>FTEN01000185.1_pt1 | contig 17271 bp, 10 predicted proteins | sample 1640221 | NCBI WGS metagenome assembly FTEN01 (sample SAMEA3914816, study PRJEB12502) | metagenome | biome: forest; material: soil | place: USA | collected 2011-09-16 | depth 0.3 m | reverse complement strand
TCTGATTTACGTTTTCGACCGCTACATGCTCGATGAGGTACCGGAAGTGCCCGAACGAGAGCATCTGGCGCGCGACCTCGAACGCGCCGGTTTTGCGCATGCGAACGTGGAGCGGGCGCTCGACTGGCTCGCGGAGCTCGCCTGCGAGCGCGACCGTTCGCCGCTGGCGCTGGATGACAGCGCGGAGAACGCGGCCGTGCGGGTCTTCTCTGACGGCGAGCTTGCGCGCCTGTCCACGGAATGCCGGGGATTTCTGATCACGCTGCAGCGGTTGGGAATTCTCTCGCCGCGGCAGCGCGAGATCGTGATCGACCGCATGCTGGCTCTCGATGCCGATGAGCTGGACACGGAGCAGCTCAAGTGGGTCGTGCTCATGGTGCTGTCGAGCCAGCCAGGCCAGGAGCAGGCCTTCCAACGACTGGAGGACCTCGTGTCCGACGCACGCAGCAGCGCGCCGCATTGAAGTTCCTGAAGCCGGTCCGCATCTAAAGGTCCGCGGCCAGGCCGCGGTTTTTCGTTTCTAGCGGTTGGAATTTAGAACGCTCCATGGCAGACAACCTGGTCATCGTCGAGTCGCCCGCGAAGGCAAAGACGATCAAGAAATATCTCGGCAAGGATTTCGAGGTGCTGGCCTCGTACGGGCACGTACGCGATCTGGTGCCGAAGGAAGGCGCCGTCGACCCGGACCATGGATTTGCCATGCAGTATCGCGTGCTCGAGAAGAATGAGCGGCACGTGGATGCCATCTCACGCACGCTGCGCAAGGCGAAGGCACTGTACCTGGCCACTGACCCGGATCGCGAGGGCGAGGCGATCGCCTGGCACCTGAAGGAAATTCTGCAGTCCCGCGGCGATCTCGACGGGAAGGACGTGCACCGGGTGGTGTTCTACGAGATCACGCGCAATGCCATTCGCGCGGCCGTCGCGGAACCGCGCGAATTGTCTCTGGATCTCGTCAATGCGCAGCAGGCGCGGCGCGCGCTCGACTACCTCGTGGGATTCAACCTCTCGCCGCTGTTGTGGAAGAAGGTGCGGCGCGGCCTGTCCGCGGGCCGGGTCCAGAGTCCCGCGCTGCGCATGATCTGCGAGCGCGAGGAAGAGATCGTCGCATTCGTGGCGCAGGAATACTGGACCATCGATGGTGAGGGCGCGCATGAGTCCCCGCCGTTCCCTTTGAAGCTCACGGAGTACCGGGGACAGAAGGTCGAGCAGTTCACGTTCGTCAACGAGGCCCAGGCGCGCGAAGTGGAACGCACGATCGAAGCGGCCGCACGCGCGGCCGCGCCGGCGGGCGCGGGGGTGGGCGCGCTGCAGGTCGTTGCGATCGACCGCAAGCAGCGCCGCCGCAACCCGGCGCCTCCCTTCACCACTTCCACTCTGCAGCAGGAGGCGGCGCGCAAGCTCGGGTTCAATGCGCGGCGCACCATGCGTGTGGCGCAGCAGCTGTACGAAGGTCTCGACATCGGCGAAGGCAGCGTCGGTCTGATCACGTACATGCGCACCGACTCGGTCTCGCTGGCCGACGAAGCGGTCAAGGAGATCCGCGAAGTCGCCGCAAAGCTGTACGGCAAGGACGAGGTCGCCGACGAGCCGCGCATCTACAAGACGAAGTCGAAGAATGCGCAGGAGGCGCACGAGGCCATTCGACCGACATCCGCGGCCATCACTCCGGGACACGTCGAGGGCAAGGTCGATGACGATCTTTTCCGCCTCTACTCGCTGATCTGGAAGCGCGCCGTGGCCTCGCAGATGAGCCACGCAGTCTTCGACACCGTTGCAGTAGACATGCTCGCAGGGCCCGACGGCCCCCAGCGGCACGTCCTGCGGGCGAACGGCTCGACCCTGGTGAAATCGGGCTACATCTCGGTCTACCAGGAAGGAACGGACGATACCAAGACGGACGACACCGATCATGTGTTGCCGCCGATGAGCGAGGGCGACACGGTGTCGCTCCTCAAGCTGCGTGGCGAGCAGCACTTCACCGAGCCTCCGCCGCGATACTCGGAGGCCTCGCTCGTGAAAGCCCTGGAGGAGCACGGCATCGGCCGGCCGTCGACGTACGCAACGATCATCTCGACGTTGCAGGATCGGGAGTACGCGGAAATGGACAACCGCCGCTTCGTCCCCACGGACATTGGCAAGATCGTCAACCGCTTCCTCACCAACCACTTTCACCGCTACGTCGAGTACGGCTTCACTGCGGACCTCGAGGACGAGCTCGATGCTGTCTCCCGCGGCGAGGAAGACTGGACTACGCCGCTCGGAAAGTTCTGGAAGCCGTTCATCGCGCAGGTGGAGCGCATAGAAAAGAACGTCACCCGCGAACAGGTCGCGCAGGCGCGTGAGCTGGGCAAGGACCCCGCGTCGGGAAAGCCGGTGACCGTGCGCATGGGCCGCTACGGACCGTTCGTGCAGATCGGCACCAAGGACGACGAGGAAAAACCGCGGTTCGCGGGTCTTCGTCCCGGTCAGAAGATGGACGCGCTGACGCTCGAGCACGCAATGGAGCTGTTCAAGCTGCCGCGCACGCTCGGCGCCACCGCCGAAGGGGAGACCATCACGACGAACGTGGGACGCTTCGGTCCGTACGTGAAATACGGGAGCAAGTACGTCTCGTTGAAGGAAGACGACCCCTACACGATCACTCACGAGCGCGCGCTCGAGGTGATTCGGTTGAAGAAGGAAGCGGACGCGAACCGCATCATCGCGGATTTCGTCGCGGACGGCATTCAGGTGCTCAACGGGCGGTATGGCCCGTACGTCACGGATGGCAAGAAGAACGCGAAGATTCCCAAGGACCGCGAGCCCAAGTCCCTGACTCTCGAGGAGTGCCGCGTGCTCGTCGCGCAGGCACCCGAGCGCGGCGGCCGGTTCGGGCGCGGCAAGCGCGCCAACGTCCAGGGAAACAACAAAGGCGTAGCCCGGGGAGAGGCCAAGGGCAGCGGCCGCAGCGTCGAGGGCGGCGCTCCCGGCAAGCTGGCACCGGCTGCGGTGAAAGCCTCTGTCAGGGGTGCGAAGGGCTCCGCAAAACCTCGGGACACGGACGGAGCGCCGCAGCTGAAGGAGGCGATCGGCCGTGCCGGGAAGACTCCTGCGAGCGCGGCTTCGCGTGTCCGTCCTTCCACAGGCGCAGCAGCGGGCGCGGCGGCGAAGGTCTCGAGCCACGTGGCAAAGAGCCAGGCCGGCGCGCGCAAAGCGCCTGCGGTCGGCGCCCAGAAAACAGCAGAGAGGGCCGCGAAGAAGCAGGCGGTGGGCAAGCCGCCGCCGGCGCAGAAGTCCGCGACCGTACGGGTGCGCGGCACGAAGTAATCCGTCCCGCGTCCTGAGGAAGGCGCGCGGCTTGTCGAGGCACAGCTCGTGCTCCAGAAACTACGCCAGCGCAACGAGTGGAAATTCTTCAGCGTGCTGCCGAGCGCTGCAGCACCGCTCGCGGCGGCGTGGTGGATCGCATTGGTGCTTCGCGGCGTGTTGCCTGCGTTGTTCGCGGTATCCATGGGCCTGCTCGTCGGCGCGGTTCAGCACGCCGCGAGCCTCGTCTACGCACTCACTTTTGCCGGCAGCGTGTTCGTCCTGCTGCAGGTGCTGACGCCGATTCACCAGGCGATCAGCGCGAATCTCGGCGACCGGACTGCAGCGTGGCTGTATGACCGCTTGACCGAGGCATGCGTGCGACCACCCGGCCTGGGTCATCTCGAGGACCCACAACTCGCCGGCGACCTGACTGTGGCGCGTGACTTCGATCTGGGCATGACGGGACCGCCGCTGTCCGTCTCGATGGACTTCATCGCCGGCGGCCTCGTGGAATTGATCAGCGGCTTCGCCTGTGCCGCCGTGCTCGCCGCCTACGCGTGGTGGGCGCCGATCGTGTTGGTGAGCGCGTGGCTGGCGACACACTGGATGTTGCGCGAAAGCGGAGTCTGGCGCGATCGGAACACGGACGAAGTGCGCGCTGCACAGCGGGATGCGGACTATGCCTACCGGCTGGCCGTCGATCCTGCGCCGGCAAAGGAAATGCGTCTCTTCGGCCTGGCCGCCTGGACGATCGACCGGTTCGTCAAGCGCAGCACGCGGCTGCACGCCCTGCAGTATGAGGCGACCCGCCTTCGGGAGAAGCCCGTGCTCTGGAGCGTCGTGCTGGTGACTGCGGCGAACGTGCTCGTGTTCTGGTCGCTCGCCGCTGCGGTCACCGATCATCGGATCGATCTGACTCACGTCGTCGTCTATGCACAGAGCGCCGTGGGCGTGTCGATGATCGCCTTCGGCGGCCTCAATTGGGCCCTGGACGGCTCTGCGGCGCCGGTGGCGGCGGTGCTGCGGCTCGAAGCGTCCATGGCGTCCGCCGGGGCGTTGCAGTCGGGAGACCGGGCGGCCGCAGGCCACCCCGCGCGGGAGATCCGTTTTCGCAACGTGACCTTCGCCTATCCCGGCGGCAAACCCATCCTCGAGGGACTCAACCTCAGCATCCCGGCCGGCTCATCGCTGGCCATCGTCGGTCAGAACGGCGCCGGCAAGACCACTCTCGCCAAGCTGCTGTGCCGCCTGTATGACCCTCAGTCGGGGGCTATCGAGATCGACGGGATCGACGTGCGGGATTTTTCGCTCGGATCCTGGCGTCGCCGCCTGACCGCCGTATTTCAGGACTTCATCCGCTTCGAGCTGTCTCTGCGGGACAACGTCGCGCCCGCCGGAGCCCCCGACGAGGCCATCCGCTCCGCCGTGGAGGCCGCGGGAGCTTCGGGGTTGGCGCCGCTCGACACCATCCTCGCCCGAGGATATGACGGCGGAACAGAATTGTCCGGAGGCCAGTGGCAACGGATTGCGCTTGCGCGTGCATTGTGTGCGGTCGGGAGCGGCGCAGGCGTCATCGTGCTCGATGAGCCCACCGCGCAACTCGACGTACGCGGCGAAGCAGAGATCTTCGATCGCATACTGACCGCCACGCGCCACTGCACCACGATTCTGATCTCGCATCGCTTCTCCACGGTGCGGCACGCCGACCGGATCTGCGTTCTCGAGCAGGGCCGGGTGATCGAGCTCGGTACCCACGACGAGCTCATGGCGAGGGGCGGGCGCTACCGGACGATGTTCGATCTGCAGGCGCAACGATTCAGCACTGCCGAGGATGAGGAAGGAGCTCCGTATGACGTCCTCGGCTGAAACGGCCGGCGCCGTGAGCGATGAGCTCCCCCCCGCGCTGGCCTCGATGTGGAGGCTGTGCAAGCTCGGATACCGCCACGAGCCCCGGATGATGGTCGCAACGTTCGTGCTGTCGCAACTCGCGGCCCTGCCCGACGCTCTGGTCGCCTTGTGGCTCATGTTGCTCGGCAAGGGCGTTCTCGATGGGCGCCGGGGATTGATCGTCGGGGCGGCCGTCGGATTGGGCGTGTCGGCGACCGCGACATGGTTCCTTCGCACCGTGAGCACGCGGGTTCAGCGCCGTTTTCGCGACAAGATCAAGATTGCGCTCGAGGCGCACGTAGCGCGGCTGCAGGCATCCGTCGCGACGATCGCTCACCACGAAAGGCCGGACTACCTGGATCGGCTCGCGATGCTGCGCGACCAGGTATTCGTGCTCGATCACCTGTACATGTCGGTCTTTTCCACCTGCGGGTGGATTCTGCGGCTGGGTGTGACGGTGGCGCTGCTTGCGTCGATTCATCCCGGCCTCATCCTTCTCGCGGTGTTCGCCGTTCCGACTGTACTCACCTCTACATGGCGTCCCGCGGTCGAGCGGGCCGCACAGGAGCGTTCCGCGCAATTCAACAGGCGCGCCAGGCACCTGTTCACGGTGGCGACCACTGCCTCGCCCGCGAAGGAAGTGCGAGTCACCGGAATCGGTGAGCGTCTCGTTTCAGAAAGACGAGAGGCTTGGGAGCGCGGCTACACGGACATTGCGCGCGCAAGGTGGGGATCGGCCGCGTGGCACTCGTTGGCCTGGGCCGTGTTCGGAGGGGCGTATGTGGGCGCAATCGTGTTCGTCGCGTACGGTCTGCACCGATCGCCGAGTGCGGTTCTGCTGCTGCTCGCCGCCGGCGCACGACTGTCCGCGTACATTGGCGCGACGGTCGGTGAAATCGGGTTCCTGCGCGGATTCTGGATGGATGGTTCCCGCAGGCTGGCGTGGCTGGAAGACTATGCGGCGTCGTTCAACGCATCCGTGGATACGCAGGTCCCGCCGGCGCTACGCGAGGGAATACGATTCGATCATGTGTCCTTCACGTACCCCGGGACCGGCCGCTCGGTGCTCAACGACATTTCGCTGTGGCTGCCTGCGGGCACGGTCGTTGCCGTCGTCGGTGAGAACGGTGCCGGGAAAACGACGCTGATCAAGCTGCTCGCAAAGATGTACGAACCCACGTCTGGCTCGATTCTCGTCGATGGCGCGCCTCTTAGCCGGATGCGTGCGGACGATTGGCGAGCGAGGCTGGCCGGTGCATTTCAGGATTTCTGCCGATTCGAATTTCGCGCGCGGCACACTGTGGGTCTCGGCGACGTGCCGCGGCTCGATGAAGAGCCCGCAGTGGTCGCCGCGTTGGACAGGGCGGGCGCTCAGGATGTCGTCGCGCGCCTCGTCTTGGGACTCGACACCCAACTCGGAGCGACGTGGCCGGAAGGAAAAGAAGTCTCTTTCGGTCAGTGGCAGAAGCTTGCTCTGGCTCGTGGGTTCATGCGCGACGACCCGCTTCTGCTGGTCCTCGATGAGCCGACCGCAGCCCTGGATGCAGAGACGGAGCACGCGCTGTTCGAGCGCTACGCGGCCGCAGCTCACGGCACCGCGGGCGAAGGCCGGATCACGATACTGGTGTCGCATCGCTTCTCGACGGTCAGAATGGCGGATCTGATCGTCGTACTCGACGGGGCGAGCCTCGTCGAGGTAGGCACGCACGCCGAGTTGATGGCGAAGAGCGGGCAGTACGCCGATCTCTATGGGATTCAAGCCGCCGCATACCGATGAAGTACCGACACAGTTTTCACGCCGGTAATTTCGCCGACGTGCACAAGCATGTCACTCTGCTGGCTCTGCTGGCGGCGCTGAAGCGAAAGGACAAGGGCTTCGCCTACATGGAGACGCACGCGGGCCGCGGCCTGTACGATCTGTCGAATCCCACCGAGGAAGCATCCGCCGGCATCGGCCGGTTCACCGCAGCGGAGCACACCGCCGAGGAGCTGAAGAGCTTCGCGAGGTGCATTGCGGAATTTCGCGCGGAGCGAAGCCGTTCCCACTTCTATCCGGGCTCTCCCCTCATCGCCGCGCATGAGCTGCGCGCGCAGGACCGCGGCGTTTTCTCCGAGCTCGTCGTTGCCGAAGCCAGAACCCTGGAGAAAGTGTTTGGGAACGCCGCACAGCTGCGCGTCGAACAAGGGGACGGATTCGAGCGATTGCGCGCCTGGCTGCCGCCGCATGAGCGGCGCGGACTGATTTTCATCGATCCGCCCTATGAGGAGACGCGTCAGGATTACGATCGCGTTACGGCTGCGGTGCGCGATGCCCTGCAGCGCTTTCAGACGGGGGTCGTCGCGGTGTGGTATCCGATCAAAGAAGAGCGCGAGGCGGCGTCGTGGGCTGCGGCGTTCGAGCGAAGCGTGCGGCGTGAAACGCTCGTCAGCGAGCTTTGGCTGTACCCCCGCGATTCGCGGGTCGCCCTCAATGGATCGGGGATGCTGGTCGTGAATCCGCCCTACCTGGTCGCGGAACGCATGGCGGCATGGCTTCCCGAGCTGCAGTCGAGCCTCGACGCCGGGCATGCCGGGGGAACGAGCGTGCGGATCCTGGGCCAGGCTTAGGACTGGCCAGTAGCACCGCCTGTTGTCCTGTTGTATAAGCCGGTGCGCAATGAGTTCCCACGAGCAACCTGACCAATACGGCGTCATCGGCCATCCGGTGGCCCACAGCTGGTCTCCGTTCATCCACGGCCTGTTCGCCCGGGAAACGCGCCAGTCCCTGACATACCGCCTGTTTGACGTCGCGCCCGCGGATTTTCACGAGCGCGTGGTGGAATTCTTCGCCTCTGGAGGCCGCGGACTGAATGTCACGCTGCCCCACAAGATTGCCGCGGTCGACGTCGCCAACGAGTTGACGCCACGCGCTGCCCGCGCCCATGCGGTCAACACCCTCGCGGTCCGGTCGGACGGACGCCTGCTGGGGGACAACACCGATGGCGCGGGTCTGGTCAACGACCTGTGCGACAACCTCGGTGTCGTCATCACTCGCCGGCGCATTCTGATGATCGGAGCCGGTGGCGCCGCACGCGGAGCACTCGCCCCGCTGCTCGCCCTGGAGCCGTCGGAGCTCGTCGTTGCCAACCGTACGGAGGAGCGCGCGCAAGTGCTTGCTCAGGATTTTCAGGACCTGGGTACGGTGACGGGAGCGGGGTTCCGCACCATATCCGGGGGTGCCTTCGACCTCATCATCAATGCAACCTCTGCGAGTCTCAGAGGCGAGGTGCCGGCGGTCCCCGACAGCGTCATCGGCGACGAGACTCTGTGCTACGACATGGCCTACGGGAAAACCGACACGGCATTCATACGGTGGGCAGTCAGCAGGGGCTGCACGCGCACGCTGCAAGGTTGGGGCATGCTCGTGGAGCAAGCTGCGGAGTCGTTTCGTGTCTGGCGCGGAATGCGTCCTCCCACCGCGCCGGTACTCACGGCTCTCAAGGAACGCGCGCTGAGGCTGTGATGAACCGCTTTGCCTGACGCTGCAATTCCGCGCGCCTTCAGCGCAGAGTGACCAGCTCTTCCGCCACGGTCGGGTGAATGGCCACCGTATCGTCGAAGTCCTTTTTGGTAGCTCCCATCCGGACCGCGACGGCGAACCCCTGCATCATCTCGTCGGCGCCGGGCCCGACCACGTGCACTCCGACGACACGCTTCTCGGGGCCGACGGTCACGATCTTCATGTCGCAGCGCGGTTTACGCGTCGTGAGCGCGTGATACATGGGCACGAAGCCGCACTTGAACACGCTGACGTCAGCGCCGAATTGGGCGCGCGCAGCGGCTTCCGCCAGGCCGACAGTGCCGATGGGCGGGTGGCCGAAAATCACCGTAGGAATGTTCGTGTAGTCCAGATGTCGTTCGGGCTGCCCGCCGAACAGCCGATCGCTCAACCGCCGGCCGGCCGCGATGGCGACGGGAGTGAGCTGGGCACGCCCCGTGACGTCGCCGATCGCGTAGATTCCCTCGACATTCGTCGTCTGGAACTTGTCCGTGACGATGAATCCGTAGGCGTCCAGCTCGACGCCCGCTTCCGCCAGACCGATATTCTCGACGGCCGGTGCGCGGCCGACGGCCCATACGACACAATCGACGGGCCCCCTGCGTTGCCCGCCCCGGGCAATGACCTCGAGAGAGCCATCCGCCGCCTGCTCGAGAGCCTCGGGAAAGGCGCCGGTGACGACGTGGACACCCGCCTCGCGCAGCAGCCGGAGCGTCGCTTCACCGATCATCGAGTCGAAGCTCTTCAGGACCGTCTCACCCCGCACCACGAGCGTGGTCTGCGAGCCGAGTCCGGCAAAGATTCCGCTCAGCTCCACTGCGATGTAGCCGCTGCCGACAACCGCCACTCGCTTGGGCTGCTCCTCGAGCTCGAAGAAGCCATCCGAGGTGATGCCCAGCTCCATGCCCGGAATATCCGGCAGAAGCGGGCGCCCGCCGGTGGCCACCACGATGTGCGCGCCGACGAGGCTGCGGTCGCCGACCGTCACCGTGCGGCCGTCCTGGAGCTTCGCCCAGCCGCGGACGATCTCGACAGTGTGCTTCCTGAGGATGCCTTCGTAGATCCCGTTCATCTTGAGGATGTACGCGTCGCGCTTCTTCTTGAGCAAAGGCCAGTCCAGGCCGTGCGGCGAGCTCTCGAGCCCGTATTCGGGAGCGTCGTGCAGGCCCTCGGCCAGATCGGCCGCATTCCACATAAGCTTCTTGGGAACGCAACCGACGTTGACGCAGGTACCTCCGAGGCGACCAGCCTCGATCACGGCGACCCGGGCGCCATACTCGGCTGCGCGCCGCCCGCAGGCGATTCCGCCGCTGCCGCCGCCGACGACGATGAGATCGAATTCCTCGGCCATACCGACCCTTGCCAGGCAAGTTTCTGCTGATTGCATGTTACATGGCGGACACGGGGTCCCGACCATCCCTCTTTTGCGGCACGAAGTTCTCGGCAGAAAGCGCCGCTGGGGACAGGTACAATGGGGCTCCCCCGAGGACCGAAGACTCATGGAAAACCCTCTGCTGGGCCAGGAAGTCCTGCCACCGTTCGCGCGGATCCGTCCGGAGCACGTGGAACCGGGCGTCCGCGAGCTGCTCGCCCACGGCCGCACCCGCATCGGAGAAATCGCGGCTCTCGAGAAGCCGACGTTCGCCACTGTGGTGGAACCGCTCGAAGAGCTGCAGCACCAGGTCTCGCGTACCTGGTCCCCGGTGAGCCACCTGAACGCGGTACTGAACTCCGATGCGCTGCGCGTGGGCTACAACGCCTGCCTGCCGTTGCTGTCGGCGTACCAGACCGACCTCTCGCAGAGCGAGCAGCTCTACAGCGCCTACCGCACCATCGCGGAGCAGGAAGGGGCCTCTCTGCGTCCCGTGCAGCGCCAGGTCATCGAGCACACGCTGCGTGACTTCCGGCTTGCCGGCGTGGGGCTGGATGCGGCGCGCAAGGACCAGTTCAAGGGCGTGATGCTCGAGCTCACGCAACTGCAGGCGAAATTCGAGGAGAACGTCCTCGATGCCACGAATGGCTGGACGTTCCACGTCAGCGACGCAAGCGAGCTGCGCGGCCTGAACGAGATGCTCATCGACCAGGCGCGCAAGCGGGCTCACGAAGGGCGGCTCGAAGGCTGGGTCCTCACCCTGGACCAGCCTACCTACGTCGCGGTGGTCACGGATGCCGAATCCGGCAGCCTGCGGCGCGCGTTTTACGAAGCCTGGACGACTCGCGCATCGGACAAAGGGCCCAATGCGGGACGCTGGGACAATTCGGCGGTGATGGAGCAGATCCTGAGAAAGCGGCACGAAGCCGCGCGCCTGCTCGATTTCCGCAGCTATGCCGAATACGCCCTGTCGACCCGCATGGCCCATTCGGTCGAGGAGGTCATCCAGTTTCTGCACGAGCTCGCGCAGTCCGCGCGCAGCGCAGCTCAGCAGGAATTCGCCGAGCTGGAAAGCTTCGCCGGCTCGCGGCTCGCGGCCTGGGATGTAGGCTTCCACGCCGAGCGGCTGCAGCGCAGCCGCTACAACGTCTCACAGGAAGAGCTGCGCCCGTACTTTCCCCTGCCCCGCGTCCTGTCCGGCCTGTTCGAGGTGGCGGAGCGGCTGTTCGGGGTGCGTATCCGCGAGATCCAGGGCGTGCCGGTGTGGCACCCCGACGTGCGGTTCTTCGAGATCGAGAGCGGCGAAGGCCATCCGATCGGCAATTTCTACCTCGACGCCTATGCGCGCCCCAACAAGCGCAGCGGCGCCTGGATGGACGAGTGCGTGGGGCGCAAACGCCTCGCCTCGGGGCTGGCCCAGCCCGTCGCCTACCTCGTGTGCAATTTCCTCGCACCCAACGAGAACCGCCCGGCACTGCTGACCCACGATGACGTGCTCACGCTGTTCCACGAGTTCGGGCACGGGCTGCATCATCTTTTGACCCGGGTCGACTATCCGAGCATCGCCGGCATCAACGGCGTGGCATGGGATGCGGTCGAGCTGCCGAGCCAGTTCCTCGAGAACTACGCCTGGCATCCGGATGTGCTGCGGCGGATCTCGAGTCACATCCAGACGGGCGCGCCGCTCCCGTCCGAAACCCAGACGAAGCTGATTGCGACACGCAGCTTCCACGCCGGCTTGCAAATGATGCGGCAGCTCGAGTTCGCGCTGTTCGATTTCCGGCTGCACGCCGAGTACGACCCCGAGCGGGGGGGACGCGTGCTCGAGGTACTGAGCGCGGTCAGAAAGGAAGTCGCGGTCGTGCCGGTGCCGGACTGGAACCGATTCCCCAACAGCTTCGGGCACATCTTCGCCGGGGGCTATGCGGCGGGTTACTACAGTTACAAATGGGCGGAGGTGCTCGCCGCGGATGCGTTTGCCGCGTTCGAGGAGAGCGGCGTGTTCGACCGCAGGACGGCGCAACGCTTCCTCGATTCGATCCTCAGCCGCGGCGGAAGCCGTGACGCTCTCGAAGCGTTCGTTGAGTTTCGCGGACGACGGCCCGATGTGCGCGCCCTGCTGCGGCAGCACGGAATCCTCGCGGCGGGCGAACTGGCTGCATGACTACGGGCGCCCGGCTTTGCCTGCCAGCGCTTGCTCTCGTCATGGCGCTGGCAGTCTCCGGTGCGCGCGCCGAGACCCTGTACGTGATCGATCAGCTCGTCGTCAGCGTCAACAACGCGCCGGAGGGAGCCGGTGAGCGTGTCGCCACCCTCAAGAGCGGCGACCGGGTGGAGCTCCTCGACCGCCAGGGCGATGAGGCCCAGGTTCGGCTCGCGAACGGTACGGAAGGCTGGGTGAAGGGCTCCTACCTGTCGGCGGAGCAGCCGTTGCAGCGGCGCCTGCAGGACAGAACCGCGGAAGTCGACAAGCTCAGGCAGGACGTCGGCCGCCTCGAAGCCCAGCTTGCGGCTGCACGCACCGCAGCGGCGACGCCATCCCCGAAATCGCCGGCCGCGGCCCGGGCCGCCGCAGGACCCGCTGCAGCCGCGGCCACCCCCGCCCCGGTCACAGAGCCCGCAACGGCCGCAAGCCCGGAGCCGGCGGGCGCCGGGGAGCGCGATTCATCCCTGTTTACGACTGCTCCGGACCCGGCCAGCCGGCCGGCCTGGGTGTGGGTATTGTGCTCATCCGCACTGGCTCTCGCCGTGGGTTTCGTGACGGGCTGGCGGATGCTGGACCGCCGAATCCGGCGCAAGTACGGCGGCCTCAGGATCTACTGACACCGACGGCCCGCGGCAGGTCGGTCGGCGGCCGGACCGTAAAGTCTTCCGTCACCTCCTGGCCGCCTATCCTGCGGCCCCCTCGCAAAACAGTCTCAAACTGTGCGCCCGTTCGCAGGTGCCGGGGCTGGGGCTCCCTAGACTTCCGCGAGTCGATCCTCGAACGGCAGTCGAATAACTACGACGATAATGACGAACACCCGGCGAAGCGATTTCGACGTCACCAATACCGTGCAGGTGAGCTCGCCCCAGGCAGTGCTCGCCGAGGTGCAGTCGCTTTTTGCCCGCACCTGGCCCCGCCAGTCACTGGCACCCTTGAACGGGGCCTTTGAGCACTTCGAGCGGTTGTTCGCGGGCGAGATTCCCGGTTATTACGGTGTGGACACGGTGTACCACGACCGCCAACACACTCTCGATGTCACACTCGCGCTCGCCCGGCTGACCGTTGGTTTCGAACGGCAGGCGGATGAGTCGACGCAGCTCGGGGGCGAGCGCGCCATCGTCGGAATCGTCGTCGGACTGTTCCACGACGTGGGATACCTGCGCCGGATCGACGAACGCGAATCGCGCAACGGCGCCGAGTTCACGCGCACCCACGTCTCCCGCGGAGCGCGCTTTCTCGAAGAGTTCCTCCCCGCCATCGGTCTCGGGAGCTGGGTTGCGATCGCGCGCGAGATCATTCACTTCACCGGCTACGAAGTTGCGTTCCCCCAGATCGAGGCGCGGGTCAGCGATCCGCGCGACATCACCCTCGGACACCTGATCGGCACGGCCGATATGGTCGGGCAGATGGCGGACCGCTGTTACCTGGAAAAATGCCGCGACCGTCTGTATGCCGAGTTCGTGCTCGGGGGCGTCGCCCTGCCGATGGCGGCGAACGGCGGACGCCAGGTCAAGTACGCCTCCGGCCTGGATCTTCTGCGGCAGACTCCCGACTTCGTGGCCGAAGTGAAAGCGAAGCGGCTGGACGGGGAATTCCGCGGCGCTTACCGCCACTTCGAGAACCTGTACGGTGGCTCGAATCCCTACATGGAAGCGATCGAGCGCAACGTGACCTATCTGCGGCAGATCCTGCGCAGCGAGAACTGGCGGCTGCTCCGGCGCAATCCGCCGATCTTTGCGGCTTCCCACGATCCGATGTCGACCATGCGCGGCCTGATGCTCGGTTACATAAAGAAGGTGTGGTCCGGGCGCTGAGCGCTTAGCGCGTGCCTTCAGGGGCTGTCGACGGCTTTCACATAACGCGCGTGAATCTCCGGCAGACGCGCGAGCACGAGATCCTTGCCACACAGAGCGCTCTCGCCCACAGCCTCGGCCAGCAGCTCCACAGTGAGCGCGCCCAACGCCGGTACCGCGAGCGGCGCGTAGCTCAAATGCCACGGCTCGGGTACCACCCCGCCGCGGTCGCTGGAATACGGCCGAAAGAAGCCGAACCGCTGCATGTTGGTGGTGAGCCAGCCGTCGAGTTTGGCGAAAACCCCACGCTTCCCGAACTCCTCTTTCACCAACCTGGGCCGGTAGCCGGCCGGTGCAGCAGCCGTGTCGATGACGTCGACATCGGTTCCCCAGTGGTGACGGCTGGCTCCCGGCAGTGCCGACCAGTGGAGTATGGCCTCCACCAGTGCACCCTCATCCAATTCGCGATGCTCGAGCGCGCGCCCGCTGCGATCGAGCAGCTCGCGCTCGCCTCTGAACTTGGCGTTCCAGATCGCCGCCTGCCGCTGGAAGTCGCGGAAGCTGGAGATGACGGTGAGCTGGATTCCGTCCTTGCGCGCGGCGGCGGCCAGCGCGAGCAGCGCAGCGGCGGCGCCGGCGTGCAGCGTGCAAGCGGCGCCCGCCACCTCCAGCACGTGTGTGGCCGTCCTCCCCGTGAGCTGCAGTGAATCGAGCATTGCAGCGCAGATTCTAGGGGATGGCCGCGGGAATGGGCGTTTTTCGCCCCGGTGCCGGTGGCCTTTACACCGCTCCGGCGGTGGCGGCCCGGGCAGGTGCCGGTTAATATCCCTCGGGTATTACCAACTGACGGAAAATGTATAAGGGGATGCGGCAGCACGGGGTGCTGCCGAAACGTCGTGACCGCAGTCAGTCTCAAGTTGAAGTACGCGAGCGCGGCCTTCGTGGTCGTGTTGCTCGCCATGGTCGTTCTCACGGCACTGTTTGCCTGGCAGGACGACCGCAGCACGCGCCGCCTTGGAAATATGGCCGAGAGCTCCGTGCGCGAGCGGGTTGCAACCGAGCTGGGCGCCCGTGCCTCGGAAACCGCCGAACATGCCGCCGATGCCGTCGCCAGTGCCGTGCGCACGCGCGACGCCGCCGCACTGTCCCGACGACTCCAGCCGTTCATGGATGACACCACGGTCACGGAGATTGCGGTCACCGACACGGCCGGCGGGATACTCTTCAGTTGGAAGCAGCCGTCCCAGGCGCGCGCGGAGGCGTTGCGTTCCGAAGCCACGGTTCCGGTCCGGGAAATGGTCGAGAGCATTCCGGGAGCTGCGACACCCCATACGTTCGGGCAACTGCGCTTGGTGTTGGAACAGGCAGCCCCGCCTCCGACGACGACGCTTTCGGCGCGCATCTCCTTTGCCAAGAACTCACAACTGCAGGACATGCTGCTGCTTGCGGGTGGCCTCGCCGTATTCGGCGGCATCATCGGCGCCGCGCTCGCCTGGCGCGCCGCGCGGCGGCTCGAATCGCCGATCGTGACGCTCATCAAAGGTGTCGAGCGCATCGGGCAAGGCGACTACACGCGCCCGGTCGAGGTCCGGCGGCGGGACGAGATCGGCGACCTGCAACAGGCAGTCGAGCGCATGCGCGGTCGCCTGCGCCAGGGGACCGTCAACAAGAATTACCTGCACAGCGTGCTGAACAGCATGACGGATGCAGTGTTCGTCACCTCCCCGGACGGCGTCATCAAGGTGGCCAACTCGGCTGCCTGCAAGCTGTTGGGATTCGGCGAGGATGAGATTCTCGGCCGCGCCATCGTCGCCATTCTCGATGAGCGCGAGCGTGAGGGCTTCGATCTTCTGCAAGCTGCGCAGGAGACGCGCGAGACCGTGGTCCGGACCCGCAACGGCCAGACGATTCCCGTCTCGCTGACCGGCTCGCACATCGCCAGCGACGATCCGCAGTTCCAGGGCAACATCTTCGTCGCGCGCAACATCACGGACCGCAAGCGGGCCGAGCGGCGCATCCGCTATCTCGCACGGTACGATGCGCTCACCAAGATCCCGAATCGGATGCAGTTCCACCACCTGCTGCAGCAGACGATCGCACGCTCGCTGCGCAGCGGCCAGGTCGTGGCGCTGCTGTATCTCGACATGGACCGGTTCAAGGAGGTCAACGACACCTTCGGCCATGGATCGGGAGACCGGGTTCTGGAAGTGCTGGCAGAGCGGCTCACGCGCGCGCTGCCGAAGGACACGATCATCGGGCGTCTCGCCGGAGATGAGTTCGCCCTGTTCGTCGATGGGCTGCCCGCGGACGCCGACAATCGCGGGCCGATCGCCCATCTCGCGCGAGCCATTCTCACCGAGGTCGCGCGCGCGTTTCAGCTGAATCAGAACGAGGTGTTCCTCACCGCGAGCATTGGAATCGCGTTCTGCCCGCGGGACGCGGAAAACGTGATCGACCTCATCCGCAACGCGGATGCGGCCATGTATTACTCGAAGCAGAACGGCGGCAACACCTTCGCTTTCTACTCACCGGAGATGAATGCCGCAGCCGTCGAGCGGCTGATGCTCAAGAGCAAGCTGCGGCGCGCGCTGGAGCGCGACGAGCTGGTCATCCGCTACCAGCCGAAAGTCGACCTGCGCAACGGCCGCATCATCGGCGCCGAGGCCCTGCTGCGCTGGCGCCTGCCCGGTCACGGGGACATTCCGCCGTCGCAGTTCATTCCACTCGCGGAAGAGACCAATCTCATCCTCGACATCGGGGAGTGGGTATTGAACCGGGTGTGCATGGACTACCGCCACATGCAGACCGAGGGCGGCGACCCGGGCCGCGTGTCCCTGAATCTCTCGCTGAAGCAGTTGCGCCAGGCCAGCTTCATTCTGCGCTGCCGCTCGGTGTTCCGCCGCCACGGCGTTTCCCCGACCTCCTTCGAGCTCGAGATCACCGAAACGACCCTGATGGCGGATGCCAAGCGGACCGTGCGACTGCTCGATGAGCTGTATGCAATGGGATTGCACCTGTCGATCGACGATTTTGGCACGGGCTATTCCTCGCTGTCCGCCCTCCAGCAGTTTCCGATCGGCACTCTGAAGATCGACCAGTCGTTCGTGCGTGACGTGAGCGAGGATGCGGGCGATGCCACGATCGTCCGCACCATCATCGAGATGGGACGCAGCCTGGGGATGGA
>FTEN01000205.1_pt1 | contig 17404 bp, 10 predicted proteins | sample 1640221 | NCBI WGS metagenome assembly FTEN01 (sample SAMEA3914816, study PRJEB12502) | metagenome | biome: forest; material: soil | place: USA | collected 2011-09-16 | depth 0.3 m | reverse complement strand
GGCGGAGCACCTCACAAACGGGCGCCTCGCCAAGCTGTGGTTGCTCGAGTCGGCAACGCTCGCCCTGTTGTGGATTCTCATCTGGAGGCCGGCACTGTCAGTACCGGAGCTCGAGCCGCGGCAGAATATCATTGCGGTCCTGCTGGATGATTCGCGCAGCATGGGAGTTCCGGAGCATGGAGTGACGCGGGCGCAGCAGGCAGTGCGTGCACTGCAGTCGGGATGGCTGGCCGAGTTGCAGCGACGGTTTCAGATACGCCTGTATCGGTTCGACACCGCCATCGCGCGCATTGCGGCGCCGGAAGATCTCGGCGCGGCTGACAAGCCTGCGACGCACATCGGCGCAAGTCTCGAGCAGCTCCTGACCGAGAGCGCCGATTTGCCCTTGGGCGCGGTCGTGCTGCTCAGCGATGGCGCAGACAATGCGGGCGGCGTGGAGCGCGAAGTGATCGAGTCGTTGCGCAACCGGCGCGTCCCCGTCTACACGGTAGGTTTCGGCGAGGAGAGTACGACCGGGGACGTCGAGATCGAGGATGTTGTCGTTGCGTCACGCACGCTTGCCGGGTCGCGGCTGAATGCGACCGTGAAGTTTCAGCAACACGGATTTGGCGGGCGCAAGTCCACCCTCACCGTCAGGGACGGGGCACAGTTCGTGGCCTCGCGCGAGGTCACCTTCCGGCACGAGGAAGGCGTACAGACTGAAGAGGTGCTGTTCAATGTGGCCGCCTCGGGTGCCCGGACTCTGCGCTTCGCCATCGAGCCGCTCGCCGGTGAAGTCGAGCGCTCGAACAATGAGCTGAGCCGGCTGGTCTATGCCGCCCCCGAGCCGCGGCGCATTCTGTATTTCGAGGGCGAGCCCCGCTGGGAATACAAGTTCATCCGCCGCGCGGCCGACGACGATCGCATGATCCGGGTCGTCTCGATGTTGCGCACGACCGAGAACAAGATCTACCGGCAGGGGATCGCCGATCCGCACGAGCTGGCCGACGGCTTTCCAACACGCGCCGCGGATCTGTTCGGCTATCAGGCCCTGATCATCGGCTCGGTGGATGCAGGATACTTCACCCCGGCACAACAACAGCTCATCCGGGAGTTCGTCGACCGCCGCGGCGGTGGGTTGCTGTTCCTGGGAGGGCGTCAATCGCTGGCGGACGGCGTGTGGGGTGGCTCGCAGGTCGCCGAGTTGCTGCCGGTCGCCCTGCCGGATTCGCGGGGCACGTTTCATCGCGACCCGGCGACCGTCAGCCTCACCTCCGCGGGCCGGGATAGTGTCATCTGCCGACTGGTCGATGATCCTGCCGCGAATGCCGAGCGCTGGCGCAAGCTGCCGTATCTGATGGATTACCAGGATCCCGGCAGGCCCAAACCGGGTGCGACCGTGTTGGCACAGATGCGTGCCGGCGAACGCACCATGCCGCTTCTCGTCACGGAGAGCTACGGCCACGGCCGTACGGCCGTGCTTGCAACCGGGGGCACCTGGCGCTGGCAGATGAGCCTGCCGCTGGGAGACCGCAGCCACGATCTGTTCTGGCAACAGCTGCTGCGCTGGCTGGTGACCGACACCCGTGGCAGCGTCAGTGCCTCGATTCGCAACCGGACGCTCTTCGATGAGGGCCGTGCCCACATTGCCGCGGAGGTGCGCGACAAGGATTATCGCCCGGCAGCGGACGTGCGCGTCACAGCCCGAATCATCGGTCCGGCGGGAATCTCCCAGGCGGTGGAGCTGGGGCCACTGCCCGGCACACCGGGTGCGTTCCAGGCCGAGTGGGCCGCTCCCGTTCCAGGAGTGTATGTCGCCGAGGTGTCGGCGCAGCGCGGCACCGAGCAGCTCGGGAGCGACGTCGCCGCGTTCCAGCGTGCGGACGGAGTCGCCGAGAATTTCCACACCGAGCAGAATCGCAGCCTGCTGGAGGGGCTGGCAGAGAGCACGGGAGGGCGATACGTGCGACCTCGGGAGCTGGCGGAGCTCGCAAGGGAGATTCCCTATTCGCGCGCCGGTGTCAGCGTGCAGCGGCTCAACGAGCTCTGGAACATGCCCGTCGTGTTTTTCCTGTTGCTGTCCCTCCGCTGTGGCGAATGGCTCCTGCGAAGGAAGTGGGGCATCGTGTGAGAATCTCGCGTCCGCCTCGCGCGCTGCTGCTCGCCGCTTTCGGGGTCGTCGTCTGGATGGCCTCCGGGATGGCGCGCGGGGATACGTTTTTCATGACGGTCGCCGGCCTGGGGGGTGAGTCCGACTACGAGCAGCGCTTCACCGCGCTCGCGGCCGATCTCGACCGGATACTGAAGGGCGCTGGCGCTGCCACGCATGTCGTCACACTCGCGGGAGCCGCTGCGACCCGTGCAGGCCTGATGAAAGCGTTGCAGACCATCGCGGAGCAGGCCGGGGCCGACGACGACTTCGTTCTCATCCTCATCGGGCATGGCTCCTTCGACGCACAGCAATACAAGCTCAACCTCATCGGTCCCGATATCTCTGCAGCCGCTCTTGCGCGGCTGTGCGACCAGATCGCCGCACGGCGGCAGCTGATCGTCAACACGACGAGCTCCAGCGGGGCTTCCATCGCAGCCCTGGCCCGCCAGGGGAGGGCCGTGATCGCCGTGACGAAATCCGGAACGGAGAAGAATGCCACGGTGTTCGCAAGGTACTGGGTCGATGCGCTGCGCGACCCTACTGCCGACGTCGACAAGAACGACTCGATCAACGCACTCGAGGCCTTCCAGTACGCGGCGGCGAAAACCGCATCCTTCTACGAGTCCCAGAAGCGTCTGGCGACTGAGCACGCGGTGTTTGCCGATTCGGGCGGAACCGCCGCGGTGCGGACCGCTTCAACGTCCAGCGGCGCTGGCAGACAGCTGTCGAGCTTCATTCTCGTCCGCTTCGGTGAGGCGGGAGTTGCGGTGGCCGACCCGGCCAAGCGGGATCTGCTGGCCCGCAAGGAGCAGCTGGAGGCGCGGGTCGACGCGCTCAAGTATCAGCGGGCCGCCATGTCTCCCGAGGACTACAAGCAGCAGCTCACGGAAGCCCTGGTCGCGCTGGCCAAGGTGCAGGAGGAGCTGGAGAAGTGAACCAGGCCATGCAAGCCGTTGTGGGGCTGCTCGCGGGCGCGTGGGTCTTGAGTGCCTTGGCGGCGCCGCAGGATGCCGCAGGCTGCCGGTCACTCGAGAAGCATGGGCATCGGTCCGAGGCACAAGCCTGCTTTGAGGGGCTGATCCGTGCGAGCACCCCTGCTGTGCGGGCGGAGGGCCGCTGGGGTCTGCACCAGTACATGCAGGCCAACGAGGAGTTTCGTGCGGCAGTTGCACAAGCTGACGGCAACGCATCGTATCGGGTGCGCTGGGGCCTGATGCTGCACGAACGCTTCAACGATCAGGACGCGCAGGATCTGTTCAAGGAGGCGCTGCTGCGCAAGCCCAACGATGCCCAGGCCTTGCTGGCACTTGCAGTGCTGAGCGCGGCTGGGTTCGACAATGGGGCAATCGAGTGGGCGCAGAAGGCGCTGCGCTCGGATCCCCGTCTGGCGGCGGCGCACGAGCTGCTGGCCACTCTTGCCCTGGAGGATTCCGACCCTGCGCAGGCCGCCGCCGAGGCGGATGCGGCACTGGGCATCGCAACGGACTCCCTGGACGCCATGGCCGTGCACGCCAGCATCGAGCTGCTGGCCGACCGGCAACCCGAGGGTTGGTTGGCCCAGATCGCCGCGATCAATCCGGCGTATGGTCCCGGCTATGCACTGGTTGCACACCATCTGACGATCAACGGCCGCTATCAGGAGGGAATCGAGTACTACCGCAAGGCAGTGGCTGCGGATCCGCAGCTCTGGTCGGCACGCGCGCAACTCGGTGTCGATCTCATGCGCCAGGGGAAGGAGGTGGAGGCGCGGCAGCAGCTGCAGAAGTGCTACGACGCCGGCTACCGCAACGAGGCCACCGTCAACAGCCTGCGTCTGCTGGACAGCTACCGCAACTTCGTGACGCGCGCGGACGATACGACCATCCTCAAGCTGCATCGCAAGGAGGCCGATCTGCTGTACCCCTACTTCCTCGCGGAGCTGAAGCGCTCGATCTCCGTCTACGAGCAGAAGTACCAGATGAAGCTCTCGGGCCCCGTGCAGGTGGAGGTTTACCCGGATCACGAGGACTTCGCGGTTCGCACGCTCGGCATGCCCGGTCTGGGCGCGCTGGGCGTCACCTTCGGTAACGTCGTCGCGATGGACAGCCCCTCGGGGCGCAAGCCGGGCGAGTTTCACTGGGCCAGCACGCTGCGTCACGAAATGAGTCATGTCTTCATTCTCGCTGCGACCCAACATCGCGTACCGCGCTGGTTCACCGAAGGACTTGCGGTCCACGAGGAGTCGCAGGCCGCGCCCGAATGGGGCGATCCCATGACTGCCGACATCGTGGTCGCGCTGCGCGATCGAAAGCTGCTGCCCGTTGCAGAGCTCGACCGCGGCTTCGTGCGGCCACAGTACCCCACGCAAGTGCTCGTGTCGTACTTCCAGGCGGGCCGGATCTGCGACTACATTCAAAACAGGTGGGGTGCCGCCAAGCTTCTCGACCTGGTGCACTCGTTTGCCGCGCGCATGACGACGCGCGCCGCCATCCAGCAGAACCTGGGGTTGAGTGCGGAGCAGTTCGACAGCGAATTCCAGGCCTGGCTCTATGACAGTGTCCGCGACACCGTAGCGAATTTCGACCAGTGGCACCGGCGGCTCGGGCAACTGGCGGAGCTGGCGAAGGCCGGGCAGCACGACGCCGTGATCCGCGAGGGCGATGCCGTCATCCGCCTCTATCCGGACTACGTCTACGATGCGAACGCGTATGAATTCCTCGCCCAGGCGTATCTGGAGAAGGGCAACCGGCCAGCCGCGACCGCGGTGCTGACTTCCTACGTGAAAACCGGCGGCCGGCGCCCCGAGACTCTGAAGACGCTGGCGCGCCTCCAGGAGGAGCAGGGCGACGTGCAGGCCGCGGCGGCCACGCTCGACCGCATCAACTACATCGATCCGGCGTACGATGAGGATCTGCACCGCCATCTCGGCAAGCTGTGGCTCGCACAGGGAAACTTCGAGGGCGCGATCCGCGAATACCGGGCGGTCGTCGCATTGCATCCGCTGGATGTGGCGTCGGCGCAGTTCGATCTGGCCCAGGCGTACTTCGAGGCGGGCCGTCGCGCGGAGGCCGAGGACGCGGTGCTGGCCTCTCTCGAGGCCGCTCCGGGCTATCGGCCGGCGCAGAAGCTGCTGCTGCAGATCAAGACTCCCTGAACACCCATCAACCAAGGAACGCGCACTCGCATGAGCACCGCACCGGCCGAGTTGAGTTCGAGCGATCTGCAGCAGCGAGTGGAGCGGTTTCACGCCGCCCGCGAGCGCATTCTCACGCAGGTCCGCAAGGTGATCGTCGGCCAGGACGAGGTCCTGGAACAGATCCTGATCGCGCTGTTCGTCGGCGGGCACTGTCTGATCACGGGACTGCCCGGGACGGCCAAGACGCTCATGGTCCGCACGATCGCGACGACCCTGGGTCTGCAATTCCGCCGCATCCAGTTCACGCCCGATCTCATGCCGGCGGACATCACGGGTACCGACATCATCGACGAGGAGTCCGGCACGGGGCACCGCCGCTGGAGTTTCGTACCCGGACCGCTCTTCGGCAATGTCGTGCTCGCGGATGAGATCAATCGCACGCCGCCGAAGACGCAGTCCGCACTGCTCGAGGCCATGCAGGAGCGATCCTGCACGGTGCGCGGCACCGTGCACGAGCTGCCGCAACCCTTTTTCGTGCTGGCCACGCAGAATCCGATCGAGCTGGAAGGCACTTATCCCCTGCCGGAAGCGCAGCTCGACCGCTTCCTCTTCAACACGGTGCTCGACTATCTCAGCGCCGAGGATGAGATGCGGGTGGTGGACCGCACGACCGGAACTCAGGAAGCCGACGTTACGGCGGTGACCAACGAGGTGGAGCTGCTGGAATTCCAACAGCTGGTTCGCATGGTACCGGTCGCCGAGCCCGTGGCTCGGTACGCGGTGCAACTGGTTCGTGCGACGCGCTTCAAGACTGAAGGTGCACCGGAGGTGGTCAGGAAGTACGTGAACTACGGCGCGAGTGTGCGTGCCGCGCAGTTCATGGTGCTAGCCGCGAAGGCGCGCGCCTTGTCGCGGAAGCGCTATCACGTGAACTACACGGACATTGCGGAGCTGGCGATTCCCGTGCTTCGACACCGCATTCTGCTGAACTTCCACGCGGAATCCGCGCGTATCGACGCCGATGAAATCCTGAGGCAACTGATCGCGCAGCTGCCACCGCCCAGGGACTGAAGATGTCGCGGTTTCTCGATCCGGCAGTCCTCGCAGCCATTTCGGGTCTGGACCTGGTGGCCAAGACGGTGGTCGACGGCTTCGTTGCCGGCCTGCACCGTTCGCCGGATTTCGGTTTCAGCCAGGAATTCGCGGAATATCGAGCGTACACGCCGGGAGACGACCTGCGGCACGTGGACTGGAACGTGTTCGCGCGCAGCGAGCGGATGTACCTGAAACGCTATCGCGGCGAAACCAACAGTCTGCTCACGCTGCTGCTGGACGCGAGCAATTCGATGAACTTCACGTCGCATGCGGTCAGCAAGATGAGCTACGCCCGTTTCCTCGCGGCGGCGCTCTTCTATCTCGCCATGCGCAAGCAGCGGGACGCCGCGGGACTGCTCGTGTTCGACGCCGAGGTGCGCGACTACATCCGGCCCTCGACCAGGCAGGGCCAGCTGCACCGCGTGCTCGCCGGTCTCGAGCTGGCCGAGCCGAGGGCGCGCACCAGCCTCGATGGGCCGCTGCAGCATCTGCAGACGCTGCTCAATCGCCGCGGCATCGTCGTCATCGTTTCCGATTTCTACGCGCCGCCACAGGCCATCATCCGGTCGATCGAGCCCCTGCGCTTCCGAGGGAACGAGATCGTACTGTTCCATGTGCTCGATCCCCGGGAGATCCGCCCCGAGCTGGGAGCTTCCTCGCTGCTCGTGGATCTCGAGACGGATGCGCGGATTGAAGTGAGCCACGAGTATGCGCTGCGGGAGTACCGGCAGAAGATCGACTCCCACATCGAGGCATTGCGCACCGGTGCCCGAGGGGCCGGAATGAGTTACGAGCTGCTGATCACCGATCGGCCGCTGGATGGGGCGTTGCGCGAGTACCTGACCATCCGCCAGGGCAGGAACTAGGGTGGGCTTTCTGGTTCCGGGCTTCCTCCTCGGGGCACTGGCTGCCGCACTGCCGATCTATCTGCACCTGCTCCGGCGCAGTACGAGCACGCCGCTGCCATTCAGCTCGCTGATGTTCTTCGAGCGGCGTCCGCAGAGCGCCGTCGAGCGACGGCGACTGCGTTACTGGCTGCTGCTTGCTCTGCGCTTAGCTGTGCTGCTGCTGCTCGCACTCGCATTCGCCGAGCCGTACCTCGATCGGGCGATCGCAGGCGTAGTCCCGGAAAAGCTGCTGTTGGTCGTCGTCGACGACTCGTTCAGCATGCGGGCCGGATCGCGGCTGGAGGATGCCAAGCGGCAGGCACTGGGACTCGTGGGCGAAAAGCGCTCGGCAGATCGCGTGCAGGTCCTGACGCTCGGTTCTCAGATCCACGTGCTGACGCAGCCGACACGGGAAGCTCGCACACTGCGCAGCGCGATCGAGGGCATTCAGCTGGGCGACTCGCGGGGAAGCTTCGGCACACTGACGACGTTTGTCAGAGCCGTTGCGGACCGGGAGCAGGTCCCCGTGGAAATGCACCTGTTCAGCGATCTGCAAAAGACCGGCATGCCAGCGAGTTTTGCAGATCTGGCGCTGCGCGGGAATATCTCGCTGCAGCTGCACCCTGTCGCGGCGGCACCGGTTCCTAACTGGACGGTGGAGAGTGTGGCTGCGCCGCGGCGGGTCTGGGATCCGCGCACCACGCATCTGCAGGCCGTGATCGCGGGCTACGCAACTCCTGCTGCGAGCCGGACGGTTTCATTCATCGTCAACGGAAGGACGATCGCGACCCGGCGGGTGGACATTCCGCCCTCGGGCCGCGCGACGGTCGAGATCGATTCCCTGCCCCTGCCTTATGGCTTCAGCCGCTGCAGTGTCAGGATCGATCCGGCCGATGCGCTGGCCGCCGACGATGAGTTCCTGTTTGCCATCGAGAGGTCGGATCGGAAGCGCGGGTTGTTCATTCATCAAGCGGCGGACACGCGCTCGGCGCTCTTCTTCGGCACCGCCGTGACTGCGGCGGCACAGAACGTGGTCGCGCTGGATACCATCACGGTGGATGCGGTCGCAGACGCCGACCTGTCGCAGTACGCCTTCGTCGTATTGTCGGATATCGCTGCGCTGCCCACCGCGTTCGGGGAGAGACTGCTGCAATACGCCTCTCGAGGCGGCAGCGTACTGGTGACGTTGGGGACCGCCGCCGCGCAGAACAAGACCGTCCCGCTGTTCGGCGGCAATATCCTGGGCCTGCACTACTACTCGAAAGATCCGGAGCGCTTCGCCGCGGTCGGCGAGACGAGCACGGAACTGGCAGCGGCGGGCTCGCCCGAGGAATGGGAGGGCGTCAGGTTCTACTATGCCGCGGCGCTCGATGAGCGGGGTGCGCGCGTGGCGGTGCGGCTGCAGGACCGCACACCACTGCTTCTCGAGAAGCCGCTCGGAGAAGGCCGCGTCGTCGTGTTCACCTCGGCCTTCGACAACCTCACCAATGACTTGCCGCTGCATCCGCTTTTCGTGGCGTTCGTCGAGCGCACGGTGAGATATCTGTCGGGCGGACAGACCGGTGGCGGCGCGCGTCTCGTGGACGATCTGCTTGAGCTGCGCACCCAAAGAGAACGGAACGTCGCAGTCGATGTGATCGACCCGGCCGGACATCGGGGCCTGTCGTTGCAGGAGTCCACGTCCGCCCAGTCTTACGCGATGACCCGGGCGGGATTTTACGAATTGCGGCTCGCCGGGGGACGGCAGGACCTCGTTGCTGCGAATCCGGATCGACGCGAGTCCGATCTGGCGCCCATTCCCGCGGATGTCCTTGCCTTGTGGCGCGGTGCAGGGTCTCCCGCCACGGCGGGGGTCGGGGCCCGGGCACCCGCGCGCGCGGGCATGATGCACGGCAGTCTGTGGTGGTACGCTATTTGGGCGGCGTTGGTGTTGGCCCTCGCCGAGTCGTCAATCGGTACCAGGTATCTGGGAACTCCCCGGGACGAGCCGTGAGCGCGATCGAGGAGCTGCGTTCCTATCTGACCCAGCTGCGGCTTCGCTTTCGGCTGGCCGCGATCGTGCGCGGCGCCGCAATCGTCACCGCGCTTGCGCTCGTTGCGACCGTAACTCTCACCGTCATCATCAATCGATTCGCCTTCTCGACAGCAAGCCTGTGGAGCGCGCGGGCAGTGCTGATGCTCACGCTGGGAGTGGGGGCGGCGTTCGGGCTGGCCATCCCGTTGTGGCGGCTGGGCAGGCTCTGGTGGGCACGCAGGGCCGAGCGCACGTTCCCGCAATTCGAGCAGCGTCTGCTCACGTTCGCGGAGCGTGATGCGGCGCCAAGCGATCCGTTTCTGGAGCTTCTCGCAGCCGACACGCTGCGCGTCGCGCGCACTGCGGACGTCAAGTCGGCTTTGCCGGATGGGGCTCTGTTTGCGTTGCTCGCGGTGGGCGTCGTCTCTCTTGGCACCCTGGTGTGGCTCATTCGCTCAGGCCCTGGCTACATGGGGTATGGGGCTGCCGCGCTGTGGACCGGTCCGGGACCCGAGCCCCTGTACGAAGTGCGCGTCAATCCGGGCGACGCCACGGTCCGGCGTCACGCAGATCAGTTGGTGACGGCCGAGTTACATGGCATGCAGCGCGACCGGCTGCAGATTCATCTGCGCTACCAGGACGTCTCGACGTGGGAAGAAGCCACCATGCAGCCGCGCCCTCAGGCTCCTGGATTCCAGTTTCTGCTCGCCCGTGTACCCGACGACGTCGAGTACTTCGTACAGGCGGGTGCGGTCGAATCGCCGCATTTTCATCTGCGCGTCGCCGACGTACCCACGGTGAAGCGGATCCGGGTCACCTATCACCCCCCGGACTGGACGAATCTACCGGACACCGTCGATGAGAACGGCGGTGACCTGCGTGCCGTTGAAGGAACCGAGGCGCGGGTTGAGATCGTGACCGACCTGCCCATGACGGCGGGCGTACTCGCTCTGGATGATGGCCGGCGCATCGCGCTCACGGCGGGGAGCGGAAATATCTACCGAGGGACCCTCAAGCTCGACAAAGACGGCTCCTATCACGTAGCCACGCTGGAGCGGAACCAGGGGCTGCGCATCTCGGATGACTACTTCATCGAGGCCAGCCCGGTGAAGCCTCCGGAAGTGGCGCTGCTGCGCCCGGAGCGGGACTACCGTGCGAGTCCGATCGAGGAAGTCACGCTGGCAGCGAAGGCGGAGGATCCGTTCGGCCTGAGTGAGTTCGCGCTGCACTACTCGGTGAACGGGGGGCCGCCGAAGACTCTCGAGCTGCTGCGGGAAGCGGGCTCCCGGAGCGCTCACGGCAGCGCGCTGATAGCCCTCGAGTCCCTGAAACTGGCTCCGGGCGATGTCGTGGCAGTGTACGCCGCGGCGAAGGATGCCCGCAGCGAGGCGCATACCGACATTTCATTCATTCAGATCGATCCCTTCGAGCGGGAATTCTCGCAGTCCCAGCAATCGGGAGGCGGCGGTGCAGGGGGCGGAGCGTCCAACGACCAGGCGCAGATCGCGCAACGGGAGAAGGAAATCATCGCCGCCACCTGGAAGCAGGAGGGCCTCAGGAACGCGCCTGCGCAACAAGCTGCGGAGCAGGCCAAGTTTCTTTCGGACGTCCAGTCGACCCTGCGCGGACAATCCGCTGCGCTTGCGGGCCGCCTGGGAATGCGCGACCTGCAGCTCGCGAACGAGCAATTCGGCAGTTTCCAGGCAGAGATGCGCGCTGCCGCGAATGCCATGGGTCCGGCAACCCAGGAGCTCGCCGCGGCGCAGTGGGGTGCCGCGGTTGCCGACGAGCAGAAAGCGCTCCAGCATCTGCTGCGCGCGGAGGCGACATTCCGCCAGATCGAAGTCGCCTTCGCGAGCCGCGGGGGTGGCGCGGCAGGCGTCAACACGGCCGGCCGGGATCTGGCGAGTCTGTTCGATCTCGAGCTCGATACGCAGAAGAACCAATACGAAAGTGCGCAGGCGCCGTTCTCCAGCACCCAGCGCGCAGCCGAGATTGAGGCGGCCCTGCGCAAGCTGGATGAGCTTGCACGCAGGCAGAGCGAGCTGAGCGCGCAGCGCAACGCAGGTACCGAACAGTCCGCGGAACAGCGTTGGCAACAGGAAATGCTGCGCAGGGCGGCAGACGAATTGCAGCACCAGATCGAGCAGCTGGCCCAAGACGGCGGGCGGCAGAGCAGTGCGGAATCCGGCTCGTCCGGCGATCGCGGCGCCTCCAACAGCCGCGGTACCCCGGACGACAAGCGCGGCGCGGACGCTGCGGTCACACGACAGGCGCTCAGCAGCCTTCGCCGGGCCGAGGATGAGATGCGCCGCGCGGTGGACGAGCGTAGCAGTGAGGGCGGGCGGCGGGCGGCGGAGCAATTGCGCGAGGCGGTGAAGCTGCTGGCTGGCCTTCAGCAACAGGACGTCGCGCGCCAGCTGGATACGCTGACTCGTCAGTCGGAAGCACTCGCGGACCGGCAGCGCGACCAGAGTGGCAGGATGGGTGAACTGCGCAGCAGTCGCGGCGTGCGCGGTGCCAGGAGTGGGAGCGCCGAGAACGCTCCGGATCGCATTGAAGCGCTCATAGCCGACCGCCAGAAGTTGGCGGATGATCTTGCGCGACTGACGCAGGACATGCGTAGCGCCGAACGTCAGGCCGTCGAACGCAGCCACGGCGCGGCTGCAAAGCTTCGCGATGCTCTGGGAGACCTGGAGAGCGCGGACACGGAGACACATCTCCAGCGCAGCGCCGACATGCTCCGGCGCGGGTATCTGCCTCTCAACGATGATGCGGAGATTCAGGTCGCCGCCGACTTGAGACATTTGCGTGAGCAGCTGGAAAGCTCACGGTCCGCAATGTCGGATACGCAACCGCCCACGGATGACGCGCTCGACACGGTCGAGCGTTTGCGTAATCGCCTTGCGGCGCTGGACCAGAGCCGGCGTGGTTCCGGAGATACGGACCGGGGGCGGGATCCGGGGCAGGATCAAGGGCAGCCGCAGACGGACTCCCAGGCGCGCTCCCCAGGGGACGCTCGCCCGGGGAGCTCGCAGCAAGGATCACAGGGCGGTGCTGAGGCTGCCGCTGGGGGATCACTCGCAAGACCCGTCGGCGGCGTCGTCAGGGGAGGAGGCTATCGCGGCGGCCCGGTCGACGGCGCTTGGAATGCGGGAAACAATCCCGACCAGGGTCATTCCACCGGCCCTGAGCTGCCGCACGCCGCAGGTCCCGAGCACAACACACCTCCGGCCGAAACCCGACAGGCTTACCAGGAAGGCATGACTGAGCTGGGCAGGCTGCGGCGCGCGCTCGCAGACGATCCGCAATCGCGTCGGCAGGTCGATGAGCTCATCCGCTCGATGCAAAAGCTGGATCCGCGGCGCTTCCCGGGGAATCCGGCGATGGTCGACGAGCTCTACGCGCGCGTCCTCAGCGGCGTCGACCGGTTGGAGCTGCAGCTCCGGCACGAGCCCGTGGATGATCAGCCGGCGCAGGTCAGGAGCGCCAATCCGCAGCCCATGCCGTCGGGATACCGGTCGGCGGTCGCAGAGTACTATCGTCGCCTGAGCAGAAATCCCTGAAGGCGGGCGCCCTTGAGCGCCCGCGAGCGCCCTCGGGCGGCCGGGGGATGCGTAGCGGCAGTCCCGAACTCAGCTTCAGCTCAGGTCTTTGGAGGGGGCGGCGTGTTCGACTGAACACAGCACTGGGTGCCCTCGCTTGCCTTCTTCTTGTCCGGGGCTGGCGGGTCGTCGCTGGCTGTCTCCGGCGCGTTGGCCTGATCGTCACGGGCAGTCTCAGGCTTGCTGCTATCGGGCGCCTTGGACTTATCCGGCGGGGTCTCACCGGAGGGCCTCACGGCGCGCGTCACCCCCGGAGCCGTATCGGCTCTCTGTGCGCCCTCAGCCCTGGGGGCTGTCGAGGATTGCGCAAACGCCAGGCTGGCCCCCAGAGCTAGGGCGGTTGCCACTGACACACCGTTGGCAAGTCTGAGCATGGCTGGGCGTCCATCGAAGGTGATGAGTGGCAGCTGCAATTACCATTCCCGGTGAGGCACTGTGCCGGGTCTTGCGCCTTGGGCCTTGGGCCTTGGGCCTTGGGCCGGGCCTTGGATCTTAGACCTTGGGCCTCGAGCGTCGAGCCTCAGGCATCGGGTGTCGGTCCCGTCCCCTGACGACGTCCGAATTCCGCCGGCAGGAATGGGACGCACGAGTCACTATTGGCGCTGTCGCGAGACCGAGGGAACCGAGAGGAGAGGATCGTGAGCGAGCCATTCTACGTCGAGCGATTCGATACACCCACCGGATGCATGCTCATCATCACCGACGACCTGCAGCGTCTGCGCGCCGCGGAGTGGGACGACAAGGGGGATCGCATGCAGCGGTTCCTGCGGCTTCACTACGGCAGCGGGGGATTTCATCTTCAGGACGCGCGCTGCCATTCGCACGCACGCCTTGCGCTCGAGTCTTATTTTGCGGGACACCTGGAGGCCATCGAGGTGATCCGTACCGAGACGAGGGGCACCGACTTCCAACGTCAGGTCTGGTCCGCCCTGCGCGAGATTCCCGCGGGAGCCACGCTGAGCTACTCTCAGTTGGCGGCAAAGATCGGTCGTCCCGCGGCCGTGCGTGCTGTAGGAGCGGCCAACGGCGCCAACCCGACTCCGATCGTCGTGCCCTGCCACCGGGTGATCGGCGCCGATGCGTCCCTGACAGGTTTCGGCGGTGGGCTGGAGCGCAAGCGCTGGCTGCTGGCGCACGAGCGCAAGTATGCGATTGCCGCGACACCGTACAACCTCGAGCTCTGGACAGGACTGTCGAATTCAGACGATCCCAAAGCTCGGCCGGTTGCAGGCGATCTTTCGGGATGAGCCTCGCGGCGGGTGCCGGGCTCGCGTGCCGCGGCTAGATCCACTTGAACGCTCGGGCCATGATGCCGAGTAGCGCCGCGGAATTCAGTAACCACCACACCCGATCGCGGACCTGTCCGATTCTCAGCTCTGCGATCGCCTCCTTGAGGCCGTCGATCCCGCCGTAGACGCCGACGAACTTGTCATTGAGGCCCTCAAACCTGTCATTGACGCCCGCAAACTTCGCGGCGGTGCTCGCGAAGCCGGCGTCCATCTTGTCGTTCAGGCGCCGAATGTCGCCTTTCATTTCAACGATGTCGCCCCGGATGTGCTCGACGTTCGCCTCGAGTCTTGCCACACGCTCTTCCACGATGACCTCCGGTTCAAACACATGTGCCGATGTAGCCATGAGCGGAAATTCCTGATCGCTTCCTCATGTCACCTGTCGGATATAGTACTAGGAGTCGTGGCGAGTGAAAAGAGAAAAAAGCACGACTTTGCAAGCACCTGCGCACCAGTTCCACGCGTTCTCGGACGTCTATGTGCACGTGCGGAACACCGCGCGAAGCCGCACGTGGTCACGGCATTCGGACTCACTTATAGTGAGCGAGACGGTGTCGCGCGCCGTCAACGCGGCTGAGGTTGATACCTGACTTTGCGCGCTCTCCAGTTTGTGTTCGCCGGAAGGGGATCGACGTGATCAAAAATTGCGCATGGGCCTGTGTGATCGCGGTGTGCACTTCCTCCGTCGTGTCAGTTGGCTCTGCAGCCAGCAAGGGAGATTCGAGCGGTGAGGCGCCCGCCGAGGATGTTCTCGGTCGCCCAGCGGATCTTGACCTCTCCAGAGGCGTTCAAGCGCCCAAGCGCGACAGCGCGAAACTTCCCACCACGTTTGGCGGCGCGGCGAGTACACAGCCCGTCGATCCGAAGTGGGGCGCCGTTGCATACCGGCCGCGGAGCCGGCGCGATCTCACGGGAATCTGGATCAACCAGGGCGGTATCGGCTGGACGCCTGGCATCCCTCCCGGGTCCGGCCAGAATCCGCCGCTTACCGCGGAGTATGCGAAGATTTTCCGGCAGCACCTGGCGGATGGTGCCGCGGGCAAGCCGACCGGCGATCCCACTGCGGGCTGCCTGCCACCTGGTATGCCGCGCGTCATGACCATGACCTACCCGATGGAAATCACCATGGGAACCGATCGGGTCATGATCTACGCGGAATGGGAGGAGCAAGTGCGACGCATTTACACAGACGGGCGGCCGCTCCCTGACGATCCGGATCCCACCTACAACGGTGAGTCAGTCGGGCACTGGGAAGGCAACTTACTGGTCTCCACGGCATTCGGCTTTCGTGCCGACACCAACATGGAAGCATCCGGTCTGCCCAAGAGCGACAAGGCGATCGCTTACGAGCGCATCTGGCTGGCCGATGACGATACCCTGCGCGATGAGTTCACGCTGGTCGATCCGGTTGCTTTTGCCAAGCCCTGGACCGTGACCAAGACCTACAAGCGGGCGCCGCCGGATTTCAAGCTGATGCCCTACGTATGCCTGGAAAACAATCGCAATCCGGTGGGTCCCGATGGCTCCACGCAGGTCATTCTGCAATCGGGTGGCGACTCTCAGTAGCTGCGTAGCGCACCCGGCGGCGGTAAGCCGCCGGGTGCGCCCGCCCAAACTCAACGCCTGATGCTGAGGAGATTGACCTCTCTCGGTCCGTTCTTGTTGTCCTGTGTGACGATCATGAGGCCCAGCGGGGGCGTGATCGCGAACTCCGCAGGATTCACGCTCACCGTCACTCCGATGGCCGCATTGGGATTCACCTGTACGAAGTCTCCGGTGCTGACTGCAGGGGAGAACGCGTTGAAAGGCGCGGAATTGTCGAACGAGTCAGTGTCGTTGCTGAAGAGATCGAATGACTTGACGGTGTAGCTGAAACGGGGATTGGTCGGCGTGACGCCGACATCTGCCGCTTCGACCGGCAGCAGGATCGTGCTGCCATTGGTCGGCGCATAGGCATCGAAGTCGGCCGCCAGGCCCTGGGTCTTCAGATTCAGGATGATTGCGACCTCCTCACCGCTCGCGAATCCCGTGGTCAGCGTTCCGATGTCCGCGTTGAAGACGTCGTAGTCCGGCGTACCGTCCCCATCCGTGTCGATGTACACGTCGAACTCCTGCTCCTCCACTGTCGACCATCCCTTCTGCGTATTGACGGCGAAGACGAGGACTTGCCCTCCTTGTCCATCGGGGAATGCCTGTACACCGGCCGCATGCAGATCCACCCTTCCCAAGCCATCCTTCTGGTCCCGCAGGCCCCAGGCATAGAAGTCCGCGGTCGCTGCGATCGGGCTTCCCTGGTTGGTGAGCGCCACGACCCCCTGCGTCGCCTTCGGCTTGAGCGAAAGCCTTGCATCAACGTCGGCGGTCACACGCGGTACCAGGTAGTACGGCACGCGTAGCGTGTAGCCGTGATTGGAAGTGGGCACCGTTGGCGTGAAGGTCACCAGTCCGGCAACATCCTCGAATGCCCTTGAGTCACCGGCAGTGGCGGCGGACACGTTCAGGTGCACATCGACCGTTCCCTGGCTGCGCGGCCCCACCGTGATGTGAGACGTGCTCAGGTTGACAGTGTGTGGTGAGCCTTGCTTGTGCTCGACGGCCACGCTGAATGAGACCGGCGTGGTCCCATCGTTTCGCACCGTGATTGTTTGCGACTGCGAGAAGTCGGACGAGAACTCTGCGAGCTTGAAGTTCAGGGTGGTCTCGTCGGCATCGGCAAAGGCGATAGCCTGAGTGCCCACGACCGCTGCCGCGTTCACGAAGCCGCTGCCCGACCGGCGGGTCTCGTAGTCGGCCAGCACGTTGGGGTCGCCACTGTTGATGATCGCCGACTTGATGGCGTTCGGTCTCCACCTCGGATGCGCCTGCACTGCCAGTGCGGCGGTGCCCGTGATGTGCGGCGTCGCCATCGAAGTGCCATTGTCGATCAAGGCCTGATTGCCGCTGCCTACCAGCGTCGAGATGATGTTGACTCCCGGCGCCGTGATGTCCGGCTTGAGGCGGGAATCCGGTGAGCGCGGTCCGGTGGAGCTGAAACTGGCCATGCCCGACTCAATCGGTGTTCCCTCGGTCAGCGTGATGGATTGACCGTCACGCAAGGCCAATGCGCTGCCATCCGAAGCGGAGTTCGAGAGAGGGCCGGAGACGCCAAAAAACGGTATGGTCACGGTGAACAGATCACCGGTATCCGGGTTGTCGATGATATCGTCCTCGAACGGAGGCAGTCCCGCCGCAGTGTTGATCATCACGACTGCGGCTGCTCCGGCCTGTT
>FTEN01000140.1_pt1 | contig 17639 bp, 15 predicted proteins | sample 1640221 | NCBI WGS metagenome assembly FTEN01 (sample SAMEA3914816, study PRJEB12502) | metagenome | biome: forest; material: soil | place: USA | collected 2011-09-16 | depth 0.3 m | reverse complement strand
TTCGAGTAGTGCAGATATCCGGAGTATCGGCACCCGCCCTGCACTCTTTAGGTTCAGCCGCCTAGCAATTCGAGCGTTTCCACGACCACGGGGCCCGGGCGATTAGCAGGCGCCTTGAAGTACGCCATCCCTGCGCTCAAGTAACGGATGCGCCACGCGGCATCCGGCACCTGTGCCTGGTTGTCGAACACGGCCTCCGCAAACTTATAGTCATGCGCCTCGCTGGCATTCAGGACGACGTGGCGGCGGGCGCGGGCGATCAACGCGCCCGCATCTCCCCCTCCCTGCAGGTAGCCGAGCGACTTGCGAGCAGCCTGCAGGCGTCCTCCGGAGGACAGCTCGGAGAAAATCTCGTCGAGCGCATCGCCGCTGCGGCCCCCGAGCGGTGCGGGCTGCAGCTCCGCCAGATTGATGTCCTGCGCGCCCGTCCCAAATTTGCCGAACATGGCGACGAAAGCAGCACACTGCAGCAGCAGCAGGCGCCGTGTGCCATCCTCCCCGCACATCCGGTATGCGTAGTGCAATGCGTTGGCCGTGGTGTGCGCATGCAGCGGCACGATGCCGGGCTGACGCATGAGCAACTCCGCGGCCGTACTGAACAGTACCCGCCATAGAGCGTCCGCACCGATGCCCTGCCGCAGCAAATCGACGACCAGCGCACCGGCTTCCTCCGGCGAAACGCGGTACAGGGCCGCACGCAGCTCGGTCCGTGCGCCAGGATCATCGCGCCCCTGCCTCCAGTTGGGCGGAATGCGCTGCAATCTGGGCTGATTCTGCCGCCAGGGCCGATCGGGCTCGAGGTCATGGCTGGCCGGACTGGGGTCGCCGCCGCTGTTCTGCAGCGCAGCCACGGTCGAGCGCAGGATCGGCTCGGCCCAGGCGCTACCGAGCAGGCCGACCAGGCTGTGTGCGTTGCTGACCGTGATGCTCTTGTGACCGATCTCCCGAAGGTCGCGCGCACCGTACGGAAACAGGAGCGAGAAGACTTCATCCGGGGTTGCAACGCTCGCGTAGGCAACCACGGCGGCATCCGCTGCGTCCCGGTCCCACCTGTCCAGCGCGTCGATCAGTGCGCGCCGCGCCCCCTGGGGATTGCCGATCGATACGGCGGGTCTTGCGGGCAAACGCCACTCGCCCGCGTCCCGCTCCTGCGCCTGGCATTCCTTGAAATAGTCGGCGGCCCATACGATCGGCAGCCAGCGATCCGCCGCGGACAGCTGCCGGGTAGCTGCGTGAATCGCCCGCAACACCAGGACTGAATGATATTTGAATCCGACATCAGGATAGGGCTGAACATTGCGCACGGCGGCCAGGGTCAAAGCCGCAAGGAGGTTTTCGTAGCGCAGGCCTGCGCGGATCATTCGGACGAGCTCACGCGGAACGCGTTCGCGAGGCGCGTCCTCCAGCAGCGTGAGAAGCCGCGCGACGCTCCCGTCGCTCCCCGCCAAGCCCAGCCGGCTGGAGAGGCCGAGGCCAGTGGCACCAGCCGCACTGGCCGCATGGATGAACGTTCGTCGGTTCATCGGCACAACGCTCGCCATTACCGGCGAACACTGTACGCCGATTCCCGGGCGGCGCCGACCGTCCGACCCGTACGTCCTTCAGCGATACGTGTTGTTCGTCGTGTGGTCGCCCGCCATCCAGCGTTTCAGATCCGCATGCGCGCTGACCCGCCGCGCCTGGTTTATCTGCTGCACCTGCGGATGATCGAGGGTGAACTCGAGAATCATGCTGTTCGGATCCGTCACGTACACGGAGCGGCAATAGCCATGCTCGAGCACATAGGTCTGCGGTGGCTTGTAGCCGGCAGCCGCCAGGCGCGCCTCGATCCCCTGCTGCGTCTCCTTGTCGACGTTCAGTGCGATATGGTGGAACGGGCTGGGCGGCATTTGCGGGCCGAACAGCGCCTCGTCTTCAGGATTCGCGAATTTGAAGAATGCGAGCGCGCCCCCGTCGGCGAGCGCGAAGAACAGATGGCAGTAAACGCGCTCGGCGCCGAACAGCTCGTCCGTCTCGCACCAGGTGGCAACCAGGGGCAGTCCGATGATCTCTTCATAGAACTTGCGGGTTGCCTCCAGGTCGTGCGTCACGTAGGCGGTGTGATGCAGCCGGGAAGGCAGCTTTGCCGAACTAGCCATGGAAAGGGCCTCCAGATCAAAAGCGATAGTCGAAGTCTACGCCGTAGCGCCGCGGCGGAGCCCGCCAGAGGAATCCGCCCGGGGAGAATTCGGCATTGTAGAGCTTGTTCGTGAGGTTCTTCGACCACGCGGTGGCCGACCACTTGTCGCCCTGCAGTCCGACGCGCAGGTCGAGCAGCGACACCGGGTCGCGGGACGTGCTGTTCTGCGGGTCCCACCAGGTACGGCCGATTGTCTGGAAGTCCAGCCGGACCGTCCCGTTCATGCCACCCGCCAGCGGCTGCCGGTATTGCACGCCGGCGTTGAACGTGGTGCGCGACACCAGCGGCGCCTGGTTGCCGATCACGGTCGGGTCCTCCATTGCCGTGATCTTGCTGTCCGTGTAGCCGAAGCTAGCGTACAGGTCGATCCTGTCCGTGGCCTTGGCATTGAGCTCGAATTCCGCACCCTTGTACTTGGCGTCCAGGTTGCCCAGGTTCTGCGTCGAGTTCGCGGCGAGGAACACGAAGAAATAGCCATTGGTGGATTTCGTGTGGTAGAGGCTCAGGCCCGCGTTCAGGCGGCGGTCGAGGAATTCTCCCTTCATGCCCACTTCGAACGTGTCGGCAACCTCGGCGTTGAACAGATCGTTCACCCCGAGGATACCGTTCGTGTGCGCCACGGCGCCCACCCCGGTCTGATTGAATCCACCGCTGCGGAAGCCGCGGCTCCAGCCGCCATAGAAAGTGATCGCATCCGTCGGTTTGAAGCGCAGAGTGGCCTTGGGCTGCAGCTCGCTCCAGGTGTGCTTGCGCACCTCGCCGCTGACGGCAGTCGGGTCCAGCAACTGGGCCAGGAAGGCTGGCGGTGTGTCGGTGGTGTTCTCGCGCGTATCCTCATCGTACCGGACCGCCGCGTCGAGCTCCCATTGCGGATTGAACGCATACGTCGCGTCGGCGAACACCGCCCACGCGTTGTTGTGCTGCGAGTCGGCGAGGAAGGTAGCGCTGGCGTTCGGCCCGGTGAGGCGCGGCTGCTCGTAGACCGGGAATACTCCGGCACCCGTGTCGATCATGTTGCCGGTCGAGATGAAGCGCTGCGTGTGGACGAAATAGGCACCCCCGATCCAGGAGAAGCCGCCGACGCTGAGCGCCGTCCAGCGCAGCTCCTGACTGACGGCCTTGACGTCGATGAACTGGCTTTGGTTGAGGTCGATGCCGGGACCGAAAGGCGGTGATATGAAGGCGAAGACCGCCGTATTGGTCGGGCGGAAGTCGTACGCGTCTCCGGTGTCGATCTCGCGGGTCCGGTTCCAGTCCGTCGTGGACGTGAGAGTGCCGTGGCCGGTATCGAAATCGAGCTTGAGCACGCCATCCCAGATGTCCCGATTGTCCTCGCCGGTATTGTTCACCTGGATCGGAGAGGTGACATTGTTCGCATCCGGCGGCGTGCTGAATGAGCTGAACGGGTTTGCCTCGACGTCGCGCGGAATGATGAAGTAATACGCGCGTGTCTCGAGGCGGTCCGCGTACAAGCGGAAATCCGCAGTCAGCGCATCGTTGGGCTTCCAGAGCAGACGCATCCGTGCCGAGTAGTCGCGCATCGGATCGGCCTTGCCGCCCAGGAAGGCGTTGTTCAGGTAGCCGTCTGTGTTGTAGTAGTTGACCGAAGCGCGGAACTTGAGCGCGCCGGAGGCATCGAGCGGGCCGCTGGCAGCCACCTGCGCGCGCTCGGACGTTCCATTTCCGAGGCCGAGCCGCGCCGTTCCCTCGAGCTGGTCCGAAGGATCCTTGGTGCGGATGATGATTGCTCCGCCGATGGCGTTGCGGCCGTACAGAGCGCCTTGCGGACCCTTCAGCACCTCGATCTGCTTGATGTCGAACAGCTCCTGGTCGAACTCGTAAGGGTTGGTCTCGAGCACCCCGTCCACCAGCACCGCGACCGAAGGCTCGCTGTTGCGGGCCTGCGAGATGCCGCGCACCGTGATGAACGCGTTGCCGGCGTTCTGCGTCTCGACCAGCGTCATGTTCGGGATGAGTGACACGAAGTCGCGCGTGCTGCGAATTCCTGCCTGCTGGATCGTCTGCTCGGTCAGGACATTGACCGTGATCGGCACGTCGCGGAACGACTCATCGCGCTTACGAGCGGTCACGACGACCTCTTCGAGCTCGGTTGTCTGCGCGAGGATGGGCAATGCAGCTGCCACAGCCGCGACAGCCGCCATCGACAGCGCGATCCATTTCCTCTTTGCTGCGTTCACGTGACCTCCTTCTTCGTCGTTGTTGGGTTCCCGGAAATTCGCCATCACCATCCCTGTGTCATCTGCCCGCGGGCAATGCGCGCGCCGGCGACCAGAGCTTGAAGCTTTCCGAATGCAACCTCGCGCGCGAGGTACTTCATCCCGCAGTCGGGGGCGACAATCACGTTCTCGGCGGCCACGTACGGCAGCGCCCGGGCGATGCGTGCCGCGACCTCCTCCGGAGTCTCGACCCGTGTCGTGGAGAGGTCGATCACCCCGAGAATGATCTTCTTGCCGGGCAGCTTCTTCAGGACCGAGCAGTCGAGATTCGACTGCGCAGTCTCGATCGAGATCTGCCGGCACGCGCACTCGGCAAGCTCGCCGAGAAACGAGTAGCCGCTCGGTCGGGTGTGGATGATGGCCGCATACCCGAAACAGATGTGCACGGCAGTCATGCCCGTGACGCCCTCGAGCGCCCGGTTGAGCACGGCGAGCCCGTAGGCGCGCGCCTCATCGGGACGCGCCTGCATGTAGGGCTCATCGATCTGTACGACATCTGCGCCAGCGGCAAACAGGTCGTGAATCTCCTGGTTCACGGCGACGGCGTAGTCCATTGCCGCCGCGCGGCGATCCCCGCCGTAAAAGTCGATTTGCGCCTGCTGGGCCATCGTGAACGGACCCGGAACCGTCACCTTCACGCGCCGCTGCGTGTGAGCCAGCAGAAAGGCTAGATCGCGCAGCCCCACGGGATGTTTGCGCCGGATCGGCCCGATGACTCGCGGTACGGGATTGGGGTGGCCGCTGCGGTCGAGCGCGGTGCCGGGGTTGTCCAGGTCGACGCCTTCCAGCGCGGTGGCGAATAAGTTCGAATAGCTCTCGCGGCGAATCTCACCATCCGAGACGATGTCGAGGCCTGCGTCTTCCTGCGCTTTGATCGCGACGAGCGTTGCATCGTCCTGCGCTTCCTGCAGCTGGGGCGGCGGAATGCGCCACAGCTCCAGTGCGCGTACGCGCGGGGGAAAACGCCCCGCCAGGCGCTGCCTGTCGATCAGCCATTCGGGCTGCGGATAACTGCCTACGAGAGTGGTCGGAAACAGCATAGCGGCCTCTCTTGCCTACCGACTGCGCGCACTGTGCTGCGCTCGAGTCAATTCCCACGCGGGCCAACGCACACCGTTGGCGAGCGCTTCTCTGATCTGCGGCCCGTGCTCGTTGAGAAGCGGCGCTGCGCGCACGGAGGCCGGACGTCGACCTGCAAACTGCACCGCGGGGCGCACCGCCATTTTTGCGCCGTGCGCGGCCTCTACCGGAACGATGAGGCCGAGATGCGCCACCTGCGGATCATCCACGACGTCGTCGATGGACTGCACCGGCGCGAACGGGACATCGTTGCCGCCAAGCCGCTCGATCCAGACGGCGAGCGGCTCGCGCGCGAAGCGCGCATCCAGCTCGGCACCCAGCACTTCGTAGTTCTCGATGCGCGCGGCACGGGTGTTGAAGCGCACATCCTGGGTCAACTCCGGAGCCTGCAGCGCCGCGACGAGCCCGTTCCAGAACTTCTCGAGGGATGACAGGTGCAACGCGACCAGGCGGCCGTCCGCAGTGCGCAGGATGTACGCCTGAGCGAGTCGTGGACGGTCGTCGGAGGTGGGATTGGTGCCCAGCGCGAAGAACGCAGCGAACGGCTCGACGGCAAAATGCGCCATCGCCTCCAGCATCGATATCTCGACCGTAGAGCCGACTCCCGTGCGGCCGCGCTGCACGAGGGCTCCCAGCGTGCCGTATGCGGCATACAGACCCGTGATCGCGTCCGCCAGCGCCGGGCCGAGAAAGCGCGGCTGGGCGGAATCGACGACGACGCTGAGGAACCCGCTCAGAGCCTGTGCCACCGAGTCGTAACTGGGCCGGTCGACGTAAGGCCCGCTGGAGCCAAAGCCACTGATCGAGCAGTAGACCAGCCGCGGATTCAACGTGCGCAGGCGCTCTGCACCGGCGCCGAGCTTTTCGGCCGTGCCGGGGCGGAAGTTCTGGATGAACACGTCTGCCTCGAGAACGAGGCGGTCGAAGGTGGCCCGATCCGCGGCCTCCTTGAGGTCGAGCGCGATGCTGCGCTTGTTGCGGTTGTACGCCTGGAAATGCGGCGAATACAGCCCTTCCTGGTAGCTGCGGTAGGGATCGCCCCCCTGGCTCTCGACCTTGATGACATCCGCTCCCAGGTCCGCGAGCATCATCCCGGCACACGGCCCGGTGATGAAGGTGCCCAGCTCGAGGACCCGCGTTCCACTCAGCACACCCGACATGAAAACCGTCTCCATTCAGTTCTCGTCCGGGCGAAAAGCGGCGGGCATCTCGCCGTCGTAGGTGATCGCCGCCTCCGCCGCATGCGAGAGCGCGAATCCAATCGGCTTCTGCTGCTCCTCGAGCAGATGAGCAATGAGGCTCGCTGTGCGCGCGAGGATGGGGATCCCCTTCAAGGCGTCCAGGGGATAGCCGACGTCGAGCAGCACGGCCGGGATGGCGCCGGAGACGTTCATGGCCAGAGGCTTGCCAATGAGACTGGGCAGCATTTGCTCGACCAGGCGAGCGACGGCGACGTGACCTGCGGCGCATCCGGCAGACGCAGCAATATCCAGCAGCTTCGCCGCCCGAGGATCACTCGCCTTGTGCAGCGGGTGGCCGTAACCCGGAATGGCACGGCCTGCCGCGCGGCGGTCGCGGATCACGCGAGTCACGGCAGCGTCCAGGGCCGTTCCCGCGTCCGCTAGTCCAATGATCTCGGCGAACAGGTGACCGGCCGCTTCCGCCGAACCCAGCACCACGGACCCGCAGCCGAGAATTCCAGCGGCGACCGCCCCCTGCAACGCCTCAGGTGCCGCCGCGAGCGTCATCCGGCTGGCCTGCACGCTCGGAACCAAGCCATGCTCGGAGATGGCTACCAGAGTCGCATCCAGCAGCAGCCGTTGATTGTCAGTGGGAAGCTGACCGGTGAGCAGCAGCCAGAAGTGGTCCGTGAAGCCGATCTTGCCCATCAGATCGGCAACCAGATCCCGGCCGCGCACGACCACAGTCTGTGCATTGGCCGCGCTGATGGCGGTGGTGCGGTGCTTCTGCGCGCCGATTTTCACTCAATCCCCTCGCGTGTTTTCGCATAGCGAAAAACTGTTCGTTACACGAAGCCATCGTGGACTCAGGCTGCGTATTCCGTCAAGCCGCTGCGCCAACCCCCAGTGCTTTTCGCATATCGAATAGAATCCACGCCAATGGCACCGAAGCGAAGCCCGTCGCCACGCCGCGAGGCCATGGGCGGCCTTGCAAAAGGACTCGCCGTGATCCGTGCGTTCACGCGCGACCACGCCACCCTGACCCTGAGCGAGATAGCGCGTAGCGCATCGATGCCAGCGGCGACCGCGCGCCGCTGCCTGTTGACGCTCGAAGAGCTGGGCTACGTCAGCCGCAGCGGCAGGGATTTCATTCTGCGTCCCAAGGTCCTCGAGCTGGGTGCCGCCTATCTGGAGTCGATGAACGTCGAACGTCTCACGCGGACGCGCCTGGAGGAGCTCGCTGCCGCGACGGCAGATTCCGCCGCTCTGTGTGTGCTCGATGGCGAAGACATCGTGTACATCGCGCGCGCCTCCGTGCGCACCCTCCTCCGCCTCGAAGCGCACGTCGGCAGCCGATTCCCCGCCCATGCAACCTCGACCGGGCGCGTGCTTCTCGCGGGATTGAGCGCGGAGCGTCTCGATCGCTATCTCGATACGGCTCGCTTCCAGTCGCTGACGGACAAGACGGTCGTGGACCCGGCGCGACTGCGCCGTCTCATCGATGATTGCCGGCGCTCCGGTTACTCGGCCGTCGAGGACGAGCTGGCCTACGGCGTGGTCGCCCTTGGCGTGCCGGTCCTGGATGCTCAGGGCCGCGTCGTCGCCGCTCTCAACAGCTCCAGCCACTCACGCAGGATATCCAAGGCCAAACTCGTCCGTGCACGGCTCACGATGCTGCAGACAACAAGCCGACACATCTCGGCCGATCTTGCCAGTGTCCCCGGCCTGTCGCTCGGCGCGCAGTACTGACTGCGCGCCGCTTGACGCCTGCACGCAGTTGCCCGTAGCCTGTTTGCGAATTCTGTTTCGCTATGCGAAATGCACACGGTGGGCACAGATCATTATGGGGCCAGCTCCATCACCGGCGCGGGCACCGAGATGCGGATGCCGAGCGCGCTGGAGCTGGAGATGTGTCGCTTCCAAGGGGAGCACGTCGCAACCATCACACGCGATCTGGTTGCCGGCAGGCAAGCCGCGTAGAAAGCTCGCCCCGGCTCATCGGCCGCGCTCCCCGTCAGTCGGCGGCCGCGTTCTTATGCGACTCCTCCACGAATCCCGGCTCCAATGCGGCCAGCGCCTGCGCCAGATGGACAGACTTGTTGAACAGGGCGAGCTCAGCGAAGCGTCCCGCCCGCACCTTGTTCACGAAATCGTTGTTGGCAATGTGCATGCGGCCGATGCCCACGAGATCGAGGCGGCCCTGCCGCACGCGCTCCGCAAGCAACTTCAGGTCCCCCTCGACCGACAGCTCGGAGGGCTCCTGGTCGTCGAAGAGATTGGCGAACATCTCGACGTTCAGGCCGACGCTGCCGCAGGTCATGACGGGCGCGTCGGTCAGGGATCCGACCCATTCCGCGATCGTGAACTCCGGCTGCGCGCCATCGGGCCATTCGCGCTTGAAGCAGCGGCGCGACGAGACGTTGAACATGTCCACGCCGGCGCCCCGGAGCACAGCCAGCATGCCTTGCAGCTCCTCCGGACCCGACGCCACGGCGGCTGCGTAGTCCACTTCCTTGAACTGCGAGAAGCGGTAGGAAATGACGAAGTCGTCCCCCGTCGCCCGGCGTATGGCCCGCACGATCTCAGCGGCGAAGCTCGCCCGGGCTGCAAGCGTTGGTCCGCCGTATTCGTCCTCACGCAGGTTCGTCTCCGCCCACAGAAACTGATCCAACAGGTAGCCGTGGGCGGAATGTACTTCCACTCCGTCGAATCCCAGCGCCTGCCCCCGCTCGGCCGCGTGCACGTACGCGAGCTTCAATTCATTCAGATCCGCGCGCGTCATGGCGCGTCCGTTCGGGCGTCCGGCCTGAATCAGACCCGAGGGACTCAGCGCGGGGTAGCCGGCGAGCGGATGCCCGGCGGCCACCTTGCGCATCGCACCCGGATGCCACAGTTGCAGGAGAAATCCGGCGCCCCCCTCGTGGACGGCATCCACCACATGCTGCCAAGCGGCTTCGGTGCCTGTCTCCATTCGGCCCATGACGGGCTGCCAGTACGCAGAAGGGTGATCGGGAGACGTGGATTCGCTGATGATCAAACCCACGCCGCCGGCCGAACAGCGGCGCATGTATTCCACCATCGTCCGGTTGGGCGCGCCGTCGTGCATGAAGCCGCGCTGCATGCCCGGCATGACGAAGCGGTTGCGCAGGATCAGCCGCTTGATGCAGAGCGGCGTGAACAGGACATCCAGATCGGCATCCGCCATTGGAGTGGCTGCCGCTCGCCGTTCCGCTACTTGCCTGCGTCCTGGTGCGGCTGACTGGTTGGCGGCGGCCCGCCCGGTCCCGGCAGCGGCGGAGCATTCTTCAGCTCGTTCGCGCGTGCGATGATGTATGCCCGGATCGCCTGCGTGTCCGCGGGCTTCAGAGCCTCCGCGAAGGAAGCCATGCCGCGCTCGGAAAGGACGCCCTGCAACACGACCTGGTCGAAGCCCTCCTGCGCGTGCAGTAACGGCGTGCGGGTGAGATCGGGGAAATTCGCTCCACGAGTCTGACCTCTCTCCCCATGGCACGCCGCGCAGTAGCGGGTGTACTTCTCGCTGCCTGCCTGCACTAGTTCGGCCGCAGCGGTCGCGGGCGGGGGGGCCAACGGCAGCGGCGTGAACTCTTTCTCCGGCGGTAACTGCACTTTGCCGTCGAGCCCGAACACGAGCATGCGCGAATAGTTGGGAGCGTAGTAACCGCCCAGAGTGTTGCCCCCGACGCTGGCTGCAATGTACTGCTTGCCGTCGAGCTCATAGGTGATCGGCGCCGCGAGCACGGCGGTCTGAACCTTCATGCTCCAAAGCTTCTCGCCGCTACGGGCAGCGTAGGCGCGCAATTCCTGTGAGCTGCCGCCGCCCTGGAACACCAGGCCGCTGGCCGTGGCGAGCGCCCCGCCGGTGGGCCCCTGGTTCTGCTCACCTTTCCAGACCTGCTTGCCGGTCAAGGGATCCCACGCCTGCAGATAGCCGACGAACTGGCGCGGCGCATCGGGGTGCTCGCGGTAGTAAGTGACCTGCGCGCCGAAATCAAGACCGAGGTTGTAGCCGACCGGATTCGGCGTGTAGGACGCATCCGCGACCATCGGGAAGTAGGCGAGCTGGGTCGGGATGTAGATCAGGCCTGTTTTCGGGTCGAAGGCGTTCGAGTGCCAGCCGTGGGCCCCCTGGACGCCGGGCGCCAGATTGAACGGCTCACCTACGGGAAAGCGGGCCTCCGGCCTGACACGCGGCCGCCCGGTCTTCATGTCGACGCCGTCGGCCCAGTTGACCTCGGTGAACGGCGTGGCGCGCAGAAGCTTGCCCGTAGCGGCATCGAGCAGGTAGAAGAACCCGTCCTTGTTGGGCTGCATGATGACGCGGCGCTTCTTCCCGTCGAGCGTCAGATTCGCGATCGTCATCGGGCTGACCGCGTCGTAGTCCCACGTGTCGGCAGGAACGGTCTGGTAGTGCCAGACATAAGCGCCCGTGTCCGCCTTCACCGCGATGATGGATGCGAGGTACAGGTTGTCGCTGCTCGTCGCGTCGCGATAACGGTCATTCCACGGCGAGCCGTTGCCCGTGCCGAAATAGATGAGGTCGGTGACCGGGTCGTAGATGATGGCATCCCAGACCGTGCCGCCGCCGCCGAGCTTCCACCAGTCCCCGGTCCACGTCGCGGCGGCCTTCTTCATGGCCTCGTTCTCGAAGCCATTCTTCGGATCGCCCGGCACGGTGTAGAAGCGCCAGGCCAGCTTGCCGGTCTGCGCATCGTAGGCGCTGAGGTAGCCGCGCACCCCGTACTCGCCGCCGGACTCGCCGATCAGCACCTTGCCCTTCGCGACCCGCGGGGCACTCGTGATGGAGTAGTGTTTGGCCGGGTCGATGGTCAACGTGGACCAGACTTCCCGGCCGGTGGCCGCATCGATGGCGACCAGCCGTCCGTCGAGGGTGCCGACGTAGATCTTGCCGTCCCATGCGGCGATGCCGCGGTTGACGATTCCGCAGCAGACATTCCTGATCCACTCTCCCGGGGTCTTCGGGTTGTACTGCCAGAGCGTCTTCCCGCTGCGCGCATCGAATGCGTACACTTTGCTCCAGGCCGTGGAAACGTAGATGACGCCGTCGATGTACAGCGGCGTGCCGGTCTGCGAGAGGTTGGTGTCGTAGTCTGCGAACCATTGCAGGCCCAGCTGCCTCACGTTGCCGGGAGTGATCTGCGTGAGGCCGCTGTAACGCTGCTCCTCGTACGTGCCTCCGTAAGTCATCCACTGGGACGGCTCCGAAGCGGCATGCAGCAGCCGCTGGGCCGTCACGTTTGCGGGCCCGGAATAGGCAACTCCCGGCAGCACGATGCACAGCAGGACACTCAGCCCCAGGGCCCGACTATTCGTCACGATGATTACCCCTCGTCAAATCAAGCAGCGCGGGCTGCAGAAGATGCAGCTTCCGGTGCGCCGGCGGAAAGTACAGTGGCAATGCCCTTCCTTGTCAAGGACTTGAAGCGAGCGGCGCGGCTCCCCCACCCGCCGCGGCGCTCCTAACTGCAACTGACTCGACGATCGACCACGCTACGGTGGAGCTGCCGACGCATCAGGTGCGCATCGCTCGCGTGCGCTTCGAGCTTTTCTTCGGCCCGCGCGTATCGACTGCGCGCGCGTGCGCCTTCCAGAACGAATCGACCACACCTTCCGCGAGCCAGCGCCGGTCGACGGGCGGACCGAAGAGGTGGCGATACTCGCGTCGATCCGCCGATCCGCAAACAGTTCCGCCGCCAGCACCTTTGATGAGCCCGTTCGCTCAAGCCCCGCGGCACCGCCTAGACCTCTATCTTGGAGAAGCGCCACGCCCCGAGACAGATGAACGTCAGCGCCACCGATAACAGCACCATCGCATCGATGATTGCGCCGAAGTGATGCTGCGCAATCAGCGTCGACCGCAACCCGTCGACGCCGTAGGACAGGGGATCCAGCCTCGTCAGGACCGCGAGGGCGCCCGGCAGGTTATCGAGCGGGTACAGCGCTCCTGACAGGAAGAACAGCGGCAGCACCAGGAAGTTCATCACCATCTGGAAGCCCTGCATGTCCTTCAGCATCGATCCGATGGTGGTTCCCAGTCCCGCAAACACGAGTGCGATCAGGGCGAGGAACGCTACAGCGGCCGGGACCAGAGCTGCATTCACGGGCCGGAACCCCGCGATGAGACAGATCACGGCGACCAGACATCCCTGCAGCAAGGCGACCGTTGCCGCACCGCAGGTTCTGCCGAGCATGATGTGCACCCGGGAAACCGGCGCGACCAGCGTTTCCTTCAGAAAGCCGAACTGCCTGTCCCACAGCAGCGCGATACCGGAGAACGTGGCGGAGAACAGCACCGTCATTGCGATGACACCGGGTGCCACGAACTGCACGTAGCTGCCCCGCCCGGCCTGGCGGAACACCGCGCCGAAGCCGAAACCGAGCACGAACAGGTACAGAACGGGCTGCCCGAGGGAGGCGATGATCTGCACCTTCGAGCGCGTGTAGCGCCGCAGCTCCCGCAACCACAGGATGTAAATCGCCGACATGCTCATCGCCTCCACATGCGCACTGCATTGCGCATCCGATCGGCGGGGCCGACGTTTTCATCACGCAACGCCGTACCCGTCAGGGCGAGGAACGCCGCCTCGAGGGATTCGGTTTGAGTCTGGGCCTTCAACTCCTCCGCAGTACCGATCGCGACGATCCTGCCGTGATCGATGATCGCGATTCGCGAGGCCACGCGCTCGGCCTCGTCCATGTAGTGCGTCGTCAGGAAGACGGTGATGCCTTCGGATTCGTTGAGCCCGCGCACGTGCGCCCAGAGCTGGTTGCGGCTCTGCGGATCGAGGCCCAAAGTGGGCTCGTCGAGAAACAGGATCCGTGGGGTATGCAGCAGGCCGCGGGCGATCTCCAGCCGGCGCCGCATGCCGCCGGAGAATTCCCTGACAGCACCGTCGCGCCGCTCCCACAGGCCGAATGCCGTCAGCAGCGCTTCCGAGCGCTCGCGCCGTAGCTTGCGTGGCACGCTGTACAGCGCGCCGTGCAGCTCCATGTTCTCCCACGCGGTCAGATCCTGATCGAGGCTCGGGTCCTGGAACACGATCCCGAAGCGTTTGCGGACTTCGTTCTGCTGGCGCGACGGATCGAGCCCGTCGATCGACAGGCGGCCGCTGCTAGGGCGCAGCAGCGTCGTCAGCATCTTGATGGTGGTGGTCTTGCCGGCACCATTGGGACCCAGGAAGGCGAACATCTCCCCGGCCGCCACCTCGAACGAGATATCGTTCACGGCCACAGCCTCGCCGAACTTCTTCGTCAGGTTCTGTACCTGGATCATTGCTCAGCGCCTGCGAGATTTTCCGGCGGCGGAACGCCTGGCCGGTTTTTTTGGAAGACTAGACGGTTCAGTTTAGCTTATCAAGATCGCGTTGCCCCTTGCGTGGGCCATCACCGTCTGCTACTTCCCAGCGTATGAAGGAAGTTCGAGACAGGACTGCGTTCATCACCGGCGGCGGCAGCGGCATCGGCTTGGGGATTGCGCACTCGCTGGTCGATGCCGGTGCAAGGGTCGTTCTGGCGGACTTGCGCCAGGACCACCTCGACGCCGCGCTAGCCGGATTCAGCGGCCGCGGACACAGTCGCAGCGTCCACGCGATCCGGCTCGACGTTACCGACCGCGAGGCATTTGCCGATGCGGCCGCAGAGACGGCAGGCGTCTTCGGCAAGGTCCATATCCTCGTCAACAACGCGGGCGTAGGCATCGAAGGGCCGTTCAAGGATGCAACGTACGCCGACTGGGACTTCGGGCTACACGTGAATCTCGGTGGCGTGGTCAACGGCTTGCAGACGTTCTTGCCGGGGATGCGCGCGCACGCTGAAGGCGGACACATCGTCAACACGGCCTCCCTGGCCGCGCTCGTCACGATGCCCACGCACATGGTCATGTACGTCACTGCCAAGGCCGCGGTTGTCGCCCTTTCAGAATCGATACAGTCCGAGCTGGCTCAGGAGAACATCGGCGTGACGGTCTTGTGTCCTGGGCCTGTCCGGACCAACATCCACCAGTTGGCGAAGAATCGGCCCGCGCGCTTCGGCGAGAACCCCGCCTTCCGCACGGCAGCGGAACGGCTGGGACAACGGCAACCGTCGCCGCTGTGGATGGATCCGGCGGAAGTGGGTGTGAGGATCCTCAATGCCATCAGGAACGACGAGTTGTACGTAATCACCCACGGCGAATGGCGCCCGATGGTACTGGCGCGCCACGCAGCGATCCTCGCCGCCATGCCGGAGAAGGTCGATCCCAATCTGATCGAGACTTTGCGGCCACCTGAGCCTTAGGAATTGCGCCGATGGCAGACGCGCGCACGCAGCTGATTGATGTCGCCACGCGGCGCTACCGGCGCGTCGATCGCTTTGCCTACCACTTTGCACGCGGCAAGCTGCGGCACGATCCGGTGTTCACGGCGATTCTGCGGCTGGGCCTGTTGAGCGGCGCGCGCAACGTGCTCGACCTGGGCTGCGGCATCGGGCTGTTGGAATCCTGGCTCCGCAGCGCCCACGACGTGTATGCCTCGGGGCATTGGCCGCCCGGCTGGCCAGCCCCGCCCTCGCCCGACCACATACGAGGCATCGATCTCGACGCCCGGGACGTTCGTTGCGCCCATGCCGCACTCGGTGAGCTCGCGCAGTTCGTCTGCGTGGATGCCCGCGCAGCGCGGTTCGGTCGCCCTGACGCAGTCGTCATCCTCGACATGCTGCACTACATGGAATTCGCAGCGCAGGCGCAGGTGCTGGAGCACGTGCGCGCCGCCATCGACGCGCACGGTGTGCTGCTCATGCGCATCGGCGATGCCGGCGCCGGACTGCGCTTCAAGCTCAGTGAATGGGTCGACCGCGGCGTGTTGATTGCACGCCGCGGCAACCTGGGGCGCCTGTATTGTCGCGCACTGCCCGAATGGCGCGGCCTGCTCGCACGCGTCGGCTTCAGATCCGACTGCATCCCGATGGCGGCGGGCACGCCGTTTGCCAACCAACTGCTGATCGCGCGGCCCGTCCTGCTTGCCTGAGGCTGGAATTCGCGTTGCAGGCCGGCAAAGGGAGGGCGTACAAGTGCTCCGTCCCTTCACGTACGGAGCGCCCTCTCCATGAATCAGCAGATCGCCTCGATCGATCAGATCAAGAACACCGCTCTGGATCTCGCGGTTCGATTCGGACCCAAGGTTCTCGTCGCCATGCTGATCCTGGCCGTCGGCGTGGGTGTCAGCCGCTGGATCAGCCGCTGGCTGCTACGGGCTCTCGCACGCATCGAGCTCGAGCCGCCGGTGCGCTCATTGCTCGCGCGCGTCGGGTGGACGCTCTCGTTCGCGTTGTTCGTGATCATGGCGCTGCAGAACCTCGGGGTCGAGCTGCTGCCGCTGATCGCCGGCCTGGGAGTCGCGGGCGCCGGACTGGCATTGGCGACCCAGGGAGTCTTGAGCAACATGGTGGCCGGCCTTTCGATCATCTTCTCCAAGCCCTTTCGTGTCGGGGAATACATCTCGATCGCGGACAAGGAGGGTCAGGTCCACACCATCACGCTGTTCAGCACGACGCTGACGCACGTGGACCGCTCCCGCGTAGTGATTCCGAATCGGAAGATCGTCGGAGAGATTCTGCACAACTTCGGTAACATCCGGCAGCTCGAGCTGTCGGTGAGCGTCGCCTACGATACGGACCTCAACGGTGCGATCGCAGCGATCGGCGAGGTATTGCGCGACAACCCGCGCGTGCTGCAGGATCCCGTTCCGGTGGTGCAGACCATTCTGCTGGGCGACTGGTCCGTGAGCATCGGGGTGCGCCCCTGGGTGCACGTGCGCGACTACGTCCCGGCCTCCGGTGAGATCAATCGGGCCATCCTGGAATCACTGCGCGCCCGCGGCATCGAGCTGCCCTTTCCGCAGCGCGAGGTGCGCCTCATTGGCGGGCGTGAAGACTCTCAGCCAGAGCGGACATTGCGCGGCTGACACCCCCCTCTTTCGACATTGCCGCAAGCAGCCCTTCCACCTTTGGCTGGATGAATTCGTCCAGGTCGTTCCAGTGCAGCGGACGGGTGGCACTCGGCGGCCCGTACGCGGCAGTGCGCGCGGCCTCGTAGAGAGCCGCCGTGCCGGCCGACAGCACTTCCCGCGCGTCGTACGTATTTGCGGCCAGCTTGGCGCGCAGCTCCACCGCCTGCACGCCGCACAGCAACGCGACTGCCAGGAAGTGTTCGAGCACGTCGAGCTGCTCGCGGGCCAGATTGGCGGCATTCATCGCCTGGCTGTTGATATTCTGGTTGAACTGCTCGGCGTGGGTCGGAAAACGGTCGACGACCGACTGTCCGTAGTAAGCGATCAGCGGCATCATCTGGTTGCCCCCGAGCTGCAGCGACTTCAAGCCCACGTTGGCCGCAGCGTCGCTGTTGCCGACCAGCGAGGCGGACAGCCCATAGCTGAACTCGGGAGTCATCAGCAGGGCAATCTGCGCATCCACGTGCTTTGCCATCAGGCCCAACAGGTAGCGCACGCTGTCCATGGCGACACCGGTGTACTGGGCCAGGAAGTTGCCGGTGTGGTAGATCTCCTGGGTGTCCGGATCGATCAGGGGATTGTCGTTGGCGCAATTGGCCTCGACCTCGATCTGCCGCGCCGCGACCGTCAGGCCGTCGACGATCGGACCGATGAACTGCGGCAGGCACCGCAATGAATAACGGTCCTGAATGAGCTTGCCGGCGCGATGTCCCCGGTCACCGGCCGCCTCGTTGCGCATGAGCCTGGAGCCTGCCAGCAGCTTGCCCATCTCCGCGGCCGTCCAGACCTGGCCCGCGTGGGGCTTCACGGCGTGGATGAAGGGGGCAAACGTCTGGCTGGTGGAGAGCAGCGCCTGCGCATACAGAGCGTGGATGCCGAGTGTGAGCGCCGTCAGGTCCAGTGCGCGCGCCATCGCGTTGGCGGCAACTCCCGTGCTCAC
>FTEN01000381.1_pt1 | contig 17651 bp, 16 predicted proteins | sample 1640221 | NCBI WGS metagenome assembly FTEN01 (sample SAMEA3914816, study PRJEB12502) | metagenome | biome: forest; material: soil | place: USA | collected 2011-09-16 | depth 0.3 m | reverse complement strand
CGCCCGCAGGTGCAGTCATTGCTTCTGCGCGCCATGGCCGAGCGGACGGTGGCGGCGTTCAACCAGGAATTCCGCTTTCCCGTCATGCTGGTGTTCGCAGACCGCAACCGCGTCGAGCGCGAGGAGACCTTCGAGCTCGCTTCCGCAGCGCGCGACCGGTTCATGTTCGAGCTGCGCATGCCGACGCCAGCGGACTTCGCGACCCGCCGTTCGCTCGTATTCGATCCGGCGTTTCACGATGTCGATGAGCTCCTCGGGCGCGTCGCCCCGGAGATTCTTCCGTGGCGGGAGCTGAATCGCATCGGCGCGGCTATCCAACGCAGTGTCCGCGCCAGTGATGCACTGGAACGCTACGTGATCGACCTCTGGGATGCGACTCAGGCACCACACAAAGTGGGTGTGCGCCTGGATGGCGTGGACATGGACAATCTCATTCTCGCCGGCGCCAGTCCGCGCGGCGTGATGGCGCTGACGCGCGCAGCGCGTGTCGTAGCGTGGCTGGCGGGTCGAACGCACCTGATTCCGGATGACATCCGCGCGATCGTGCCCGTTGTGCTGGGTCACCGCATCTTCTTCACTCCTGTCTACGAGTTGCGCCGGGCGCAGATCGCCGATGCCCTGATCGAGCAGATCCTCGACAGGGTTCCCACGCCGCGCTGACGATGCGTGCCGCGCAGGAGTTCCACTATCGCCTGCCGCATCGAGTGCGCGGCCACCGCCCTGGCTCGCATCCCGGATTGACCTTCGGCGCAGGACAGGAATTCGTCTCCCACATGAGCCTGTACGATCGGCCGGATCCGCGCCGCCTGGACCTGAGGGCCAGCCTGCGATCCTTGACAGGGGAGTGGCTGGTGCGAGTGAACCGTCAGCGTGCCGGGCTGTCGGTGCACGCAGTGGTCGATGTTTCCGCATCGATGAGCTTTGGCGCCGCGCCAAAACTGCAGGCCGTGGCGGACTTCCTGGAATCCCTGGGTGTGAGTGCGTTTCGAACGGGAGACGCGCTGGGCATGCTGGCGTTCGACTCAACCGAGCGCGCGGACCTGTTCATCCCGCCGCGGATAGGCCGAGGCGTGGGCAGCGTCATGGCGGCCAGGATCCGGCAGGTTCAGACCGCCGCCGCCGCCGCCGCCGCCGCCGTCAACGGGGTTGACGCAGGCGCTCGCGGAATGTCGGGCGGCCGGGGGCTGGAGCAGGCGCTGTTGCGCCTCGCCGGGCGGGAAGGGCTCGTGTTCATCGTTTCCGACTTTCATTGGCCGCTGGACCGGCTGGGCGCCGCGCTCGATCTGCTGGCGCATGCGTCGGTCGTTCCGCTGATCTTCTGGGACCGGGCGGAGATCGAACCGCCTGCGCAAAACGGATTCGCGTTGCTGCGGGACACTGAGACAGGAGCGCCGCGCACGCTGTGGCTACGCCCGAAGCTGCGCAACCTCTGGCGTGAGGCGGTGGCGCGTCGCCGCGCAGAGCTCGACAGCTTGTTCGCCTCCAAGTTTGTACGCCCGGTGTACTTCGACAGTGAGTTCGACGCCGAGGTGCTGTCGAAGTATTTCTTCGAGGCAGGACCGTGAGCCCGGTCGAGGTCAGGATCGAGCAGCCGCGTCCGTTCGGCTATGTCGTGGGCGATCTGATCGAGCAGAGAGTGCTGCTGCAGGTCGGGGACCACGCTCTCGATCCCGTGTCGCTTCCGCGTGAGGGGAGAGTCGGGGTCTGGCTCGACAGGCGCGCCCCGTGGATGGTGTCGGATTCGCAGGGACGACGCTGGCTCGTCGTCGACTATCAACTCATCAACGCGCCCCAGGGGCTGACTACCGTCACTCTGCCGGCCTGGGAGCTGGCGAGCAGGACCGGGCAGGTGCTACGGATCCCGCAATGGCCCGTCAGCGCGGGTCCCTTGACGGCGCGATCCGTCATTGCACAGGGAGGACTGCAGGAGTTGCGCGCGGACCGCCCGGCGCCGGCGATCCCCACGGGGCCGATCGTGAGTCAGATCGAGTTGTGGGCGAGCGCGTTCGTCATCACGCTTGCTCTGTGGCTCGGTTGGGCCGTGTGGCGGAACTGGCGCGCAGCCATGAACCGCCCTTTCGCGCGCGCGGCGCGTGAAATGCGTGATCTGGGCGCCGAGACACCGGAGGCCTGGCAGGCTCTGCATCGAGCTTTCGATCGCACGGCCGGACGGGTCGTGCAGACCGTTACGCTGCCGGAGTTGTTCGCACGAGCCGCCCATCTGGAGCCGCTGCGACCGCGAATCGAGGCATTCTTCGCGCAGTCGACGGAGTATTTCTTCGGCAGCAGGCGGACGCCCCGATCAGTGTCGGTCCACGCGTTGTGCCGCGAGTTACGACAGATCGAGAGGCGTGAGGAGCGGTGAGTCCACTCGATTTTGCCCATCCGTGGGTACTCTTGCTGGCGCCGTTGGCGCTGTTGCCGCTGCTGCGCTCGCGTGCCGGACGTCTGTCGTTTTCGTCCGTTGAGTGGTTACCGCCGGACGCCCTGGGGAGGTTGGCCTCCCTGCTGTGGCGCGGACTTGCGGCGTTGACGATGCTCGGAATTGTGCTCGCGGTCGCGGGGCCCGGCATTCCTCAAACCGAGGTCATCCGTACCGGGCATGGCGCGGAGATCCTCGTGCTCATCGACCGGAGTCGCAGCATGGATCAGCGCATGCTGCCCGCCAACTGGCGCCAGATAGATCCGCTCATTCGCACTCAGCAGGCATGGAACAATGGGCCGCAGAAGAGCAAGACGGCTCGCGACCTGCTGGCGAAGTTCGTGGCCGAGAGGCCCGACGACCGATTCTCCCTCATGTTCTTCAGCACCGGCCCGCTGCCGGTCGTGCCGTTCACCCAGCACGATGAGATCGTACAGGCCGGGATCACCGCGGGCGGCATCGGCCGCGGGCTGTCCGACACGGATGTCGGCCGCGCCATGCTCGCGGCCATCCGGGAGTTCGAGCAGCGCCCCTACTCGGGGAGCCGCATCATTCTGCTCGTCTCCGACGGAGGCACGCAGCTCGATCCCCCAACGCGGGTCCGTATCCGGGCCGGGCTGACGCGCAACCGTATCGCGCTGTACTGGCTGTACCTTCGCTCCATCAACAGCCCGAACCTCGAGACGCAGGATCCCGACGCTGAGAGCGTTCCGGAGATTGCACTGCACCGATTCTTTCAGGGCCTGGTCACTCCCTACCGCGCATACCAGGCGGACGAGCAGGGCGACCTCGAGCGGGCCGTGGCCGACGTGGGCAGGCAGCAGAATCTACCCCTGGATTTCACAGAGCAGATTCCGCGCCGCGACTACAGCCGGCAGTGCCTGTTCGGCGCACTGATGTGCTGCCTGCTTCTGCTGCTTCACAGAGCCCTGCAGTTGCGGAGTTGGACGTGAGGCGCAGCTCCGTGCACGCGATCTTCGCCACCGCTGTCACCGCGTGCGGGGTCCTCGCGACGATTGGGGCGATCCGCCTCCTGCAGGCCCGACACATCAACGCCGCGATCGCAGGCGCTTCGGTCGTCGCGCTCGACTCGTCGGTTCCGGAAGCGCTGGTCGCGCGCGCGATCGCGCTGGACAAGGTGGGAGACTACGATGGCTCCCTGCTCGCGTACAAAGCCGTGACCCAGGGTAAACGCAGCGATCTGCGGCGTCTTGCGCTGTACAACCTCGGCAATCTGCACATGCGGATGGCACTTCGCAACGTGCGCGCGCCGAGCGAGCAATTGCTGCCTCTCCTCGAGCTCGCCAAGCAGAGTTACCGGGATCTGTTGCGCGAGACCCCGCAGGACTGGGATGCCCGGTACAACCTGGAGCGCGCGTTGTACCTGGCGCCGGAGTCGGCGGAAGACGTCGCCGATGAAGAGCCGCCCGCGCCGAAGGAACACACCATCTCGACGGTGCGCGCCAAGATGGATCTCCCGTGAACGCCCGCGACCTGCTTCGCGTTCCAGTCGAGAAGGGCGCCCGCGCCATTTCTGGCGCGCTGCTCCTGCTACTGGCGGCGCTGCTCATGCCGCAGGTGAGCCTGCCGCAGAAGACATACAGCTATATCGTCGTGTTCGATATCACTCAGAGCATGAACGTCGAGGACTACGATCTTGCCGGCATTCCCACCAGCAGGCTGACATTCGCCCGCGAGGCCGTGCGCAGGGCGTTGCGCGAGCTGCCGTGCGGCTCGCGTGTCGGTTGGGGCGCCTTTGCGGAATACCGCACGATACTGCTGCTCGCACCGGTCGAGGTTTGCTCGAACTACAGTGACCTGCTGGCGTCGCTCGAGCGCATCGACGGTCGTATGCGTTGGGCCAATGCCAGCGAAATCACCAAGGGGGTGTATTGGGCGATGCGTGCGGCGAGGGATGTCGGTGGCAAGCCCGATGTGTTGTTTCTGACGGACGGACAGGAAGCCCCGCCGCAGAGCGGACCGGGATTGCCGCTGTTCGATGACCTGAAGCGCGGCGACATCCGGGGCTGGCTGGTCGGAGTGGGCGGCTACGCGCCGCGGCGCATTCCGCGAACCGACGACGACGGCCGGATGATCGGCTATTGGCATGCGGATGAGGTCGTGCAGCTCGATGGCAAGGCCGGCGCGCTCAGTCACGAACAGCTCTCGGAAGTGCGGGAACCGCATCTGCGCGATCTCGCCAGCGCAGTCGGCTTCGAGTACACGCCCCTCACTCGCCTGGAGTCGATCGGGGCGGCCATGCGGGACTCCCGTTTCGCCCGCCGCCGCTCAGCTCCCGTGGAGCTGGGATGGATCCCGGCGCTTGCGGCTCTGTTCCTGCTTGCGGCGCGTTTCCGTCGCTGACCACGAGGTGGTTTCGAAGTGGGAGGAGAGCGCCACGGAGTGTCCGGCGTGCGGGCTCGTGCCGTAACATCCTGCTCGCTCGAGCAGCGAACAAGGACCCCGTCATGGCTGGAAAATTCCGCAAGATCGCCGTCGAAGAGGCCTTCTCCATTCCTGAGATCGCCCGGGAACTGCAGCAGCGCGCGCGGGCGCCCAGCGACCTCCTCGATCTGCCCTTGTTGAAGGGCATCTACGACGGTGACCCGGGGTACGGCCGACTGGGATTCCTCGATGGCCTGCTCGATCTGGAGGATCGGCGGCTGCGCGACATGGACGAGAACGGTGTCGATATGCAGCTGCTGCTGCTCACCGCTCCGGGCGTACAGCTGTTCGACGCCGACACGGCGACCGAGCTGGCCGAGCTGGCCAACGACCGGCTGGCGGAGCTGATAGCGCGCCATCCCACGCGTTTCGCCGGTCTCGCGAGTTTCGCTCCGCAGTCCCCGAAGCGCGCGGCACGGGAGATGGAGCGTGCCATGCGCAAACTGAAGCTCAATGGGTTCGTGGTCAACTCGCAGACGCACGGCGAGTACCTCGATGACCCGAAGTTCTGGCCGATACTCGAGGCCGCGGAGGCGCTCGACGGTTGTATCTACATCCATCCCCGCGGGCCTGCGGAAGGCAAGGGGATGTTCCAGCACTACGGCATGGACTCGGCCATGTGGGCCTATGGGGTGGAAGTGGGGACGCATGCGGTGCGCATGATGGCCTCCGGCCTGTTCGACAGGTTTCCCAAGCTGAAAATCTGCATCGGTCACATGGGCGAGGCCGTGCATTTCTGGCTGTGGCGCACCTCTTTCATGAACAAGCGCTCGCAGGGGACGGGCCGCGCTCCGAAGACGCGGCTGACCCTCGATGAGTATTTCAAGCGCAATTTCGTCATCACCACCAGCGGCGTCGAGGATCCGCTCGCGCTCGAATACTCGATCAAGAAGCTCGGGGCCGACAACGTGCTGTGGGCGATCGACTACCCGTATCAGCCTTCGGCGCCGGCGGTGAAGTTCATGGACGAGGCGCCGATCACGGATGCCGACAAGGCGAAGATTTACGGCAAGAACGCCGAGCGAGTGTTCCACATCCCTGCGCGAGGGAGAACCTGAGCGCAGCTCTTCTGCGCGTCGGTCAGTACTTCAGAGTTGCGTCCACCCACTCGATCCAGTGCCGGACAGGGGTCGTGGTGCCGCCCTGCAGATGCGCGATGCAGCCGATGTTGGCGGACAACACCACTTCCGGCGCCTGCCGCAGCAGATTTTCGAGCTTGCGCGCTCGCAGGCTTTGCGAGATGGGACTCTGCAACAGGGAGTAGGTCCCGGCCGAGCCGCAGCACAGATGACCTTCGGCGACGGCGACCACCTCGGCTCCCAATGCCGTCAGGACTCTCTCGACCTCGCCCTGAATCTTCAACCCATGTTGCAAGGTGCACGGTGCCTGGAATGCGACGCGCGGCGTAGCCTGCAGTTTCGATCGTTGCGCGAGCTCACCCAGCACGCGCGACAGGATATCGACCGGATCGCACGCCAATTCGACGATCCGCCGCGCTTTCGCCGCGTACTGCGAATCGCGCAGCAGATGTGCGTAGTCCTTGATCATGCTCGCGCAGCCGGAGGCGTTGACCACGATCGCCTCGACGGCACCGGAGTCGATGAGCGGCCACCAGGCGTCGATGTTGCGCCTGGCGTTATCGAGCGCACCAGCCTGATCGTCGAGGTGGTGGCGGATGGCGCCGCAGCAGCCGGAAGTGGGTGCGACGATCGCCTGGATTCCGATCGCATCGAGGACTCGCGAAGTTGCAGCGTCGATCGACGGCAAGATCGACGGCTGAACGCAGCCGTTCAACAGCAGCACTTTGCGCGCATGCGTCCTCACCGGACTGGGACCGGCCGGCCGACTCCTGCCCACTTTGGTACGCACCGACCGCGGCAGTGCCCAAGCGATGGCTCGGGCGATCCGCATTAGCGATCCAAACACCCACTTGCGTGTCAGTCCTTCACGCAGGAGCCAACGGAGCGCGCGCTCCCGCCGCGGCCTGGCGACACTCTTGTCCACTACAGCGCGGCCTATGTCCACGAGATGACCGTACTCCACGCCCGACGGACACGTCGTCTCGCAGCTGCGACAGGTCAGGCAACGGTCCAGGTGGATCTGGTTCGCGCGGGTCGGTTCCGCGCCCTCCAGTATTTGCTTGATCTGGTAGATGCGGCCGCGGGGACTGTCGAGCTCGTCCCCGAGAAGCTGGTAGGTGGGGCAGGTCGCGAGGCAGAAGCCGCAGTGCACGCACGCACGCAATATGCTGTCTGCCGTGTCGCCCTGCGATGAGCCTTGGATCCACTGTGCGAGTCGGGTTTCCATGGCGCTTCTAGCGGCTCACAGCCCGTGCACGAGGCGGCCGCGATTGAAGATCCCGTGGGGATCGAAACTCTGTTTCAGTTTGCGGTGGATTGCGGCGACGGCGCCGGCAAGCGGATGAAATCGCGATTCCCGCGCCGCGCCGCGCCAGTGCATGGCCGTGCCGCCGGCAGCGATTGCGAGAGAGCGAACATCGGTCTCGCGCGGATCGCCCGCATACCAGCGCAGAGAGCCGCCCCAGTCGATGAGAAGCTGTTCCGGCCGCTGCACGAGCTGCGCGGTCGAAGGCACTGACGCCCGCCAGATCTCGCCAGCCGCAAAGAAAGGATGTGTGAGGTGCCTGAGCGCATCCCAGAACGCGCAGGCGGTCGACGGATCGACACTGTCTGCGCCGATACGACGCGCGGCGCTGAGGACCGCGGGACGCGAACCCGACAGCCGTACCCAGGCGGTTCCGTCGGTCCAGGTGGCCGCGGAAATGGGCAGCGGCAGGCTGCCCCAGCGGTTGAACAGGCCTATGGCCTCGGGTGCGGACATGCGCAAGGCGAGTGTCTGCTCACAGCGCGGCCGCGGCAGGACTTTGAGCGAGACTTCCGTGATGACCCCGAGAATTCCGAGCGAGCCGCACAGCAGCCGCGAGACATCGAAGCCCGCGACGTTCTTCATGACGCGGCCGCCGAAGCGCAGTTCCCCGCCGGCGGCATCGAGAAGCTTCGCGCCCAGCACGAAGTCGCGCGCGGCGCCGACCTGCAGCCGCCGAGGACCGGATAGACCGGTCGCGATCACTCCGCCGATCGTGGGATCGCCGCCGAACGCGGGAGGGTCGAAGGCCAGGAATTGATCCCGCGCGGCGAGAGTAGCCTCGATCTCGGAGAGCGGCGTGCCGCAGCGAGCCGTGATCACGAGCTCGGAGGGCTCGTAGTCGACGATGCCGCGGTATGCCCGCAGATCCAACACTTCGCCCTCGAGGCGCTCGCCGTAAAAGTCCTTGGTACCGGCGCCGCGCAGTCTCAGAGCCCTGCCGGATCGATCCGCATCCATTACGCGTTCACTGATTTCGCGCAGCGTCTGCAGGGTGGTCGCGGAATTCATGGCGCCTGCCTTCAGAAGCGGGGCAGGTCCGCGTGCGGCAGCGCGCCGCGGCGGACGTGCATTTTTCCGTACTCTGCGCAACGGCGCAGCGTCGGAATGGCCTTGCCCGGGTTGAGCAGCCCCACGGCATCGAAGGCCTTCTTGATCGCAAAGAACGCGGCCCGCTCGGACGCAGAGAATTGCACGCACATGGAATTGATCTTCTCGATGCCGACGCCATGCTCTCCCGTGATCGTTCCGCCAAGCTCCACGCACAGCTCGAGAATCTCGGCGCCGAAGCGGTCGGCACGTTCCCATTCGCCGCTGCGGTTGGCGTCGAAGAGAATGAGCGGATGCAGGTTGCCATCGCCCGCATGGAAGACGTTCATGCAGCGCAGGCCATGACGCTCCTCCATCTCCTCGATGGCCTTGAGCATGTGGCCGAGACTCTTGCGCGGAATGGTCCCGTCCATGCAGTAATAATCGGGAGAGACCCGGCCGGCGGCCGGAAAGGCGTTCTTGCGACCGGACCAGAAACGCAACCGCTCGGCTTCCGAGCGCGACACTGCAATCGCGGAGGCTCCGGCCTCGCGTAGTACGCGTTCCACGACCGCGACTTCTTCGGCGACTTCATCGGGGGTCCCATCGGCCTCCGCGAGCAGAATGGCCGCCGCCGAGAGGTCGTAGCCGGCGTGGACGAAGGGCTCGACGGCCGCCGTGGCCTTGCGGTCCATCATTTCCAGCCCCGCCGGGATGATGCCGGCGGCGATGATGGCGGCCACCGCCTCGCCGGCCTGGCCGACATCCTGGTACGAGGCCATCACGACCCGGGCCAGCTGTGGCCTCGGGAGCAGTTTCAGCAGCACTTCGGTGACGACGATCAGCAGCCCTTCGGAGCCGATGGCCAGGGCCAGCAGATCCAGGCCCGGCGTGTCGAGCGCACCCCCGCCGAGCTCGATGACTTCGCCGTCAATCGTGAAGCCGCGAATGCCGAGCACATTGTGTACGGTCAGCCCGTATTTGAGGCAGTGCACCCCACCGGAATTCTCGGCGACGTTGCCACCGATCGTGCACGCGAGCTGCGACGACGGATCGGGAGCGTAGTGCAGACCGTACGGCGCGGCTGCCTCTGACACTTCGAGGTTGCGGACGCCTGGCTGTACGCGCGCGGTGCGAGCGATCGGGTCGATGTCGAGGATCCGATTGAGGCGGGCGAGCGAGAGCACGACGCTGCTGGGGTGTGGCATGGCGCCGCCGGACAGCCCGGTTCCCGCGCCGCGCGCTACGACCGGAACCTCGAGCTCGCGACAGGCCAGCAGAACGGCACGCACCTCTGCATCGGTGCGCGGCAGGGCGACTGCGACCGGCACACGGCGAAAAGCAGCGAGTCCATCGCACTCGTAGGGACGCAACTCGTCTTCCTGCGACAGCACGCCGTCCGCCGGCAGGACGGCCCGCAGGGCAGCCACGATTGCGAGCGCCTTACCCGGGGGGAGTGCCACGTCGGCGTCGCTCCAGGCAGGCTCGGCACCCTGCGATCCAGCGGAAGGGTGCGAACTCGCATGCGAGGCGTTGCTCATGCTTCGGATGGTAGCCCGTTCAGGACCGTGCGGCACTTTCATGTCGCAGCATGCGCTGCTATACAGGACACCTTCTGCAGGTGGGGGCGTCACTTCAATGTCTCGAGAGCGCCGCAAGGGCGTCGACTACATCGTCATCGGCGCGGGCTCGGCGGGCTGTGTCGTGGCAAACCGGCTGAGCGCCGCCCCGGAGCGCCGCGTGCTGTTGCTCGAGGCGGGCGGGTCCGATGAGCACGTGCTGCTGAAGATGCCGCTCGGGTTTCTGAAGGCGATGTTCCAGCCGGGATTCGTCTGGGACTATCGCAGTGACCCCGAGCCCCATCTCAACGGGCGCACGTTGTGGCTGCCCCGGGGGAAACTGCTCGGCGGCACCTCGTCGATCAACGGCATGTTCTACATGCGCGGCCACTCGAGAGATTTCGAATTGTGGAAATCGCTGGGCTGCGCGGGCTGGGGCTATCGCGACGTATTGCCTTACTTCAAGAAGATGGAGACGAGCTGGCGCGGCGCCAATGAGTATCACGGCGACAGCGGGCCCCTGAGTGTCGTTCCGATCGACACGAGCCGTCTGCTGCACGACCCCCTCATGCAGTCGGCCGCCGCGGCCGGCTTCCGTACCTCTGAAGACCTTCACGGGGAGATCGAAGAGGGCTTTGCACGCGGGGAAGTGACGATAGATCGGAGAGGACGGCGCGCGAGCACCTCACGTGCCTACCTGTATCCGGTCATGAACCGAAAAAACCTCACCGTGGAGGTCAATGCGCTGACCAACAGGCTACTCATCGAAAGGGGCCGCGCGATCGGCGTCGAATATGTGCGGCACGGCGAGGTGCAGCGCGCCTACGCCGACAGGGAGGTCATCGTCTGCGCGGGTGCCTATAATTCTCCTCAGCTTCTCATGTTGTCCGGCATCGGTCCCGCCGCTGAGTTGCGCCGCCACGGAGTCACGCCGGTGGTCGACCTCCCGGGTGTAGGCGGCAACCTGTCTGAACACGCCCGCGCCCCCGTGGAATTCGAAGCGCGCGCGCCGGTCACCTTTCTCAACGAGCTGCGCCTGGACCGGGTCGCCGTGTCGGTCGCGCGCTGGGCCTTGTTCGGCTCGGGCGCCTTTGCAACGCAGATCAACAGCTGCAACGTCATCATCCGTACGGCCCCGGAATTGCCGCAGCCGGATGTGCAGCTGATGTGCAACCCGGTGCGCATGGACGCGAAGCTGTGGTTTCCCGGAATCGGTCAGCGGCAGGAGCATCGAATCACCTCGGATGTCGTTCTCCTGCACCCGCGCAGTCGTGGACGAGTGAGTCTGCGTTCTGCGGATCCGCGCGATCCGCCGCGGATCCATCTCAATCTGCTTTCCGAGCAGGCCGACGTCGAGACACTCATCCGGGGCATCGTCGCGGCACGCGAGATTTATCGCACCCTGCCGCAGTCGAAGCTGACGGGCCGGGAGATCAGGCCGGGAGCGGAGCTCACCTCCGCGGCGCAGCTGGAGAGCTACATTCGCGCAACGGCGGCTGTCACACAACATCCCGTGGGAACGTGTTCGATGGGAGTGGGGCACGAGGCGGTCGTCGACCCCTACCTGCGCGTGCGCGGAGTCGATGGGTTGCGCGTCGTGGATGCATCGATCATGCCGACCGTGCCCGGCGGCAATACCAACGCGGCCTGCATCATGATCGGCGAGAAAGCGTCGGATCTCATCGTGGGTTGAGGCGTCCCGCGCGGTCCTCGCAGCGACCGCGCGGCCTCACTCGAACGTGTCAGCGGAGAATGGCGAGGCGTCCGAGGTTTGCCTGTACGATCGGATCGCAGCATGCCGCGTGAGAGTACCAACGGCGGATCGCTTCAACGACAAGCGTGCACAGATCGGCGGCGTCGTTCGCCTCGGCGTCTGGCGTTCGAGTTCGCTCAGTCGCAAACCTATTGGGCGGCGTGCGCGCGAGGCGTCGTAACCGCAGACGGCGAAGTGCCCGTGCCGGGACACCGTCGTGGCTCTCATCCGAACTCACGCGCGCGAGCAACGAACCGGAAATCCGTTCGTGATCCAGGCCACGCGAGTCGCCGTCGGTGCGCAGCGGGCGCACCCAGTCAGTGCACCATTTGCGTGCCTGCTCGGCTGAGCTGCGCAGATGCGGATCGGAGAGCGCTACGGCAATGCTCGGCAGATCGAGCGCTTCGCGTACCGCGATGTCCCAGCTCTGCTCATCGACGAGCTGCTCGATGTCGGCCAGGTAGGTCGTGAGCATCTTCGAGATCGACGGGCGAACCCGCGAGCCCGAGACAAGGATTGCGGTGTTGACAGGAGCTTCACGCTCGGGAGCGCGGGGTTCTTGCATGCGTAATCCTCAACGTTGCGCTGTCCGTTTGCTCGTCGCCCGGCGCTTGGTGCGCGACGAATGCCGACGAGCGGGGGCGCGCGGCCTGCCAGGCGTATCCGAATTGCTGCGTGCCTTGCGCCGCGCCTTCTTCCAGACCTTGCGCGCCGAGTCTGCGAGCTTGCGGGCTCGCCTCGCTTCACGCTTGGCCTCCTTCAATCGTCGACGCGCGCGCTTCAGCTCCTCCTTGGCAATGCGTACGCGTTGTTTGGCCACTTCGGCCTGCAATCTTGCGCGCTCAACGGGCTCGGCCGGCGCATTCGCTGCGTCCACCGAGGTCGTGGTCCCTGACGGTATTACTTCGCTGCCTGTTTTTTTCATTTGCGGCCCGAGAGCGCAGGCGGTCGGTAGCGAGTCTCACACATGCGCGAAACCGATGCCACCGCGTCGGGCACCCGCGTGCGCAAAGTGCTTCAGCTGCGGCGTGTCACTTATCCACAGAAGGTGTGCATAAGTGTGTGGACAGTTTGAGCGCGTTCGGAAAAAGGGGCTGCTGCGGCAAAGACTTGCGTCGAACTGCTCGATCTTTCGCCAGCAGCGCGCGCGCGGCGCGTTGCTTCAGTCCGATCCGCGTGCCGCCGAGGGCAGCATCGTGGCGGTTACCCTGTTGCGTCCACTGTTCTTGCTGCGGTATAGGGCCGCATCCGCGACCTTGAGGAGTCGGTCAGGAATCTTCTTCTCGCTCGCCGGGACGCGGTCCAGGCCGCACAGCCCGAAGCTCGCAGTGACCTTGATTTTTCGGTTCTGCACGTCGAATTGATCGCTGGCGACGGCGGAGCGCAGCTTGCGTGCGACGTCCAGAGCCTGATCGTAGCCGGTCTCCGGCAGCACGATTGCGAACTCCTCACCGCCGAGCCGCGCGACCCAGTCGACGCCGCGACGCAGCGATGCCTGCAGCCGCGCGCCGAATTGCTTCAGCACTTCGTCGCCACCCGCGTGGCCCAGCGTGTCGTTGACGGTCTTGAAGAAGTCGATGTCACAGAGAATCAAAGACAACGCACGGCCATAGCGCGCAGCCCGCTCGACCTCGCGCGGAAAGTGTTTGCTGAAGAAGCGGCGGCTGGCGACGCGCGTGAGATCGTCCGTCGTCGACAGCTCGCGGTTCTCGTTGAGCGCGATACGCAGCACAGCTTCCAGCTCCGCGATGCGGCGGCCTGCCGCGATGCGCGCTGAAAGTTCTGCATCTGATACGCGGCGGCCCACGCACTCGTCTGCACCTGCGGTCAGGCCGGCTTCACGCTCCTGCGACTCATCGAGCTCCGAAACGTAGAGGATGAACGGCGTCCGCTGGGGTTGGCGTGCGCGCAGATTGCGGATGAGCTCCAGGCTGTCGGTGATGACGACCGGACGGAATTCCGCCTCGAAACGCGTCAGCGCCTCGCGATCGTCAGGAACGGTTTCGATCTCGAGCATTTCCGCGGAGATGCAGCGCTCGAGCCGTTCCTGGAGGCCGAGGTCCGAAACCGAAAGGACGCCGCGTGGCGGGGGCAGGACCCGCAGCATCACGGCAATGGTGGCGGTCGTGTCCTCCTGAATTGCCGGGGGCTTCTGCGCCCGTCGCTCGAGCAGCCGCTTGATGACGGTGGTCTGTCCCCCCGTGCGCATTGAATCGACCCCGCAAGTCCCGGATCTGAAAGGCTATACAGCTCAATATCCGCCGTACTGTACCGGAAACGGCCGCGCTGCTATTCGAGCCGGTCGGCTATTTGAGAAGCCGGGCTGTGAACTGCTGCACTGCAGCGCCTCAGCCCGACCGTCGGGGGCAGACCCTGCGCCGCATCGCGGTCGGCCCTGAGGGTCACGAGCTCGATTCCCGGCGGAGGCAGGACCTCCCGGAGCGTGACGGTCCCGGCCCCCTGGGCCACCACAGGCGCGGCGGAGGCCGCACCCTCGCCTGAAATGAGACAGCGCTCAACGACATACGCGGTCCCCGCGGGCAGGTGAGCGATGGTGAGCTCAAAACCCTCGTTATTCCGGTAGGTCGCGTTTCGGCGCGGCAGCAGCCGCACGTCGAAAACGGGCGGCACGTGCAGCACGTCGTCCGACTTTCGCGGCCCCAGCATGGCGGCGGGAATCTGGTAGTTGCTGATCAGGACCTGCACCACGCTCGCGTCCTCCGAGCGGCCTGCCTGCACGGCCAAGCCACCCAGATCGGCACCAGCGGCTCTGAGGCGCAGTGGCGTGTCCTGCATGCGCCCGATCGCGATCAGGGCCTCCCCCGTCTTGTCGGGCGAGGCGCCGTCGGCGCCGAACACGTTGTCCGCCCTGTAGAGAGTGGCTGCATCGATCGGCGCATCCTGCATGTAGATGAGCGAGCTCGCGATGAAACTCGCGCGCACCAGGGGCGAAGGCGGCGTGTCGGAGAGGCCGTAGTTCCATTCGGAGAGTATGGACTTCGTCGCCTGCAGGCCGTTCATGTCCAAGCGCGCACGCAGCTCGTTGGCAATCCGCGTGAAGTCGAGCGGATCGTCCGAATCGGTGGCGTACCAGTGCCATGAGTAGAAATCGAGTGGTGTGTGCGTCTTGTGCACGTAGCGAAGGAAGGCATCGCGATACGGCGATGGGTCGTTGGGTCGCGCGATGGCGGGCCCTCCCACGAGCGCGTTAGCGTCTGCTTCTTTTACGGCGCGAGCGATACGTGCGTACAGCTCGTAGTACTGCTCGGGAGTACCGGACCAGAAGACCTTCCCGAGATCCGGCTCATTCCAGATCTCCCAGTAGCGGATGCCGTACCGGTAGCCGTGTGCCCAGCCTGCGTTGTAGTGGAGCACAACGTGTTTCGCGATGCTCGCGTAGCTGTCGAAGTCCCTTGGCGGCTGCGGATCCGCCCCCTCGCTGCGTCCGATGCGAAAGATCGTCTGGGCGCCGATCTGCACGATCGACGCGATCAGCCGGTCGGTGGGACCGAAGCGATAGCTCGCCGGATTCTCAGGATCCGCATCTGGATTCGGGAAGAGCGTGAGAACGTCACGCTGGGCGGAGATGAGCGCACCGCCGGGCGCCTCGTTCGTTTCGAACTTCGAGTCGATGTCGCCGGGGCCGTACGCGTCGTGCGTGCGCACCAGATCGATCCTTGCGAGCCGGTAGCCGCGCGAGGCATCGACGTTCTCCGGCATGTTCCAGCCCCCGAACCTGAAATTGGCGGGCTTGTGCATGCCCGGGGCCGGTGCGCCGTTCACTCCCGCAAGCGACCGAAGTGGTCCTATCACCGCCGAGGCATCTACCGTGACCTTCCTCAGGTCAGGGGCCGCACAGAGCGCTGAGGTCGCGCTGAGGCAAAGGCAAAAGAAGAGCGCGAGCGGGGCCGGTCGATTCATGCGGTTGCCGTGGATTTCAAAGCTCGAATATGTTCACGTATCGAGGCAGGAGCAAGTAAGTGAATCCACGTCTTCCCACATTGTTCATTCCGCACGGCGGAGGCCCGTGCTTCTTCATGCCTGTGGCTCCAGGGCTCCCCCCGGACCTATGGGACGGCATGGCCGCGTATCTGCGGGGCCTCGACGCCTCCCTGGGCGAACGGCCCAAAGCCGTCCTCGTGATTTCCGGCCACTGGGAGACGCCCGATTCCACCGTCAATTCCGGGGCTCATCCGCCCCTGCTGTTCGATTACTACGGCTTCCCCCCACATACGTACCAGCTTACGTACCCGGCGCCGGGCTCGCCGGCATTGGCCCTGCGCGTTCGCCAGCTCCTGGCAGCAGCGGACATACCCTCGGCGGAGGACGCGCAGCGCGGACTCGATCACGGGGTCTTCGTACCTTTCAAGCTGATCTATCCCGCTGCCGATGTGCCGGTCGTACAGCTATCCCTGAACCAGAGTCTCGACCCGGCAACCCACCTGCACATCGGCCGGGCGCTTGTTCCGCTGCGTGACGAAGGCGTACTCATCGTCGGCAGTGGGATGAGCTACCACAATCTTCGCAACTTCTACAGTTCCGAGCCGCACGCGGTCGCTGCGGCGGAGCAGTTCGACGAGTGGCTCAACGATGCCGTGACTGATGCGGAACCATCCGGGCGCGCCTCGAAATTGACCGCGTGGGGCGCCGCGCCAGGAGCTCGCGCCTGCCACCCGCGGCCCGAACATCTGATGCCTCTGATGGTGGCCGCCGGCGCTGCGGGTGAAGACATCGGACGACGGGCGTTCCGAGACCGGCTGCTCGGTAAGCCGGTTGCGGGGTTTCAATTCGGTTGACGGCGATCCTGCAACGGCAGACGCGCATCGCGCCGCCAGCCACACTATCATTGCGGGATGGAGCCGCCGGTCATCACCCGCCATCGACGTCCGTTTCTCGCGCCAGTCTGGCTCAGCATGCTGACCGTGGTGGTCGCGATCGTTGTCGCGGTCATGGTGTACAGGAGGGCGACGACGACAGTCGTCGTACTCGTGCGTCCTGTGGAGAAGGAGATCGGGGCGATCGATGACCCGCCGCTGACACCGGAGGGCGAGCAAAGGGCCCAGAGACTTGCCCGGATGTTCGGGGAAACCGCCGGGGCAGGGCACCTGAAGGCGATCTACGTTAGCGCGTCGCGCCTGGCGCAACAGACTGCCGCACCGCTGGCGGACCGTCTTGCCATGCGTCCGGTCGTCGTGCCCGTAAACGATGTGAAAGGCACTGCGGCCCGGGTGCTGCGAGAGCATGACGGTGAAACCGCGCTCGTCATCGCGACCAGCGACAGCGTCCCGCAGCTCTTGCGCGTACTCAGCGGCCGTGACATTCCTGCAGCCAAGGACGACGAATACGACACGGTATTCGTCGTAAGCATTCCCACGTTTGGCGATACGAATGTTTTGAGGCTTCGCTACTGAGCTTCGAGGCTAGTGCTTGCCGCCCGCGGCCCTCATGGCGGCCGCACGCCTGATGAAAGCCTCGTGATGAGCAATACGGAAGTCCGCGAGGACGGCATCGCGGACATGTCGTCCCTGGTCGATCAGGTAGGTTCCGCGCCGAACGCCTATCCCCAGCGGCCCATTGAGATCGTACATGCGGGTCACGAACTTCTCGGCATCCGAGAGCAACGTGAAGGGAAGCTTGTACTTTGCGCGAAAGTCGCGGTGACTCTCGGGACTCTGGGGGCTCACGCCCGCCACATCGAGACCGACCGTCCGCAGCTCGGCATACAAGTCGCGCATGATGCAGGCCTCGCGCGTGCATCCCGGCGTGAAGTCGGCCGGATAGAAATACAGGATCAGCGGTCCGCCGTTGAGAAGGGTCGTCAGGGAGACGTTGCGTCCGTCCTGATCCGGCAACGTGAACTCTGGTGCGCGCGTCCCGAGTGCCAGCATTGGCTTTATGATAACTGGGTACGAGCGCGACAGTTAGCGCGGGGCGGCTCGATTCATTGGACGCCCCCGTTTGCGATGCTAGAATCGCGCGCCTTGCCGTGGGGCGGTAGCTCAGTTGGGAGAGCGTCGCGTTCGCAATGCGAAGGTCGAGGGTTCGATCCCCTTCCGCT
>FTEN01000100.1_pt1 | contig 17856 bp, 17 predicted proteins | sample 1640221 | NCBI WGS metagenome assembly FTEN01 (sample SAMEA3914816, study PRJEB12502) | metagenome | biome: forest; material: soil | place: USA | collected 2011-09-16 | depth 0.3 m | reverse complement strand
ATCCGGAGTACTGCGCGGGCAAGCTGCCCGTGGCCTCCGACGCCGACGGCAAGATTTCGCACAGCTACGATCTGAAGGTCGCTGACGCGCCGCCGGCGGGCTCGGGGTTCAAGAACACGCGCGGGGATGCGATCGACCACGGTTTTGCCGAGCGGACGACGTTCATCGTCACGTCCGACGGCAAGGTGGCGGCGACCGTCGGTGGCATGAAGCCGGCGGAAAATGTCGAGAAATCGCTGGAAATCGTGCAGCAGTTGAAGGAAGGCAAGAAGCCGGCCGCCTGAAACGAAGCAGGAGGGGCGATAGCTGACCGGCTCGTCCGGTCAGCTCACCCCAGGGCGCTGCGGGCAGGTGCCGGTGGGGCCGCCGGGCGTCGTGCCCAGAACAGGCCCGTGCGTACGCTGAAACTGCCGTCGGCCTCGAAAGCCAGCATTTCCTGAACCTCGCGGGCTGCGGATCGCTGCAGCTCGCGTATTGTGCTTGCCTGCAATGGCGGTGTGCGCATCCGCTCGATCCACGACTGAAAATCGAGCCGCAGTGACCACTGCATCTCCTGCACGTCCTCGAACCCGGCTGCCGCGAGAAATTTCCGCCATTCACAGGCGGAGCGGTTGCGTACGTGAGACGGGTCGCGAAGCAGCTCCAGTGTCTGCAGATGCGTGTCGACCAGCGGGTCTTCGTGCCCCAGCACATCGATCACCAGCAGATATCCCCGCGGAGCGAGTACCCGTCTCATCTCGTGGATGCCGCTCTCCACCGAGCGCCAGTGGTGCGCGCTGAAGCGAGTCCCCACGAGGTCGAAAGCGGAGTCGCAGAACGGCAGCGACTCGGCGCCTGCCTGGTGTGTCTCGATCTGCTGCAGGCCCCGCACGGCCGCGGCGGTGGCAACCGTCTCGAGCATGCGCGCCGACGGATCGACTGCCACCACCCGCTCGAGGCGGGAGGCGAGCGCAAAGCTCAAGTGACCTGCTCCACAGCCGACATCCAGCGCCGTACCGCTGGGCGGGATGGCCCGTCCCACGAGCCCCGCGGCGTGCGCCAGGTCGGGTCCCTGAGCGTGGACCGTGCTGTGCAGATAGGCCTCTGCCTTCGGGTCGAACTGATCGTGGACGGTTTGTTCGTGGGTGCGCATCCCGGGGGCCTCAGGCGTTCGATCAGGCGAACCTACCGGAGCGGCTATCCAGGTACAAGGCTATGTCTTATCCTATTATAAGAGCCACTACCCCCCGGCACCCTCATGGCACACGTCCCGCCGCCCGGCCTCCGCCCAGACGAGCATCGGCCCCTGCTGGGAGACTTCCTGCGGGCGCGCCGCGACAGATCGACGCCTGAGGATTTCGGGCTGCCGGGAGGGCTGCGGCGGCGGGCGCCGGGGTTGCGCCGCGAAGAGGCAGCGGCTCTCTGTGGAATCAGTCCCACCTGGTACACCTGGATCGAGCAGGGCCGTACCCAAGCCGTTTCCGTGGAAACCCTGGGTGCCATTGCCCGCGGCTTACGCCTCTCGCACGCCGAGCGTGCCTACCTGTTCGAGCTCGCATCCCGTGCCGATCCCGCCCCTCCGCGGCCTGACCCCTCGGACCCACATCAGCTCGTCTCGCTGGTTCGCGCCGTTCGAGCCCCCGCCTACGTGCTCGACCGCCACTGGAGCGCAATCGCCTGGAATAGACCCGCCGCGGAGCTGTTCCAGGACTGGTTGGGTGCTCAGCCGGACAGACGCTCCGCTGCACGCTCAGGCGAACGGTCATCCGTGCGGCAAAGCGAGCGTTCCAGCACCGCATCGGGCGGCGGGCAGCCGCCGGACCGCAACCTGCTGCGCTACGTTTTCCTCCACCCGCGGGCGCCATCGTTCATCGTCGACTGGCCGGAGCGCGCGCGCCGCTTGATCGCCGAGTACCGTGCCGATACGGCCGCATGGCACGACGACCCGGTACGGCGCGCCCTCGTCGATGAGCTGAGCTGGGGCAACGCGACATTCGCAGCCGCGTGGCGACTGCAGAATGTTCTGGCGCGCGAAGGCGGCCTGCGACGCTTCCAACACTCGCGCCGCGGGAGTTGCGAGTATGAGCAGTTCACGCTGCGGGTCGCACAGCGGGCCGAGCTGAAATTGACGATACTCATCCCTCATTCGGCATAGCCCGGCAGCGCCATCCGCAAGCCTCTTAGCTGCGATAATGGCGGCTCGCCGCCGGTGGCTCCAGGAAAGACCCGTGCAATCTGCGCTCACTCCGTTCGGTCTGGTCGCGATCTTCGCCAACGTGCTGCTCGACCAGCTCGGTCTGCCCGTCCCCGCGGTGCCGACTCTGATCGTCGCAGGAGCGTTCGCCGCGGACGGCAGGCTGTCCGCGACCGGACTGTTCACCAGCGCGCTTGCGGCTTGTCTGCTCGGAGACACGGCATGGTATTTCGCGGGGCGCATCTACGGTAACCGGGTCATGAAGATGTTGTGTCGCATCTCGCTCACGCCCGACTCGTGCGTGAGCCAGACACAAGCGCGATTCGAGCGCTGGGGCGCCAATGCGCTCATTGCAGCCAAGTTCGTGCCGGGCCTGTCGATCATTGCGCCGCCGCTTGCCGGTGCAACTCAGATGAGTTTCCTGCGCTTCACGGCATTCAGCCTGCTGGGGTCGGCACTGTGGGTTGGCGCCTGCATGACCGGCGGCATGCTGCTGAAGCCGCAGATCGACCGGGCGCTCCCCTACGTGCAGCAGGTGGGAGGCGTCACCCTGGTCGTCATCGCCGCGCTCCTGGCAGTCTACATCCTCTTCAAGTGGTGGGAGCGGCGGCGCTTCTACGCGTTCCTGCGCATGGCGCGAATCACGGTGAGCCAGTTGTATCAACTGATGGACGCCGGCGCCGCACCCGTCGTCGTCGACGTGCGGTCGCAAACCGCGAAATCGCTGGAGCCGCGGCGCATTCCGGGTGCCCTGCACGTACCCATGCAGGAGATCGAGCGCCACGTCAGGCTATTGCCGCGTGACCGTGAGATCGTCCTCTACTGCACGTGCCCGAACGAGGCCTCGGCTGCGAAGGTCGCCAGACTTCTCATGAGTTACGGATTCAAGCGTGTGCGGCCGCTGCACGGCGGACTGGACGCGTGGATTGCTGCCGGCTACGCGGTGGAGCGATATCCCGAAGTGAGCGGCGTCGCGATCCAGCACGCGGAGAGATCTGCATGAGCGGCAGCGCACCGGCACCGCGACCACCCCCTCCAGGTCAGAACGCGCTGCGCGAGTTTCTGAACCGACACGAGCGGCTGTTCATCCTCACGGGCGCCGGCTGCAGTACCGACTCAGGCATTCCGGACTATCGCGACGGCGACGGGAGCTGGAAGCGGGCCCAGCCGGTGATGTTCCGGGCCTTCATGGACGAACCGCGAATCCGCCAGCGTTACTGGGCGCGAAGCGTGGTCGGCTGGCAGGCATTCTGCCGCGCGCGCCCCAACGACGCACATCACGCACTGGCACAGCTCGAGCGCGAGGATCGGGTCGAGCTGCTGGTGACGCAGAATGTCGACCGGCTGCATCAGGCCGCGGGTAGCTCCGACGTAATCGATCTGCACGGACGTGTCGACCTCGTTCGCTGCATGCAATGCAACCGGCAGTCTGCTCGCGAGGAGCTGCAAGCCGAGCTTCTCAGTCACAACGCGGCCTGGGCTACCCGCGATGCGCGTACAGCGCCCGACGGTGATGCAGACGTCGAAACAACGGACTACTCCAGCTTCCACGTACCGTGCTGCGCGCATTGCGACGGCATCCTGAAGCCCGAAGTCGTCTTCTTTGGCGAGAGCGTACCGGCGGAACGTGTCGCAGCGGCAATGCGGCGCCTCGAAAACTCCGACGCCGTGCTCGTGGTGGGCACGTCGCTGATGGTGTACTCGGGCTACCGCTTCGTGCATCTCGCCGCGCAGCGCGGTAAGCCCATAGCCGCCGTGAACCTGGGGCGCACGCGGGCAGACGACCTGTTGACACTGAAAGTCGCCGAGCCCTGCGGGGCCGCGCTATCCTGCTTTCTGGGAAGGCGTTCGCGCGCCGCCGGTTGAGAAAGCCAGCATGTCGATCCACGGTCTCGCACTGTTCTGTCTCGCCTACCTGCTGGCGACTGCAACACCTGGTCCTGGCGTGGGAGCGATCATCGCCCGCGTGATGGCGCGCGGCACCGAGCGAATCGGCTTCTTCATCGCGGGCTTCGTGATCGCGGATCTCACCTGGTTCACTCTCGCGGCCACCGGGATGGCCGTACTGGCGCAGACGGCGCACTCGGCGTTTGTCGTGATCAAGTACGCGGGCGCCGCGTATCTGCTGTGGCTTGCCTATCGTCTGTGGACGGCGCCCGCCGCGACGCTCGATGAAGGGCCCAGCCCTGCGCCCCAGAGCGGACTGCGTTTGTTTCTGGCCGGCCTGTCGCTCACCTTGGGCAATCCCAAGGTCATGATCTTCTTTCTCGCGCTGCTGCCGACGGTGATCGATCTGACGATTCTCACGGTGCCCGCATTTCTGGAGATCGCGGCCGCGATGGGCATCATTCTCACAGGGGTCCTGAGCGCCTACGCCGCGGCCGCCATACGTGCCCGCCAGCTCTTCCGCAGTCCGCCGGCGATCCGCTGGCTGAACCGTGGGACCGGAACGGTCATCGCGGGCGCGGCGATCGCCGTCGCCACCCGCTGAAGACGCTTCATGAAGTACGCCGCACGAGCAGTACCCCCGCGCCGAGCATCCAAACGCCTTCGAGCGCCAGCACGAGCATCATCCGGTGCACGTCCAGCTGCATCACTCCAAACAGAATTGCGGCAATAGCCGACGCGCCGGTCAACACCCCGAAAATGCCGAGTACGCGTGCAAATGCACCGCTGCGCAGCAACGACAACGACCAGGCTGCGATACCCACCGACGTCGCGGCCGTACCCAGTTGGGCCAATGCCTGGTTCAAAGTCTCGCACAACAGGAGGATCTGCCGGGTCACCTGCAGCTCCGAGGCACTTTCACCCACCAGGCGAGCGGCGAGCTGTCCAGTCACGAACCCGTCGACGATCGCCGCCCCGACCATAGCGACCACTCCCACGGCATAGGCAACGAGACCCGCCCGCACCGCCGGACGATGCAGTCCCCGCAGCACTGAAAACTCCGTCAGGCAGCAGAAGCCGATCAGCATGAGCGCGATCAAGGTGCCATGGACGACGGCCGAGAGCCCTGCACTCCTGCCGAGCTGATCGATGGCCGACGCCAGATCGTGCGCGTGCACGGCTGGGTGGTGGGCCATGGCCAGCACTTCGAGGATCGTCACCGCGATCAGGATGATGCCCGCGGCCCGCGCAACAGCGGCGGTGCTGCTGTTCTCCAACACAGTCGTTTCGCTCATCGTCACTCCAGCTCCGTCGACTCGGTTACGATAGACCAACGAAGGGCGGAGTTTCCGGACAGTTGGAGCCGAAAGTCCGCGATCGCAAAGCCGCGGAAAGCGCCAGAAGCATGAGCAGACGGCCAAAACGAACAACTCCGGACCGGCGCGTGCAAAGAACGCATGCAGCCGTGCTTGGCGCATTCATCGGCCTCGTCACGCAGCGCCGCTACGAGGACCTCACGATCGAGGACATCGTCAGGCGCTCGGGAGTCGGGCGCTCGACCCTCTACGAGCACTTTCCCGGCAAGGACTCGATTCTCAAGGTCAGCCTGAGGGGGCCTTTTTCGATCCTGGCCGATGCGATTCGCCCCGCCGACAACACCGCGAGTCTGACCCGGCTCCTCGAGCACTTCTGGTCGAACCGCGCGCTGGGCTCGAGTATCTTTGCCGGTCCGACCCGCGAGAAGTGTCTCGGCGTTCTGATCGGCCACGTCGAGCAGCGCCTGGTATCGCGACCAGGCGGCGCAGCCCTGATCGTACCGACACGCCTCGCCGCAACCCAGATCGCCGAGGCGTTGCTCGCCCCGGTGTTGGCGTGGCTATTCGGCAAGTCCCGCTGCCCCGCCGCCGTGTTGGCGGCGGCGTTGCGTAAGTCATCGATCGCCCTGGTCGTGGCGCTCTCGCGGGACTGATCAGGGCCGGGCGTACAGACCGATCAATGTTGCCTTGGCAAGCGTGTAGTCACGGGCGGACCAGGTCACCATGGCTCCGTCCGCCTCGGGTGGCACCGGGAGCTTCCCCACCTTGAGGGCATACAGCGTGATCAGATAGCGATGCGGCGGCTCCCCCGCGGTCGGACACGGGCCGTCGTACGCGATGTTGCCGCTGTCCACCCGTCCGAGCGCGGCTCCCGGCGGCAGCCCGCCGCTGTGCGCGATTCCCGCACCGGCGGGCAACGACGTCACGTTCGCGGGGATGTCGTACATCACCCAGTGCCACCAGCCCGAGGGTGTTGCGTGCTCGTCCATGTCGAATACTGTGAGCGCGAAACTCTTCGTGCCGGGCGGCACGGCGCGCCACTGCAGAGGCGGGGAGATGTTCCTGCCCAAACAGCCGTGCACGTTCGAAACCTGGGCCGCCGGGATGCGCTCGTGGTTGTGGAACGCCGTGCTCGACAGTGACATCGGCTCCGGTGCTGCAGCGGCTCCAGCACCGGCGGGTGCCAGAATCATCAGGGAGAGCCCGATGCCAGGCCACTTGCCCATCACGCCGCTCCAGCCGCGCTTCGCGGTCGCTTGCCGATGCCGGGCTCAATTATGCCCGACCACCGCCCTGCGCAACCGTGCAAGGTCGTAGTGGCGCGTCGCAATGTCGCGACGCTCCGCCCCGAGTCTCAGGTCCCGCAGGACCTCGAGTGCCCGCAGAAGCACCGGCAACGGCGGCCCGCTGGCTGTGATTCCCTGGAGCTGCTCTGCGGTCAGGCTCGCAGCAGGTCCCTGGATGAACCGTTTCACCAGGGCATCGTGGTGCTGGGCTGCAGCCTGCCCGAAGAGATCGCAGACCTCGAGGTAGCGCTGCGCGTTGCGCTGGAACCAGTCCGCGTGCGCGTACCCCTCGAGCAGCGCCAGCAGTTCGTCCAATAGACTGGTATGCGTCATGCATTCCCGCAGTCGCGCCTGGTCTGCCGGCAGCATGAACAGCATCTTATCGACGAGCAGCTGCGCGTAGTACGGATCGTTGGCGCGGCACAATCCCAACAGCAGGTCGATCTCATTGATCCCCGAGAAATCGCCGGCGTTCGCGCCGCGGTATTCCTGGCGTCCCACACGATAGGGCTTGTAGTACGGACGCACGCAATAGAAGAATCGTTGCACGTCGAGCTGTTCGAACAACCGCGCATTGAAGCACATCAGCTCCTCCAGAGCCGCCTTCGCAGTGGCGAACATCAGGTCGGCCACCGGGCTCGAAACGCCGAGGTGGACTATGTTCGTGAGCGCATCGGCCGCGCGCTGCAGGGAAAGAATGCCGCGGGTGTTTTCATCGATGAACAGGAACTCGTCGGGTAGCGACGTGAAACTCTTGCGCACGCCGGCCACTGCCCGGTTGTGGGTCGCGAGGTGCCCGGTGGAAAATCTCGGCGCCATGCCGAGCGATGCGCCGACGTGCAGCGCAAGAGACGACGCTTCACTGAACGGTGAGCGCTCTTCGCGGCTCGGGTTCGTGAGCTCGTGGCGCCGGAGAGCTCCGAGATACATTCCAACGTTTCCCAACACGCCGAAGGCACTCTCGAACCCGTCTCCGGTGTTCCCCTCGGCGAGCAGCGCAACGACATGCACGTGTCCTTCGTCCCGCAACCGGGCTTTCAGCGGATCGCCGCACCCGAGCACCTGGCCCCGGTCTGGCTGGCGGAAGTACAGATTCTCCAATTCCGTGTTCAACTCGACGAAGGACGTCCGGATCCAGCGGTCGAACGCCTGCGCCCTGTCACTCAGCGGTGCTGCGCTCATCGCGGCCACGCTGCCGCGATCCGCAACGCGTCCTCGACTGTGTTGTACACATGAAATGACAGGCGGACCACGGGGCCGCGGCAATCGAATTGCACGCGGGCCGCGCTCAGAGACTCCGTGATCGCCTCGAGGTCGGCGCCCACCGGAATGCACAGCGTGCCACCGATGCCCTCCAACGTGACCCGCGCTCGCCAGGCCGGTGAGAGCGCGTCCACGAAGTCCCGCATCAGGCGACGATTGTGTGCGTGAATGGCCGGGACTCCGATGTCGGCGATGATGCGCAGACTCGCGGCCGCCACGACGAACGGCGCTACCGTCGGGGTTCCTCCCCAGAATCTCCGGGCGTCCCGCGCGTACTCGAAATGATGGATATCGAACTCGAACGGATCGGCGTGCGAGAACCAGCCGACATCGGTCGGCTCGAGCGACCCGGTCATTGCGCTCGACACCCACATGAAACCGGCGCCGGGACCGCCACACAGCCATTTCACGCAACTGCCGAGCACGACGTGGGCTCCCAGGTCCGTGACGGACAGCGGAACGATTCCCGCCGACTGCGCCACGTCCACGATGCACAGCGAATTGCGCTCCACGCACAGCCGCGCGATCTGCGCGACCGGAGCCACTTCTCCGGTGTTGGAATGAACGTGTGTCACGAGGACGGCGCGGATATCGGCGCTGAGCTCCCTCGCCCACGTCTGGATGTCGGCAGGACTGTGGGTGCGCGGGATCCACCGAACCCCGTATCCCTTGCGGCGGGCCTGCTCCAACACGAAGCCCAGCGAGGGAAATGAGTCCTCCGCTGCCAGCAGCGTCCCCTGGTGGCCGCGTGCAGCGTTCTCGGTGCTGATGCCGTCTGCGCCGCGCGCGCCTGGCGGGTGAGGCAGCGCAGACAGCACCTTGGCCAGCCCGGACGACAGGTTGGATTGCGGACAGAATTCGGACGACAGTCCGCCAAACAGACGGGCGAGAGCCCCCCCGAACTCCTCCATGCCCCGCAGCCAGTCTTCCCAGGCGCCGCCGGCCTTGTGCGCCCAGGGCCCCATGAAGCCTGATTCCAGAGCCGCCCGCGCGTCCCGGGGAAGACAGCCCACGGAGTGGCTCAGCGCATACGGCCCCGGACCCGGCACGTGAAACGCCTCCGGGGCCGGCAGCGAACGAGAGGGGTGATCCATGCGTATTTTTGCTACTGTTTCTCTCCTGAGCCATTGTGTTCGCGCAGGCGCAGAACATTGTTCCGAACGCGCCGGGCCGTGGCCATGAGCGCAGAACGGCCGGCACGGCACATGCGGCTTCGCAGACCGCCTGTTCTCGATTACACGGATTGCACGGTCACCCTCAGGATGCCGCCATTCTCGATTCTGGATCTTGCTCCCATCGCGCAGGGCGCCACGGCTTCCGATGCGCTGCGCAATTCCCTGGAGCTTGCGCAAAAGGCCGAGTCGCTCGGATACCGCCGCTTCTGGCTCGCCGAGCACCACGGGATGGCGGGTATTGCCAGCGCGGCTACGGCGGTGGTGATCGGACACGTGGCAGGCGGCACGCGCAGCATTCGCGTGGGGTCCGGCGGCATCATGCTGCCCAACCACGCTCCCTTGGTCGTCGCGGAGCAGTTCGGCACGTTGGCGGCGCTTTTCCCGGATAGGATCGACCTCGGCCTGGGACGCGCGCCCGGCACCGATCAGGTCACGGCAAGAGCTCTGCGCAGGGACCTCGTCACGCGAGCGGAGGAGTTCGCGAACGACATTCAGGAGCTGCAGTCGTACTTCGCGCCAGCGATGCCCGGCCAGAGAATCCGCGCAGTGCCGGGCGAGGGATTGAAGGTGCCGATCTGGCTGTTGGGATCGAGCTTGTACGGTGCGCAGCTCGCGGCCCTGTTGGGGCTTCCGTATGCCTTCGCTTCGCATTTTGCGCCGGACGAGATGATGCGGGCGTTGCACGTGTACCGCTCCTCCTTCCGACCGTCGGCGCAACTCGACAGTCCGTACGCCATGCTCACGGTGAACGTGTTTGCTGCCGACTCCGAGGCGGAAGCCAGATATCAGTTCACCTCCCTGCAGCAGGCGTTTCTCAATCTGCGGCGGGGAATTCCCGGCAAGGTGCCTCCGCCCATCGCTGACATGGAGACTTTCTGGTCGGCACAGGAGAAGATCGGCATCTCTCACGCCTTGGCTTATTCGTTCGTCGGCACGGCAGCCACGATCGAGCCCGGCTTGCGCGAATTCATCGCCGGTACGCAGGCGCAGGAAGTGATGATCGCGGGTCACTTCTACGATCACCGCGCGCGGCTGCGCTCGCTGGAGATCGCCGCCGAGGTCCGCGACAGAATCGCATAGGTCCCGTAACAGCATGTCTCTTGCCGTCGCGTGACGACCGCGCCGCAGCATTTCCCCCGCGCGCTACGGGCCCCACCCTGCGCCGGAACGGGGCGCCGCCTCACGACATCCAATGTCGTGACGGCCCATGAAATCAGGAGAGACACGATGAAGAACCGCACGTATGCACTCTGGACGGGGCTGCTCGCCCTGGCTGCCACAGGCGCCTGGGCCCAGGGCGCAGGCCCGACCGATCCGCAGATCGCCGCCATCGTCGTGACCGCCAACCAGGTGGACATCGACGCCGGCAAGCTTGCGAAGTCGAAGTCCAAGTCCAAGGAAGTCAAGGATTTTGCCCAGCTGATGATCACCGACCACACGGGTGTCAATGCCTCAGCCACGGCGCTGGTGCAGAAGCTCCATGTGACCCCTGAGGCGAATGCGACCAGCCAGAGCCTGCAGCAGGGTGGCGATCAGAACGTCGCGGCGCTGAAGAAGCTCAGCGGCAGCGCGTTCGACAAAGCCTACATCGACCACGAAGTCGCCTATCACCAGGCGGTCCTGGACGCGGTGGACAAGACCCTCATCCCCAGCGCACAAAATGCAGAGCTCAAGGCCCTGCTCGTCAAAGTGCGGCCGGCCTTCGTGGCCCATCTGGAGCATGCGAAGCATCTGCAGGCCTCCCTGGGCGGCAAGGGTGCCTGAGTGCCCCTCGCGCTGCGAAGGACTACTGACAGCGTCCGCAAATGAGAAGGCCTTCATTGCGTATGCCAGTGGCGTCGCAGATGGCATTGCGTGCGCTTGCGGCAGCGTTGGCGTTCACACTGATCGCCGGCACGACGCCGAAAACCCACGTCGTCACCATCGAGGGCGTGCAGTTCAGTCCCCAGGAGCTCACGGTGCCCAAGGGAGACCGAGTCGTGTGGGTGAACAAGGATCTGTTCCCCCACACGGCCACGGCGAGCTCCAAGTCGTTCGACTCCGGAAACATCGTGCCGAATGCCTCCTGGACCTACGTCGCAGCCAAAGCCGGCGAGTATGCTTACAGCTGCACCTTCCATCCCACGATGAAGGGCAAGCTCATCGTCAGATAAACTGACGCGAAGCGAGAGGTCGACGCACACGATGAACCGCGACCCAGCACGAGTCCCGTCTGCGGGAGATAACGAGAGCTCCCTGGTCCGTCGCGTCGTGAATGGCGACCATGCGGCGTTCGAGCAGCTCATGCGCACGCACAACAGGCGGCTGTACCGCCTGGCGCGGGCCTCGCTGCGCGACGATGCCGAGGCAAAAGACGCACTCCAGGATGCGTACCTGTGCGCCTATCGGTCGATGGCACAGTTCCGTGGCGAGGCGGCACTTTCCACCTGGCTGTCCCGCTTGGTGCTCAACGAGTGCCTGGGCAGACACCGACGCTCCACACGCCGACAGAATGTGATTCCCATCGTCAGCTCCGAGTCCAACCCCGACGCCGTGGCTCGCGTCGCCGATCCGCTGGAGTTGCCGGACAAGGCCTTTGGCCGTGCTCAGATGCGTGCCGTGCTCGAGCGCAAGGTAAACGAGCTGCCCGAGAACTATCGCGTGGTGTTCGTCCTGCGCTCCGTGGAGGAGATGAGCGTGGAGGACACGGCGCTGGCGCTGGACATTCCGCCGGAAACGGTCCGTAGCCGGCACTTTCGCGCGAAGAGCCTGCTGCGAGAGTCGCTGGCACAGGAAGTCGATCTGGCCGAGCGCGATCTGTTCGAATTCGGCGGGACTCACTGCGATGGGGTGATCGCGGCTGTGCTCGCAAGGCTGGGGTCAGGCTGAGAGGCGGTGAGGACCGGGCGGGAAGCCGGGCTCGCAAGGGGCGGTTGCGACCGGTCAGCTCAAGTCAGGTACTGACTCGGGAATACGATCCTGAAGGTCGTGCCCCGGCCGCGCCGGGTTTCCAATTCGATGCTGGCATCGAGCAGCTCGCACAGCCTCTTGACGATGGAGAGGCCGATGCCCTCGCCGTCCCGACGCGTGTGATCCGACTCCGAGGGCAGCGTCGACGGTGCGGGCGGAGGCACGGAGCCTGGCGCGTCGGCGGCCGCTTCCCGCGCGATGCTGCGAGCCTCCTGCATGGCATCGTTCATCACTTGTGCCAGCGGCGCCAGCGAGACGCGCTCCAGACCCACGCCGGTGTCCTTCACGCACAGAGCCCAACGCAGCACCTCGCCGGACGCCTCTGGCGCGCACGAAACGACGACCCCGCCGTTTTCCGTGTACTTGAGCGCGTTGAGAATCAGGTTTTGCGCGATGCGCCTCACCTTGACGGCGTCTCCGTCGACCCGCAGCGCCGCCGGCGCATCGACTTTCAGAAACAGCGCCCGCTCGACTGCCAGCGGCTGCAGAGAATCGCACAGCTCGCCGATCGTGGCGGCCGCATCGAACGTCGCCACTTCGCGATGCTCGCGGCCTGCCTCGAGACGCGTGAGCTCGATCAGATCGCTCAACAGGCTGTCGAGAGACTCGGCACTCCTGCGCACGCGGGTAACGATCGTGGGCAACTGCGGCGTTGGCACGGCCTGCACGGCACGCCCGAGGGCGGTCGCTGCAAGCTTGACGGCACTCACTGTTCCGCGCAGATCGTGAGCCGCCTCCCGCCACAGTTCGGTTCTGTCGCGCTCGAGCGCGCGTAGCTGCCCGAGGGCACGTTCCAACTCGCTCAGACGCCCTGCCGCATCGGCCCGCTCGAGTGCCGCGTGACTTACCGCGCTCTCGACCATGCAGTCCACGAACAGCCTGGCAAGCATGATGCGCGTGGTACTGACGGCGAGTGGAGCCACCTTCGAGTCCGCCAGGGCGAAGGCTTCCAATTCCTGCAGCATGCAGATCTGCAGGTGGCCCCACTCCCGCATGGTCTCCCGCGAGTTGTACCCGTGGAGCCAACGGTGTTCGCCGTGATCCGCAGCCCCGGCCCGCTCTTCAGCTTCCGCGGTCCCTTCGTCTTCCCGGTCTCGGGCACGCAGCGCCTGGCCGAAGGCGTCCAGAATGCGCGGAATGTGGTCGACGAACTGGGCGCGCGCGAGCGCATCCGCGGCGCTGACCTTGGGGTCATCATCTACTGCGAGTCGCCAGCAGGCAAGAATCGGCTCCCTCCGGATCTGCAGATGCGCGGCTATTCGAGAGTATTCGGCATACGTGGAAGTCATCGGCCGGCGGTTGTAAGGAGAGCCGCTGAGAACGATCAGGGCAAACGGCGCCCGAGGCAAGCTTGGCCCTCAGCGACGGGGCGTATGCGCTCCGGCCGGTCGAGCGGCGCCTGCCCGCACCGCGCGCCCGAGGAGCCGGCCGCTCGGGGCGGTCGCGTCACGGGAGGATTGGTGCGCCGTGTCATTGGGGCTTGCCGTTCTCAAGCGCAGCGACACGCCTTATGATCCAAAGTGGGTTCATCCCACTGGCACCGATGAAAATCGTCCGGCTCGGCGACCGCTATTTCGATCTGCACTCCCCGCAGGACCGCGCGCGTGTCAGTCCGGTTGCGTTGCGCTCGTTCCTGGACCTGATGCGCCAATGGGAGGTCACGGATGCGGAGGCGCGGACTCTGATGGGGCGCGTCACCGTCGAGGAGTTCGAGCAACTGCGTGCGCGGCCGCAGGATCAGGTCCTCGACCCTGCGAAATTGAAGCGCATCGCCTGCCTGGTGGGCATCTGGAGGGAGCTGAGCTTGCTGCACGGCGCACAGGTCGCCGGCGAATGGATCCGCCTTCCCAACTCGCATCCGATGTTCTGCCGGGTGCAGCCGCTGCACTTCATGTTGATCGGCGGCGCGCCGGCGATGGCGAACGTGCTGAGGCTGCTCGCGCGCCGGCGTCGAGCCGGTTACGAATCCGGCGCGCAGGAGAGCGGATCGGTCAGCTCGCCACAGCCATCTGATTTGCCAGACTGACCCGGTTGCGGCCCGAGCTCTTCGCCACGTACATCGCCGCATCGGCGCGCTCGATGAGCCCCTCCATGGTCTCGCCGAGCTCTGCGACGGCGACGCCGACGGAGAGGGTGACTTCGCCGATGGATTCCCGGCCGTCCGCCCGGTGTATCCGCCCGCGTGCCACGGATTCGCGGATCTGCTCCGCGAGGGTCGCGGCGCCGGCGAGCGTCGTCTGCGGAAGCAGCACGGCGAATTCGTCGCCGCCGAATCTTGCCGCTACATCCCGACCCTTGATGCTCGTCTGCAGAACGTGTGCGACGGAGCGGATGACCTTGTCGCCCAAGACGTGTCCAAAGGTGTCGTTGATCGATTTGAAGCCGTCGATGTCGGCCAGCAGCAGCGCACTGCCGTTCAGGCCGGCCTGATCGCGCAGCAGGTCCTCGATGGCACGCTCGAGGCCGCGGCGATTCTTCAGGCCCGTGAGCGAGTCCAGCTGCGCTTCGCTCTGGGTGTGCTGCAGGCTCTCGGTGAGCGAGCTGACTTCACGCGTGTTCGACTCCAGCTTGCGCGAGAGCTCGAAGGCGACGCTATGCATGTGTTGCGCGTCCTGCACGAGCTCACCGATGACCTTGCGCAGCGCCGCCGCGTCCATCTGCTCGGAAAGCTGGCTCATGTGGTTCTGCAGGTCGCGGTCGAACTCAGCGGCTTCGGAGCTCGCCGTAGCGGCGCTCTGCGCCGTATCCTCGAGCACGGTGCGCAGCCGCTGCTGCAACTCTTCGAGCACCTTCACGTCCCGCGCCGCAATGAGCTGCGCATACAGGCGCTGGACATCGTCATCGGTGAGGGCGACGCTGGCAGCCAGGCGCGCCTCGAGGATCCGGGTCAGCTCCGGATTCAGGCCGGCGATGTGCTCGTACCAGAGCGTGAAGCTCAGTGGATGAAAGGAAGCCCGCTGGCGACTCATCAGCGGCAGGGCCTGCCTCAGAATCTCGATGCTGCGGTCGCGTGTCTCGTTATAACGCATGCTGCGGCCTAAGGGTCGTGGACGAAATCATTTGCTCACCGAGCCCCGCAGGCGCGGCACGTTCAGGAGCGAGCGCACGAGCGAGAAGGCCTCCCGGGCCGGCATCGGGCGCGCGAGCAGATATCCCTGGATGGTGCTGCAGTGCTCCTGCGCCAGAAACTGGCGCTGCTCCTGGGTCTCGACTCCTTCCGCCACCACTTCGAGGCCCAGGGCGAGCCCGAGCGCGATGGCGGCGCGGCACAGCGCCGCGTCGTGCACGTTCGCCGTGCAGTCCTTGACGAGAGATCTGTCGATCTTCACGCAGTCGACGTTGAGTAGCTTCAATCGCGACAGCGAGGAGTGGCCCGTTCCGAAATCATCGATCGCCAGCGACACACCCAGCGCGCGCAGCCTCGCCAGGTGGCGCGCGGCAAGCTCCGGCGAGCGCATGGCAACCGTCTCCGTGATCTCGAGCTCAAGGCAGTCCGGCGGCAGGCGCGCAGCGGTCAGGGCCTGGGCGATTCGCTCCGAGAGCTCTTCGCGTGCGAACTGCACCGGCGACAGGTTGACGGAGAACTGAAGAGGCTGCCCGCCGGCGTCGAGCCAGGCGCGCGCATCCTGACACGCCCTCTCGAGTACCCACTGGCCGATGGAATCTATGAGCCCTGTCTCTTCCGCGATCGGTATGAACATGCCCGGCAGCACGAGCCCGCGCGTCGGGTGGTGCCAGCGCAGCAGCGCCTCGAGCGACGTTGGCTGACCCGTGATCGTATCCATGCGCGGCTGGTAGTACAGCTCGAGCTCGTTGCGCTCGAGCGCATCGCGCAGCTCCACCTCGAGCGACAGCCGATCGGTGCCGGGACGCATCGAGTTCTCGAACAGGCGATACGAATCGCCGCCGTGTGCCTTCGCGCTGTACATGGCCAGGTCGGCGTGCTTCAACAGCGCCGAGCTGTCGCCGCCGTCCTTCGGAGCAAGACTGATTCCGATGCTGCAGGTCGTGTACACCGCGCGGCTCGAAAGCCGGAAGTTGCCACGCAGCTGGCGAAACAGCTTCTGCACGAGCGCATCGACGTGCGACTCGTCCGGCAGCTCGCCGAGCACCAGAACGAACTCATCGCCGCCGAGTCGCGCGACGACATCCTCATCGCGCACCGTCGATTTCAGGCGGCGTGCAATCTCAACGAGCAACTCGTCGCCAACGTCGTGGCCGAGAGTGTCATTGACGTACTTGAAGCGATCCAGATCGATCAGCAGGACCGCCAGGGATCTGCCTGTCTGCAACGATGTGTCGAGCATCTCTTCCAGCTTGGAGCGCAGGCCGAGGCGGTTCTCCAGGCCGGTGAGCGCATCGTGATAGGCGAGAAAGGAGATGCGCTGCTCCGAGCGCTTGCGGACGCTGATGTCTTCGACCATCGACCAGATGTGCCGCGTGCCATCGGCCGAATGCACGATGATGCCGGTGATCTGCACGGGTACCCGCGAGCCGTCCTTGCGCTTGAGGCTCATCTCGACCGGTCCGAAGCGCCCGTCATGCAGCAATGTCTCGACCCGCAACGGCCGCTCGGAGTCCGCTTCGCACACTTGCCATTCCGACCATCTGAGCGCGAGCAGCTCTTCCTGCGAATACCCGGTGATCATCTCCACCGCACGGTTCGTCTGCAGAAAGCGTCCGTTCATGTCGTTGAGCGCGATGCCCAGGGGCGACAGGTCGTACAGGCTGCGCAGCTTCGCTTCGCTGATGCGCAGCTCCTCCCGCGCACGCTTGCTGGAGGTCATATCGGCGACATAACCGTTCCAGACCGTGCTGCCGTCCTCGAGCCGGCGCGGCACGGCGTCGCCCTCGACCCAGGTCAACTCGCCGCCCGGGCGCACGACGCGGTGCTCCAGGTGCCAGGGTTCCAGCGTCTCCTTCGAACGGTACATCGACTCTGCGATCGACTCGCGGTCGTCCTCGTGAGAGATCCGCCGCAACACGGATCCGTCGTTCATCAGCTGATCCGGAACGAGTCCGTAGACGCTGTGAGCCCCGGGGCTGACGTAGAGGAATTCGCCCTTGCCCTCCGCGGACTGGCGCCACTGGAAGATCATGCCCGGCACGTTCTCGGCAATCAGTGCGAGCCGCTCGCTGGCCAGCCGGCGCTGCTCGTCGGCCAGCTTCTGCTCGGTGACGTCGAACTGGACGCCGTACATGCGCAGCGGCTTGCCGTCGGCACCCCGCTCGAGCACTCCCCCTGCTCCGAGCACCCAGCGCCATTGGCCGTCCTTGCCGCGCAACCGATGGTGGCCGCGAAACAATTCGGTGCGCCCTTCCATGACATCGAGGATGGCGCGGTCGCATTCCTCCCGATCATCCTCGTGACACAGCTCGCGCAGCCACTCGATGCTGTGAATCCGCTCATCGGCGGGATAGCCCAGCGTCGTGAGAAACACCGAGTTGGTCTCGACGAGATCCGTCGACGCATCCCATTCCCAGGTGCCGATGTCGCCTCCCTGGATCATCATCTGGGCGCGACTCTCGTTGCGGCGCGACGCCTCGCGTTTGCGCACTTCGCCCGTGACGTCGGCCTGGAGGCACACCCATCCCTTGAGCTTGCCCTTCCCGTCGCGCAATGGACGCGCGTCGGTGTCCAGCCACCACTCGCGGCCATCCTTGCTGCGCACCTGAATCTCGAAGCGGATACCGCGCTCGACGGCGAATGCGCCGCGCGCGCGGCGCACGGTCTCCGGATCGGTTTTCGCGAAGAAGAGCAGGTCGCTCGCCCGGCAGCCCGCCGCCTCTGCGGTAGTGAAGCCGGT
>FTEN01000123.1_pt1 | contig 18094 bp, 17 predicted proteins | sample 1640221 | NCBI WGS metagenome assembly FTEN01 (sample SAMEA3914816, study PRJEB12502) | metagenome | biome: forest; material: soil | place: USA | collected 2011-09-16 | depth 0.3 m | reverse complement strand
GACAGGTAATCGCGCGGCGCGAGCAGCAGCCACACCGGCAGAATGGCGGCCAGCCAGCCGTAGGCAATGACGAATTCGGCCAGCGGAACGGCCGGATAGTCGAACCAGCTGCGAATCAGCGGATGGTGATCGACCCAGCCGCCGGCGAACACGCCGAGGAACACCAGCGCCACCCCGAGTATCGAGCCTTCGACGACCCGGCCCGGTCGCCAGCGGCGCAGGTAGAAGCCGACGAGGATTGCAATCGGAATCGTGGCAAAGACCGTGGATGTCGCCCACGGACTGTGCTTCATCGCGTTGACGACCACGAGCGCCAGCACCGCGATGAGGATGACCATGATCAGCAGCGTGCCGACCAGGGCTGCAAGACCACCAATGGGTCCCAGCTCATCGCGCGCCATCTGGCCGAGGCTGCGGCCGTTCCGCCGGGTCGAGAGGAACAGGATCACCATGTCCTGCACGCAGCCACCGAGCACGGACCCGACCAGGATCCACAGAGTGCCCGGCAGGTAGCCGAATTGTGCGGCCAGCGTGGGCCCGACGAGCGGGCCGGGACCTGCGATCGCCGCGAAGTGGTGGCCGAATGCAATCCAGCGGTGAGTCGGAACGAAATCTCGACCGTTGTCGAGACGCTCCGCCGGCGTGGCGCGGCTCGCGTCGACGGACAGCACGCGCGCGGCGATCCAGGCCGCGTAGAACCGGTAGCCGAGAAGGTAGATGCACACGGCCGCGCTGATGATCCACAGCGCATTGATAGGCTCGTCCCGATGCAATGCGATGCCTCCGACCGCAAAGCTTCCGATGACCGCCAGGAGCACCCCAAAGAGCTTGTTCATGAGAAGACTTCCCCCTGCACCCGACCTTCAAAACCGCGTGGCGGCGACCTCATAGAGAGCACGGAGCGCTAGGCCAGCAGACTCCTGAGAGCGCGGCGGTACCGCGCTGTGATCGTACCTCGGTGAACATGATGCCCATCGACCACGACCTTGTGTCCGCCGCGCCAGACATGCTCGACCACCCCGCGGTCGCCGGAAAAGATCCAGCTGTCGAGAATCGGGTTTCCGGCCCTCTCGGCGAGGGCGGCGTGCCCGGCGCACAGGCTGACGAGATTGAGCACAGCCCCCGGCTCGAGCCCCCTCGGAGCCCGCAGCGCACGCGAGCCCCCGGAGAGCGCCGCATCGAACACGGTGCGGCCCGTGGATTCACCGGAACCCGAGGCCAGAACGTTGCGCATGCGGCTCTTTAGGCGTTGCGAATATTCCAGCGTGCGCAGCTCCTCGCCCGCATCGATCCGGATGTTCGAATCGGTGCCCAGTCCGAATCGCCCGCCCAGTCCCAGGAACCGTGCGGCGGGAAAGATGCCATCGCCCAGGCTGGACTCCGTCATCGGGCACAGGCCGACTACGGCACCGGTGGCGACGATCTGCTCCAATTCCCGCTCATCGGCGTGCGTGGCGTGCACGAGGCACCAATGCTCATCGACAGGAGCATTCTGCAGGAGCCACTGCACCGGCCGAAGCCCCGACCAGGCGATGCAATCGTCGACTTCCTTGGTCTGCTCGGCGATGTGGATGTGGAGGGGACTTCCTCTTCCCAGCGCGACGACGGCAGCCAGCTCTGCGGCGGTGACGGCTCGCAGACTGTGCGGCGCCACCCCCAGGCAAGCGCCGAAGAGAGGCTCGATTGCCTTGCGGCTCGACTCGACGATGCGCGCGAACCGGTCCAGATCGCAGACGAAGCGGCGCTGCCTCTCACTCGGGGCGGCGCCTCCAAAACCCGAATGGGCGTAGAACGTCGGCAGCAGGGTCAGGCCGATGCCGGTCTCGTGCGCCGCAGCGGCGATCCGGCCGGCCAGCTCTCCCGGGTCGGCGAATGGCAGCCCCCCCTTGTCGTGGTGAACGTAGTGAAACTCCCCGACGTGCGTGAAGCCGGACTCGAGCATCTCAGCGAAGGCCAGCGCGGCAACGGCCTCGAATTCATCGGGGTCCATCCGCTCCACGAAACGGTACATGAGCTCGCGCCAGGTCCAGAAGCTGTCGTCGGTCGGTCCGCGGCGCTCCGTCAGCCCGGCCAGACCTCTCTGGAACGAATGGCTGTGCACATTGCCCAGGCCGGGCACGCCGAGCGCATGGCGCTCGTCGCCCTCCTCGGGCTCCACACCGCTGTCCACGCGGTCGATGCAGCCTTCGGTGACGCCGATCCGAACTCGATCCGCCCACCCTCCCGGCAGCAGCGCCGACTCAAACCACAGGCTCGACATGCGAATCGACTCGCTCCCGTTGCGCGCTGCGTGTCATCCTACAATGGAAGAACCAGGAGCTCACGCTAGTGACCCAGGATTCCAGGCGGCAATGGCTGAGCGTTGCGCGGGGCGATGCGCCGCTCGTGCTGAGCGTCCCCCACGCGGGCATCGAGATTCCCCCACAATATGGGCGGCATTTCCTGTCTGCCTGGCTCGCCCGCAAGGACACGGACTGGTGGGTCGACAGGCTGTACGACTTCGCCGCCCAGCTCGGTGCCACGGTGGTGCGAACCGCGATTTCGCGCAGCATCGTCGATGCGAATCGCGACCCTTCAGGCGCGTCCTTGTATCCGGGCCAGCCCACGACTGAGCTGTGTCCCACGACGACCTTCGACGGCGAGCACCTCTATGTGCCCGGCGGCGCGCCGGATGAGGAGGAGATCGCGAGCCGGCGCGAGCATTTTTTCGATCCGTACCATTCGGCCATCGCCGCGGAGCTGATGCGCCTGCGGCGCACGCATCCGGCCGTCGTGCTCTACGACTGCCACTGCATCCGTTCCGTCGTACCGCGGCTGTTCCCGGGAGTGCTGCCGAATTTCAACATCGGAAGCAACGGCGCCGTCACCTGCTCCACGGCTCTGACCACGCAGATCGAGGCGCTGTGCGACTCTTCCGGCCTGTCCCGCATCACGAACGGACGCTTCAAGGGCGGCTACACGACGCGGCACTACGGCCGTCCTGCGCAGGGAATTCACGCAATACAGATGGAGCTCGCCTGCCGCAGCTACCTGCAGGAGCCGGAAGGTCCCCTCGATGCACACAACTGGCCGCCGCAATACGACGAAACGGCCGCCGCCCCGCTGCGCGCAGTATTGAAGCGCATCGTCGCAACCTGCATCAGGTTTGGCGGCGCCCCGCAATGAGGAGCACGACCGCCGCCGGTACGAGCATCTCGAGACCGAGCACCGCCAGCGCCGGCCCGAATCCACCGCTGAGGCGCGTGACGGTGCCTACGATCTGGGGTCCGAAGTAGCCACCCAGATTGCCCACGCAGTTGATGAAGGCGATTCCCGCGGCAGCTGCCGTGGAAGCCAGAATTGCCGTCGGGAAAGTCCAGAAGATGGGCAACGATCCATACACCCCCATCGCCGCAACGCACAGAAAGAGCAGCTGCGGGACGAGGGAGGCGCTGAGGCTGGCGCCGGCGAACCCGACGCAGGCGAGCAGCGACGCCCCCACCAGATGGCGGACGCGTTCGGACTTGCGATCGGAGCGGCGGCCCCACCAGAGCATGAACGGCGCACCGCAGGCGAACGGCAGCGCCGTGATCCAGCCTACCTGCGTGAGCTTGACTCCGAATTCATGGATCAGCGTCGGCAGCCAGAAGTTCAGGCCGTAGACGGCGAGCACGATGCCGAAATAGGCCAGTGCGAGCGCCCAGACCCGCGGCGACTGCAACGCGGAGCGCAGCGATGCGTGACCTGTGCGTGCAATCGCATCGCGTTCCAAAGCGAGCGTGGTACTGAGCCACTCGCGCTCCTCCGGCCTGAGCCAGCGAGCCTGTGCCGGCCCATCGGGTAACACGGCCAGGCACACGAAGCCCAACACGATCGCCGGCAGTGCCTCCAGCAGCAGCAGCCACTGCCAGCCCTGCAGCCCGAGCATTCCGTCGAGCCCGAGCAGCTCGCTCGAGAGCGGGCTGCCGATCAGTCCGGTGAGCGGCAGGGCCACCATGAACAAGCCCACGACCCGTGCGCGCTCGGTCTGGGGAAACCAATACGTCAGATACAGCACGATACCTGGAAAGAAGCCGGCCTCGGCGATGCCGAGCAACAGGCGCATGGCGATGAAACTGTTGGCGCCCGTCACGAAGGCGGTCGCCCCCGAGACGAGGCCCCAGGTGACCATGATGCGCGCAATCCAGCGCCGCGCGCCGACCCTCTCCAGGATGAGGTTGGAGGGCACTTCGAAGAGAAAGTAGCCGATGAAGAAGATGCCGGCAGCGAAGGCATAGACCGAATCGTCGATGCCGATTGCCGCGTTCATCGTGAGCTTCGCGAAGCTGACATTGACGCGGTCCAGATAACTGACGACGAACAGCAGGATGAGCAACGGCAACAAACGCACTCGCAGGCGCGCGAGCGTCGCGTTTGCATCGGGCGCACGCCCCTCGCCGAGCCGCGTGTTGGGAACAGTGTCGAGGGTGCTCATGATGCCATCAGGCCGGGCGCGTACGGCGCAGCTTACGGTTCACGAGGGCGCGCAGTTGTTCCAGCTCCTCGATGCGCAGGGCGATCGCGCATCCCAGGAAGGCAAGCGTCCCTGCCACGATGGTCGCCGTCAGCCATCCGGCCTTGGCCCACGCTCGCTGCGTGGGCCAGTCGGCAAGCGCGAAATGCTCGCCAAGCCAACAGACAGCCACCAACGCGATCGAGGCGACCGCCAGCTTGAGGAGCAGGGTCACCATTGCCCGGGTCTCCAGCAGGCGCAGATACCGCCGCATGAGCACGTACAGAATCAGAAAATTCGTCACGGCAATGGCGGCGGTGGACAGCGCCAGTCCGCGGTGGCCCCAGCCGAGACGCACGCTGAAGATCCAGTTCAGCAGCAGATTCAGGCCGACCGCGCCGATGCTCACGATCATGGGCGTCTTGCGCTTCTCGATCGCATAGAACGCGTTGACCAGCACCTTCAGGGCCGCGTAGCTCGAAAGTCCGATGGCATAGAAGCGCAGCGCGCCGGCCGTCTCCGCTGTCTGGAACGCACCGAATTTACCGTGTTGATACAGCACGGAGACGATCGGCTCGGCCAGCATCATGAGCCCGATGGTAGCCGGCAGGGTCAACAGGAATGCGAGCCGCATGCCCCGGGCGAGCTCGCTGCGAAACGCCGTGAGATTGCCGACCGCCGCCATGCGCGCCAGCAACGGCAATGCGACCGTCCCCAGCGCCACGCCGAAGATGCCGAGCGGCAGTTGCATGAGGCGGAAGGCGGCAGACAGCCAGAACGTAGGTCCATCGCCCAGCTTCGAGGCGAACACCGAGTTGACCAGCACGTTGACCTGGACCGTGCTGGCGGCGACCACCGAGGGGCCCATGAGACGCAGAATCGATCTCACACCCGCGTCACGCCAGGCGAAATCCGGATGAAATACGTAGCCCGCGCGCTGCAACGCGGGTAGCTGGACCCCGAGCTGCAAGGCGCCACCGACCAGCGTGCCGATGGCCAGACCCACGACGGCCTTCGGTCCGAAGCTCGGGTCGAGCCACCACCCGAGCGTCACGCCGACGATGATCGAGCCGAGGTTGAAGAAGCTCGACGCCATGGCCGGAATGCCGAACACATTTCTCGCGTTGAGCATTCCCATTGCCAGTGCCGCGAGGGACACCAGCAGAATGAACGGGTACATCACGCGCGTCAGGGTGATGGTGAGTGCCGCCTTTTCCGGATCGAATCCCGGGGCAAGAGCGGCGACGAGCCACGGAGCTGCAGCGATGCCGATGAGCGTGAGCGCGCTCAAGACGACGATCGTGAGCGTGCAGATCTTGTTGGCGAGCCGCCAGGCGGCGGAGTGGCTCTGCGTCGCCGAAATCTTGCTGAACGTGGTCGTGAAGGCGGTCGAGAGTGCGCCTTCCGCAAACAGGTCGCGCAGCAGGTTGGGAATCCGGAATGCGATCGTGAACGCATCCATCAGGCGCCCGCCGCCGAACAGCGCCGCGCAGATCAGCTCGCGTGCCACGCCTAGAATGCGGCTGCACAGGACGGCGAGACCGACGATGCCCGCAGCCCGGGTGTTCAGCTTTTCGCCGCGCTGTTGCACTGTGGGTGCGCCATCCCCGCCAGGAGGACTTTCTGGTTGCGACATGGAAAGATCGTAAGACAAATGCGCCGGGTCGGGGAAACACTTCGGTGTTTTCTAGATATATACCATAACAAATTGAATTATCTTGGTTTAATTACAATGACACCGGGCACGTGGAGCGCGGCTGCCGATCAAACGGCGCATTGCCGCGACGACCGCAGCCGCTTTGCGGGACGAAATCGGTGGACATCAAGTCGGCCGCGGAAGTGACGCCACGCGCAAACAACGCGCGGGTCTTCCCGAACTCATTCGGGCTTTGAAGAGCTGACGAGCGGCAGCGGCGGATCCTGCGCAAGAGCTGCGCGCAGCGCCTGCAACATCTGCCGGTCGACGGTCGCCGCATTCTCCGGCTCGACTGGATAGCGGACCGCGCACTCCACCCCGCTTTCTGCCCACCGCAGGCGAACCTCGGGATGAGGTACTCCCGTATCGAAATCGATCAGCCGCTGCACGAGCGCGTACTGCCGCTCGATTGCCGGCCTGTAGCTGGCATAGACGCCTTCGGCAGCCGCGCGGAGCCGCTTTTGCGCCTCGGTCACATCAGCCGTCGAGCCGATCGTCAGAGTGACCGTATGCCACACGTAGTCCGCGCCGGGCACCTGTTTGAACAGCGCGGTTGGCTGAAACAGGACGGCGTTCGAAAGTACAACGATGCGGCCGGTGGAATTCAGCTCCGGCCCTGCCAGCTCCGTGAGGTAGATGCGAAGCAGGCCGATATCGGCCACGCGGCCGGTGACTCCCGCGAGCGTGATCCGGTCCCCGACCCGCACGCCGTAGCGGCCGATGAGAAAGAAATAGGCCACGATCGCGAGAATCACATTCTGCAGGGCCACGGCGATTCCCGCGGTGACGAACCCTGCATAGGTGGCCACGGACCCCAGCTCGGACACCAGCCCGAAGACGATGACCAGGGTCAACGCGACACCGACGACAACGCGGCGCAGAACGATGAACTGCCGGCGGCGGCGCGAATCGTGCAGATAGCGAAAGGTGGCGCGCCTCCAGATCTCGGAAATGACGAGAACGACGGCCACCGAGGCCACGAGGAAGGCGACGCGCAGTGCGAGGTATCGCGACACGGTGGCGCCGCGCGCACCCATCGCGCCGCGCCAGGCTTGCAGCGTGCTTTGTGCGGTCTCCAGTGTGAGTGCCTGCTCACCGATGGGAACGAGCACCGTCGAGAGTTGCTTGAACCTCGCAGCGCCCGACTCGAGAGCGGCTTTCTGCGCCATCAGTTGGGCGGGATCGGCCGTAGTGCTGGAGGCGAACGCACCCCGCACGATCGTCCGGACCGCACCGGTGGCTGCCGCTCTTAGGGCCTCGACCTCGTCCAGGAGAGAATCGGTCTGCGAGAGAGCCTCCTTGAGCTGGCGGCGCGTCTCGTGCAGTGAGACCCACTCGGCCCCGAGCGCCACGACCCCCGCCGATTCCGGGCGGAACGTGGGCGCGGCACTGCGCGACGACGCTGAGGTGGCCTGCGCCACGGTGCTGCCCGACACTGCCCCCGGCGCGGAACTCTGAGCCGCCGACGCTCCGGGCGCGGGGCTTCTCGAATCCGCGGGCGGGGATCTCGCGTTCCGCGCGACTTCCGGAACCGACTTCTGCAGCTGCGCAATCTGCGCCGCGAGGCCGCTCTGTCCCTTGCTCTCGCCCAGCAGCGCGGATTCCTGAAAGCGCTGCATATCCTGGACGCTGGAGCGCACCTCCTTCGCCAGGCCCAGCGCGGCCCCGACACTGCTCCTTTGAGCCATCAGCACTGTCTTATCAGCGGCGCGCGCGCGAGACAGCTGCTCGTCCAGCGACGACAGTTGGGCCTGCAACTGGTTGATGCGCTCGTCGATGCGATCGGAGATGCGGTCGAGCTGGCCGCTGAACCCGGACGCCGACGCGGAGTCATCGTCCGCGTCAGGCTGCTCGGGCTGCTTCGACGGGGCGCCCACGATCGCGGCGCAGGCGCGAGCGAAATCGAATGCGAGCCGCACAGCGGTGACGGACTGCTGTCGGATCGAGTCCCGCGAGATCAGGTCATCCGGGTCGGCTTCCATCTGCGTGACGGGCTGCAGGCCGCGATACCAGTCCAGTGTCTTGTTCAGATGGCCGAGGATCTGCTCCGGCTGAATGGCCAAGGCGGGCGGCGAAGACGGCGCGACCGCGGGTGTTTGTGTAGCCGTTTGTGCCGGTGCCGTTTGCGCTGGTGCCGGCATCGCCATGACCGCCGCGAGCGACGCGAGAATCGTCGTGAGGTGCCACCGCAGGAAGGAACTACTACAGGTCATCGGTAGAGCGTCGCAGGAAACATTCCTAACGGGAAGGCCGGCCACAGCGCAGAGCGGCTGATCGGGCCGAATTGGTGGGGTGTGTGGGAATCGAACCCACGACCAGCGGCTTAAAAGGCCGATGCTCTACCGACTGAGCTAACACCCCGGCAGGGAAGGGATTTTACGCGACGGGGCGGCGCTGTCCGTGCGGTGCCCGCGCGCGGGGCGCAGATGATACTACAGCGCCTGATAAGGGGTCGGGTCGGGCACTGCGGCGGCGGCGAACCCTGCTTTGCGCAGTCGGCAGGAGTCACAGCGGCCGCAGGCTCGCCCCCGTGCGTCCGGCTGGTAGCACGAGATCGTCAGCGAGTAGTTCACACCCAGGCGTGTTCCCTCGCGAATGATCCGGGCCTTCGACCACTCGATCAGCGGTGCGTGAATACGGCAGGGTCGACCCTCGACGCCCGCCTTGGTGGCCACCGCAGCCAGCTGCGCAAAGGCTGCGATGAACTCCGGACGGCAGTCCGGGTATCCGCTTGCGTCCAGTACATTGACACCGATGAACACATCGCGTGCTTCCAGCACTTCCGCCCAAGCGAGAGCGAGGGACAGCATCATGGTGTTGCGGGCGGGTACGTAAGTCACCGGGATCCCCTCAGTGGGAGTCTCCGGGACGGCCATACTCAGATCCGTAAGCGCGGAGCCGCCGATGCCCGCCAGGTCGACTCGCATGATGCGGTGCTCACGTGCGTTCAGCGCCGCCGCAACCTGCACCGCCGCGTCCAGCTCGATGGCATGCCGCTGGCCATAGGCAACCGAGAGCGCGTAGCACTCGAACCCCTCCGAGCGGGCGATCGCCAGGGTCGTCGCGGAATCCAGGCCACCTGAAAGGAGCACCACTGCGCGCGGGTCTGCCATGACTCACTTTCCAGGTGTGTTGCCCCAGAGGATCTTGTGGAGCTGGATCTGGAACCGCACGGTCAGCTTATCCTCCAGTATCCAGTCGGCCAGATCCCGGGCCGGGAGTTGCTCGTAGCTGGGCGAGAACAGCACTCCACAACGTGACTCCAGAGCCAGCTCGCGCACCTTTCGCAAGCTCCACTCGTAGTCACCGCGGTCGCAGATGACGAACTTCACCTGGTCTTTCGCGGCCAACCGCTGCAGCTCTTCGTAGCGATTGCGGCTCTCCTCACCTGAGGCCGGCGTCTTGACGTCCACGACCAATACGACTCGCGGATCGACTCCATCCAAAGACATGGCACCGCTGGTCTCGAGGGACACGCGCAATCCCGCGTTGCAAAGCGCCTCGAGCAGCTCCGGACAACTCTTTTGTGCCAGCGGCTCCCCGCCGGTCACGCACACGTAGCGGGCGCCGAGCTCACGGACGCGGGCGACGATCGCATCCAGCTCCCACCACTCCCCGCCGTGAAAGGCGTACGCCGTATCGCAGTACTGGCACCTCAGCGGGCAGCCAGTCAAGCGCACGAAGACGGTGGGAATGCCGACGCTGTCCGCTTCGCCCTGGAGGGAATGGAATATTTCGGTGAGCTTGAGCCGCGACACGTCTCTTTCAGCGCGCACTCGCGGGCAGGTGCGCGAGCCGGTCCGTCGCCAGCTTCGCCGCATCGCTGCTCGGAAACTTCTGCGTGACCTCCGTGAGCGTCTTGCGCGCATCGCCATAGCGCTTCTGCTCGAGCTGGGTGTATCCCAGTTTCAGCAGTGCGTCGGGCGCCTTGCGCGAATCCGGCCACTTCGCCAGCACCGTGCGGAACGCGCTTCCGGCATTCTCGTAATCGCGGGTCACGTAGTAGGTCTCGCCCAACCAATACTGCGCATTCTCAGCGAGCGGACTGGCCGGGTACGTGGCGAGAAAATCCTTGAAGCCGGTGATCGCGGTCGAGTAGCTGTTCGCTTTCAGCGCGTCAAAAGCCTGGTTGTAGACCGCCTGCTCCACGGATGAGCCGGCCGCCGGCGCAGGCCCCGACTGGCCTGGACCTGCAGGCGGCTGCGCGCTGCCCCCGGCCGCGCCTGCACCCGAGGCGCCCCCCGGCAGCGCGCCCAGCCTCTTGTCCAGATCCGAGTACAGATCCCGTTGCTGCTTGCGCATCGCCTCGGAGCCATTCTCGAGCTGATCGATGCGGCCGCGCAGCTGGCGCGCCTCGGCCTGCAACTGATCCACGTGCTGCGCCAGCTCCACCAGGCTTTGATTGGTGACGATGCGCTCGATCCGCGTGAGACGCGCATCCAGATCATTCAGCTTGATCTGGACCGGATCTTCCTCAGGCGGCGTCGACGCACAGCCGGCCGCCAGGACCAGGAGCGCTGCTGCTGCAACCGCTGAGCGCATGACGAGTCTCACTTCCGCTGCGGTGCTTGCGGCGGTTGGGTGTCGGGAGTGAGGTACACGATCTCCACGCGCCGGTTCTTCGACCACGACGCCTCGTCATGGCCTGCCGCCGCCGGACGCTCCTCGCCGTAGCTCACGGTCGAAAGCTGTCCATCGGACGCGCCTTGCAGCAGGAGGGCGCGACGCACAGCCTGCGCACGTCGCTCGCCGAGGCCGATGTTGTACTCGCGGGAGCCGCGCTCGTCCGTGTTTCCCTCGAGCCGGATGCGCGCGGTCGGGTTTTTGGCGAGATACTTGGCGTGCGCGGCCACTATGTCAGTGCCCTCGCCCTTGATCTCGCTGTTGTCGAAATCGAAGTAGATGGTGCGCTTGGCGAGCACTCCGGCCTGCGGGCCGGCCGTCTCGTCATCGGAATTGGCGGCGCCGGCTTTGGACGAATCGGCTCCATTGGCTTCGGTCCCCGCGGTGGCCTCGGCAGGTGGCAGCGGCGGGGCCTCCTTGGGCCGTTTGTGCGCGCAGGCGCCCATGCCGAAGGCGGCGACGACGATCAAGGCCAGCAGCGTTCTTTGCATACACGGTACTCCCAAACAGCGCGCCACCGGATCTGGCAGCGCTTTCTAACACATGCAGGTCACGGAGTGAACGGGCCCCACACCGGCTCGCGCACCTCGCCGAGCTCCGCCTTGAGGCGCAGCCCGGTGAGGCCGTCCACCGAGACGGTCGACAGCGAGCCGCGTGACCCGTCCCGCTCCGAAAAAATCAGGGTGGCGCCATTGGGGGCGAAGCTCGGCGATTCATCGAGCTTGCCGTGAGACAGTACGCGCACGCCATTGTTCGCAAGATCCTGAACCGCGATCCGATAGCCTCCCCCCTCGAGAGTCACCATTGCGAGCAGCGTCCCATCAGGGGAGATACGCGGACGCGCGTTGTAGTTGCCGCTGAAGGTGATGCGCTTCGGGTGCTCGCCCGGCTGCAGCCCGATGCGATAGATCTGCGGGCTCCCGGCCCGATCCGATGTGAAGTACACGGACTTGCCATCAGGTGCCCACGCGGCCTCGGTGTCGATCGCAGGGTCGTCCGTCAGGCGACTCAGGTTCTGCGAAGCCAGATCGAGCACGTAGATGTCGGGATTGCCCCCGGTGCCTCCCAGCGTCAAGGCCAGCTTGCGCCCATCCGGCGACCATGCCGGCGCGCCATTGATGCCCGCACGCGCCGATACCTGGCGCCGCTCTCCGGACTTGACGAACTGCACGTAGATCGCGGCTCGCTTGGTCTCAAAGGAGACGTACGCCAGCCATTGTCCATCGGGCGACCAGGCGGGCGACATCAATGGAAAGCGCGACTCGAGGATGAGCCGCTGGTTCTCCCCGTCCGCATCGGCGACCACGAGCTGGTAGGTCTGGGCGGGAGGCTGGCCACCGACCGCCACGTATGCAATCCGGGTGGCGAACGCGCCGCGAATTCCGAGGACCTTTTCATAGATCACATCGCTCACGCGGTGTGCAGCATTGCGCAATGCGCTCGGCGCTCCGATGAAACGCTGCGTCACGACGCGCTGGCCCGTCAGCGTGTTGAGCAGGTCGAAGTCCACCGCGAGGTTGCCTCCTTCCACGGAAGTCACCCGTCCAACGACGACATAGTCATCGCCTACGGCCTTCCAATCGGCCAGCTGCACTTCGTCGGCGCGCGTCGGCGTACCCGGCATCTTGTCACGCGCCAGCACTCGGAAGCGCCCGCTGCCTTCGAGATCCCGCTGCACCACCTGGGCGACATCGAGGCCGCCGTCCGCCGGGACTGCGCGGGTGAACGGCACGATGGCCACCGGAACCGGGTCGGAGACACCCGAGGTCACTTCGATCTTCAACTGTGCGTGCGCGGTGCCCGCGGCACACAGGGCAGCCGCCCAGGGCAGGATGAGGCGCGGCACGGCGCGCAAGGCGTTCGAGGTCGATGTCATGTCATGCGCTCGCAGCTCCCGGTCACTCATTGCAAGGGTACCTTCAATCGGGCTTGAAGGTGATTTCCAGATTGCGCTCGAACAGGCTCGGGTCCGGCGGCGGCGGCAGCGGTGAGGCGCGGTAGACCGCGGCGACGATCGAGTCGCGCACGGCCTGATCGCCGTTGCATGCTCCGAGACGCACGTTCGTCACCTCCCCTCCCGGGACCTGAGTCACGTCCAAAATACATTCGATTCCGGCCTTGGCCGACGGCGGCCGCAGCCACGCGCGCTGGATGCGCGCCGTGATCTGCGCCTGCCAGCTTGCCAGAGCACCGCTCGAACGGGCAGCGTTGAGCCGCTCTTCCGCGTCAAGGCTGCGCTTCAAGTCCGCCTGCATCTGGGCGCGTTGCGCCCCCTCCTCCGCCTTGCGCTTCTCATCCTCCTGGCGCTTCTGCTCGGCGGCGCGCCGCTCGCGCTGCTTCGCCTCGGCCTCCTCCTTCGCTTTGCGCTCCGCGTCTGCCTTCTGCTGCGCCAGCTTCTGCTCCTGCGCCTGACGCTGCTCGTCGGCCTTCTGCTGGGCTTCGAGCTGCGCCTGGCGCTCGGCGTCCCGGCGCTTCGCCTGCTGCGCCTCCTGGGCCTCCTGGGCCTTCTGCTCCTGCTCCTTCTGAGCCTGGGCGCGCTGCGCGAGCTCCTCGGGAGTGGGCTCCGGAGGACCTTCCGGCTCGACCTGCGGCTGCGTCTGCGGCTCAGGTGGAGGCGGCGGCGCGGGCACAGGCGCGGGCGGCGTCGCGGCACCCTTCACCGAGCGCGAATCGACCACCGTCGCTTCAATCGCGAGCGTGGGATTCACAGGCTGCGCCCGGTGGCGAAAGGTCCACCAGCCGTAGACGAGTGCCGCAGCCAAGGCTCCATGCAACACCATGGATAGTACAATCGAGACCCAGCGATCGCTCGTGCGCTCGGTCATGCGGCCCGCGGACCCTCAGCTTCCGTGCCGGACAGGTTGAGGCAGCGGATCGGTGATGAAGCCCACCTTCTTCGCACCCGCGCGCTGCAGGATCACCATTCCCTGAACGACGCGCCCGTACGCCACGCTGCTGTCGGCCTTCACGAGCACGGCTGTCTCCGGATCGCGACGCAGCGCGGCCGTGGCGCGCGCCTCGAGAATGTCGGGTTCGAGCGCGGCCAGGGGATGAGCGCCGACGTTCAGATGGAATCCTCCGCTGCGGTCGACGGAAAGAATCAGCGGGTTGGCATGCGGGTCGATCGTCTGAGCACCCGCCTTGGGAAGATCCACCTTGATGCCCTGTGTCAGCAACGGTGCGGTGACCATGAAGATGATCAGCAGCACGAGCATGACATCGATGTAGGGCACGACGTTGATGTCGCCCATGAGGCGGCGTCCGCGCGATACTTGTGCCATCGCCCAGCCTCCTATTTGGTCATTTGCCCGGTCGCCGCGCCAGTCGTAGGACCGCGCGCGGCGTGGCGTTGGAGAATCGTAGAGAACTCCTCCATGAAAGCGTCGTAGCGCATCTCGAGCCGCCCGACCTGGTCCGCGAAGCGGTTGTAGGCCACGACCGCCGGAATGGCGGCGAACAGGCCGATCGCCGTGGCGATCAGCGCCTCGGAGATGCCCGGAGCCACCATGGCGAGCGTCGCCTGCTGCACGTTACCGAGCCCCGAAAAGGCGCTCATGATGCCCCACACCGTGCCGAACAGACCGACGTACGGACTCGTCGAGCCCACCGTAGCGAGCGTGGCGAGACTGTGCTCGAGTCGGTCGATCTCCTTGAGCTGCGCCACCCGCATCGCCCGGCGCGCGCCCTCCAGGAGCTGGTCCGCGGCGGTACCGCCGTGTTGGCGCTGGCGCGCAAACTCCCTGAAACCGAACTCGAAGATGCTGGCCATGCCGGTCGCACCGCCACGCGCCTCGATGCTCCGGTACAGCTGGGCCAGGTCCCCGCCCGACCAGAAGCTGCTCTCGAACTGGTCCGCACCGCGCCGGGCACGGCCGATGATCAGCCGTTTGCGGAAGATGATCGCCCACGACGAGAGCGATGCGAGCAGCAGGATGCCCAGGACGATCTGTACGGGCACGCTCGCCTGCAAGACGAGGCGGATGACCGAAAGCTGTTCACCCATTCACTGTAGCTCCTGCAACGAGAAACTCCGGCAGCCGTTTCGGCCGCAGCGTGGCAGCGTCGACGCACGCGACCCTGACATCCGCCTCCACGAGCGGTGCATCGCGGGGCGTGCCGGCGCTTGCCTGCATATGGATGCGCTGAGCGAAGCGCAACGTCGCGGCCCCCTCGGCGCGCGGCTCGCAGGTCACGAGCAACTCGTCGTCCAGGCGCGCCGGCTTGCGATACTCGATATTCAGGCTGACGACCGTGAACACGATGCCGGGGTCGCGGGCGAGCGCCTGTTGCGAGTAACCGAGAGACCGCAGCCACTCCGTGCGTGCGCGCTCGAGGAAGCGCAGATAATTCGCATAGTAGACGATGCCCCCGCCATCCGTGTCCTCCCAGTAAACCCGGGCGGGCCAGGAAAAGACGCTCACTTTTCGTCCTCGAACAGCTGCAGATTGACGCTGAAGCGCTCCGGTGCCTTCAGACCGAAATGCAGGTAAGTCGTTCGGGTCACCATCCGCCCGCGCGCCGTGCGCACCAGGAACCCCTGCTGGATGAGAAACGGCTCGATGACATCCTCCAGCGTCCCACGCTCCTCACCCACTGCCGCCGCGAGGCTCTCGATGCCCACCGGTCCCCCGTCGAACCTTTCGATGATGGTCAGGAGCAGCTTGCGGTCCAGCGTATCAAAGCCCTGGGGATCCACTTCGAGCAGATCCAGAGCCGCCTCGGCGATGCGCTCGTCGATCCGTCCGTCCGCCTTCACCTGCGCGTAGTCGCGTACCCGCCGCAGGAGCCGGTTGGCGATGCGGGGGGTGCCGCGCGAGCGCTGCGCGATGCGATGCGCACCCGTCTCATCGATCGTCAGACCCAGTATCGACGCCGATCGCTTCACGATCTGCTCGAGGTCCGTGACGCCGTAGAACTCGAGGCGCTGGACGATGCCGAAGCGGTCGCGCAGCGGCGACGTCAACGAGCCTGCGCGCGTGGTCGCACCCACGAGCGTGAAAGGAGGCAAGCTGAGCTTGATCGAGCGCGCCGCCGGGCCCTCGCCGATCATGATGTCGAGCTGGTAATCCTCCATCGCAGGATAGAGCACTTCCTCGACGATCGGCGCCAGCCGATGGATCTCGTCCACGAACAGCACGTCGCGCGGCTGCAGATTCGTGAGGATCGCGGCGAGGTCGCCGGGCCGCTCGAGCACCGGTCCTGAGGTCTGGCGCAGATTCACTTCCAGCTCGGCGGCAATGATGTGGGCCAGTGTGGTCTTGCCGAGCCCCGGCGGCCCGAAGATGAGCACGTGATCGAGCGCTTCGCCGCGCTGACGGGCCGCGCTGACGAAGATCTCCATCTGCGTCTTCACATGCTGCTGGCCGATGTACTCAGCGAGCCGCCGCGGCCGGATGGCCCGGTCCACCGCCTCGTCCTCGCGGTTGGATACGCCGCCGATGATGCGTTCCGTTTCCACCTGAAGCCTACTCCTGGGCCGCGCCCTGCAAGGCGCGCCGGATCAGATCCTCGGTCGAGTGTGTACCGGGGCCGACGGCCTTCAGCAAGCGCGTCGCCTCGGCGGGCCGGTAGCCGAGCGCAATCAATGCGCCGAAGGCTTCCGCCTCCGGGCTTGCCGGCGGCGCTGCGATCGTCAGGTTGCCGCCATTGGCTTCGGGCGTCAGGCGGTCGCGCATCTCGACGATGAGTCGCTCCGCCGTCTTGCGGCCGATGCCGGGGACGCGCGTCAGCGCCACGACGTCCTGATTCTGCACACACAGGGCGAAGGTTTCGACGTCGATGCCGGACAGCAGCGCGAGCGCGATTTTCGGGCCCACGCCCGAGACCCTGATCAGGCTGCGAAACAGCCGGCGCTCGTCCTCCGTCCCGAACGCATACAGGATGTGAGCGTCCTCGCGGACGACCAGGTGGGTGAGCAGGCGAACCTCATCACCGACGGGGGGCAGACGGAAGAACGTCGACATCGGCGCTTCGAGCTCGTACCCCAGTCCGCCCACCTCCACGGTGAGCTGCGGTGGCGATTTCGATGCGATGCGGCCACGTACCGAGCCGATCATTTCACCACCGGCCTCGACGGTGACATGTTGGTGCGTACCAGCTGCAGCAGCCGCCGCTGATGCGCGTGACACACGGCGACGGCCAGAGCATCGGCGGCATCCGGTGCGATGCGTCCGTCGATCCGCAGCAGCAACCTGATCATGTGCGCGACCTGCGGCTTTTCGGCGGCACCGGATCCGACGAGCGCCAGTTTGATCGCCCGCGGGGCGTACTCGAACACGGGCAGCCCTTGTGGCACGGCGCACAGGGCGGCTCCCCGCGCCTGCCCCAGCTTGAGCGCGCTGTCCACGTTGCGGTTGACGAACACACGCTCCACGGCAACCTCACCCGGTTCATGCTCGGCGATCAATGTCTGCAGTCCCTCGAATATTCTGCGCAGGCGCTGCGCCAGGGCGTCCCCGTCGACGCTGATACAGCCATGGGCCACATGAAAGCAGTCCGACCCGCGGCACTCGATGATCCCGAAGCCTGTGCGCCGGGAGCCGGGATCGAGACCGAGGACGCGAACGCTCGCCGCCGCCGCCGTTACCGGCACGGGAAGCGCTACGGCGGCGTGCGGGTCAAACGCGCGCCAGGACCTCGTCCGATATCTCGACATTCGAATAGACGCTTTGGACGTCGTCCAGATCTTCCAGTGACTCGAGCAAGCGCACCATCTGCTCTCCCGCCTCGCCCGAAATGCGGTTGGGTGCGGCGGCCCTCTGCGTGACGTCCGCAGTCGCGGGCGTGAAGCCGCCCGCTGTGATGATCGCGCGCACGGCATCGAATTCAGTAGGGTCCGCGAGCACCTCGATCGAGCCGTCCTCGCTGGGTACCACATCTTCGGCGCCGGCATGCAGCGCGACCTGGATCAGCCGCTCGACATCCGTCCCGGGAGGGAACGTCATCAGCCCCACCTGGTTGAACAGATAGCTGACGGAACCCCTCGCCCCGAGATTCCCGCCGTACTTGGCAAACGCATCCCGTACGTCGACCGAGGTGCGGGTCAGATTGTCGGTCAGGCAATCGACTATCACGGCCACACCCCCGGGACCGTAGCCCTCGAAGCGAGCGGGCTGCAGAGCCTCCGCGGCGGAGCGCCCGTCGGTGCGCCGCAGAGCGCCTTCGATCGAGTCCCGGGGTACGCCCACGGCCTTCGCTTTGTCCAGAGCCAGGCGCAGGCGCCCGTTGGATGCCGGCTCAGCCCCGCCTGAACGCGCCGCGAAGCCGATCTCGCGAATGAGCTTGGAGAAGAGCTTTCCCCGTTT
>FTEN01000084.1_pt1 | contig 18207 bp, 27 predicted proteins | sample 1640221 | NCBI WGS metagenome assembly FTEN01 (sample SAMEA3914816, study PRJEB12502) | metagenome | biome: forest; material: soil | place: USA | collected 2011-09-16 | depth 0.3 m | reverse complement strand
TTCGCCGCAGGGACGACGGCAATGCTGGCCGCCACCGCTGTCGGCTTCATCGTTACGGCGGCGCTCGCCTGGCAATACTCGCAGCGTCTGCTGCCATTCCGACCGCAGTTCGACTGGGCGGTGTGGCGCAGTCTCATCGTCGCCGGCCTGCCGGTGGCGGGATCGGTTCTGCTCCTGAACGTTCAACTGCGCGCCGACGTGCTCATCCTGTCGGTCTTTCACAGCGCCAGGCAGGTCGGCCTCTACGATGCTCCCGTGAAGCTGTACGAGCTGTTGTTCGTCATCCCGTACCTTTTCGGCGGCCTGATGATGCCGCTGTTCGTTCGCGACCTGCGAGCCGGCAGCGGTGCGTTCGCGCCCCGGTTGACAGCGGCAATCAGCGCCAGCGTCATCGTTTCCGGGCTCGCGTTTGCCGTGCTCTTCGTGCACGCCGAATCCGTCGTCACGGCGCTTGCGGGACCGGGCTTCGAGGACTCCGCCGCGCCGCTGCGCATTCTGGCCGCCGCCGCAGCGTTTACCGGTGTTTCGGCCATTCTGCGTTTTGCGGCCACGGCACGCGATCAGGCCGGCGCCATGCTGCGCGTCGATGTCATCGGTGTCTCGGCGGCCCTCATGGCGCACCTCATCCTGATCCCTCCATACGGAATACTCGGTGCGGCACTCGGCAAACTCTGCGGCGATGTCGTCACCTCGGTCGCCGCGGTCGTGATGATGCGCAGGCAGCTCACTCCGGGAGTCTTCGTGTCGGCGACGGTCGCCCTCGCTGGCGCAGCCGCCCTGGCGGGCGCTCTCTCGTTCGCCAGCGAGGCGGGTGTTCACTGGATCGTCTCGACACTCGTCTGCAGCGGCGCGATCGCGGGTGCGTTGTTGCTGTTACCTCACGTCCGGCGGGATCTGCGGCAGCTGGCTGCTTGAAACGCCGGGCGCCATCTCCCAAGCGTTGGCACGGTCCGTGCAACCCTACTCGTTGGGTTGGAGGTGCGTCCGCGCAACATTCGACATATGTCGGCGCCGACGCTCCGACGCACGGGGAATGCGCCTATTCACTACGCGGGGAGACTGCGATGAAGCTTGTCGACAGCACGATACGTTTCGCCATCCCGGCCTTCGGGATTGCAACTCGATGGCTGAAGGAAGAATTGACTGCGCGCGATGTGAAGATCCTGCTCACCGAGGCCTGTTTGAAAGAGCTCGTGATGGATGCGGCGTCTGCCGTGGCGCTGCCGGCCACCAGGCTTGCGGCGGCTTTCGGAGCCACTGCCCCGGACTCCGGTACCTCCTACGCAGCCTGTCTGAGGCGGGAGATCGCGGCCCGCGCTGAATTTCTCAGGCTGTGGACTCAGTCGGACGACCCCATCGATGCGGGCGGCACGAGCGAGCGGCTTGTAAGAGTTGCACGCAAATTTGCACTGCCGCGCCCCTGGAAACTGTCCGAGCCGGTGGCATCCGAATGCCCGCGACGGAATCGCAGCTACCTGCGCTGGGCGAGCGCTGGCTGACGGCGGGGGGTGTCGGCACGCCCCACTTCCTTGGGCGTCGACAAGCTGCGGGATGAGGCCTTGCTCGAATAAGGACCTCAGGCTCCGACACGCTGCGGATGAGGCCTCACTCGAAGTAAGCAGCGACGCGAATCTCCACGCTCGAGCGCGGCACCGGCGTCGGCGGACAGGTGGGGTCATCGAACGCCGTATGCGCCACGTGATGCGGCCGGTCGGGGTCGGATTCGTTGGTGACGAATATCAGCGCTTCAGCAGGAGTCATGTCCCGAAAATAGTGCCAGCGGTGGGCCGCACCGTAGCGGACCACGAGGCTCTCGGCAGTGCGCTCCGGCACTCCCGGGAAATCGAACACCGCCACTGCCGGAACGAGATCCTCCCGTCCCAGCGAGCGAGCGTCGCAGACGGCGAGCGGGATGTCCTGGGGCGGCGGGGTCAACACGCGCCAGACGTTGTAGTGGACGAAACGCCGATAGCTCCACGCCGTGTCCTGCAGCGTGGTGAAGACCTGCTCGGCCGTCGCCCTGCCCCGCGCGTCGCTGTAGTCGATATGCACGAAGCGTGCTGGCCGGGAATTCTTCAGTTCCCCGGACAGGGACGAGCGCTCGCCGAATCTCACGAACGGTGTCGAGACGACGGCCACCGCCCGCGCACCGGTCACTTCGCAAATGAGGCGGCAGATCTCCGGGTAGTACACCTGCTCGAGCTCTTTCGGGTCGAGATAGTTCCGCACCGAAGATGTGTGCGCGACGAGTTGAAAGCCCTCGCAGCCGAGGGACGCAGGCTCCCGTCTCGAGCGAGACTCGATGATGTCCACGGTGCGCGGATCAAAGAGGTGGACGTTTCGTGAAGCGTCCATTGCGTGATAGCGCGGGCGCTCGCTCATGGGAGCGGTGTAGTTGATCAGTCCCTCGACCGTGGCCCCGCCCCCGACATCGGCGGCGGCTCGCGTCGCGCGCGCACTCGGCTGAATCTGCTTGCTCACGGCGACAAATATATTCCTTCGGCGCGGCCAGGTGTTACGGTATCGAACGAGTCAGCTGCCGCGCGCAGCAGGAGGGGGGATGGACGCGCCGAGCGCTCGAGAGCAGGGGTATCCAACCCGCCGTGTCGCCTGGTACACGGTGCTCGTGCTGATGATCTGCTACACGCTGTCGTACGCCGACCGGCAGATCCTGGCCTTTCTGGTCGGGCCGCTCAAGCAGGACCTGCACATCTCCGATACGAAGGTGGGGCTGCTGCAGGGAATCGCGTTCGCTCTGGTGTACACCCTCTTCGGGCTGCCCATGGGCGCGCTGGCGGACCGATTCAGCCGCCGCAATCTCGTTGCGCTCGGGGTGATCGTCTGGAGCCTCACGACCTCGCTGAGCAGCGTGGCCCGCAGTTTCGTATCGCTCGCAGCGGCTCGCATGGGAGTCGGTCTCGGTGAGGCCACTCTGAGCCCTTGCGCCTTTTCCATGATCGCCGACTCGTTTCCGAAGGAGCGCCTGAGCGGCGCACTCAGCGTCTACACGATGGGGATCCAGCTGGGCTCCGGGCTCGCCCTCATCATCGGGGGGCTGGTCGCGCAGGCGGTGAGCCACATGGACCCGATCTCGATTCCTCTCGCGGGTCCGATTGCCGCATGGCGAGTGACCTTTCTCATCGTCGGCGCGCCCGGCGTGTTCATCGCGCTGCTGTTGCTGACCGTTCGGGAGCCCGCTCGCCGCTCGCTGCTGATGAGCTCCTCCGGGGTCGCCGTGGCGCCGGGACTTGCCGCATCGCTGGCCCAGATCCGCCTGCGCTGGCGCTCGGTCACGGGGCTCTCGCTGCTGATCGGCTGTCAGGCGACCTGCAACTACGCGCTGCTGGGTTGGGGCCCTGCCTTCTTCGAGCGAATCCACCACTGGCCCAAGGACCGGATCGGGCTGGTGCTCGGACTGACGACGCTCGGATGCGGGTGCCTGGGACTCCTCGCCGGAGGACGGCTGAGCGACCGTTGGCACGCTCGCGGCATGACGGATGCGCCGCTACGGGTCGGTCTGATGAGCCTCACGGGGGTCCTCCTCACGCTGGTACCCGCCATGCTGTTGCCCGAGGCCGCCTGGACAGTGGCCCTGCTCGTACCCGCCGTATTCTGTATCGGCTTGCCCATCGGCTGCGGCTACGCCGCCGTCCAGCTCATCTTTCCCAATCAGGCACGCGGCCTCGTCTCGGCCATCGTGATTTTCGCCGTCGCGCTGATTGGACTAGGATTCGGAGCATTGCTGCCGGGATTCCTCAACGATCATCTGTTTCATGACGAATTGAGAATCGGCGATTCGATTTCCCTCACGGTGGCGATGGCCGCCCTGGTCGGAGTCGTGGCCGGAGTCTCGACATTGGGATCATATCGGGCTGACTACCGGCGAGGTGTCGCATGAGATCGGAGAGCGAATACCAGCATTGGCGGAGAGTGGCGGCCGCCGCGGTGGCACTCGTTCTGCTCGGTGCGCCCCTTGCGGCGCTGGCGGATCGGGAGAGCGAGGTTGCAGCGCTCGAGGCGCGCTGCGAGAAGGAGCGGGAAGCGCGGATCAAACCGCTGCGGGAAGCGGAGGTCGCGAAGTGCAAGGCCGAGGGCCGCAACGATCCCGGCTATTGCGAACGCTTCTGGAAGGATTACGGCAATGCGGTGCGGCGCCCCAACGGAACGATGATACCGCGGCTGTTCGACGACCTGCCCGTTTGCGCCGAGGCGTTCAAGGCCCGCAGGGACTTCAACCGGGACGGCAACTAGCGCTGCTCGCCCGACAGCCGGGCATTCTCTACGGGCCCGCCGTGGGCCCGTCGTGGGGCTGTCGTGGGGCTGTCGCGGGGCCCGGCTCGCGCGCTCTTCGCGCGCCCGTCAATGGTCCTGCAGTTTCATCCGCGTCACGCCCTTGTCATCCACGTACTCGCGATTGTTCTCGCAGACGTATTCGAGCATCTGGTAATCGGGCGCTCTTTTGTAAGCGAACGTGAAGGTCCAGGGCTTCTCCAGCGTCACCGGGTCTGCGACGGTGATCTGATCGTGCAGGATGTCGGCCGCCACCAGGTGAAACCGCTCCGTAATACGCATCTGATCGCTGTGCGGCATGTCGCGGTATCCCAGCACTTCCTCCTTCACGCCCACCGTGTCGACCACGAGCGTGTCGGCTTCCCAATGGCCCACGGAATGGCCGTAGTACCCCGGCGGCACTTCCTCGATCTTCGGCTGCGGCTGATTCAGAAAGATCCGTCGCACCTGGCTCAAGGCCTCCGCGATGATCGTGACCTGTCCCTGGGTCTGAAGGATCTCGATCGGATAGATCGGAAACATCATCTGCGGCATGCCGTTCGGGATGCACTCCGTGCTGGCGTTGGCCAGCGGCTCGCCGCGCTTGTCCGATTCTCGCTGCGCCGCCCGGGTCGCCTCGTAAGCCGCTGCGTACTTCTCCTTGAGCACCAGGGGAGTCGCTTGCGGCGGCAGCAGCTTCGGATCCGGCGGCGGCCCCTTGCTTCTGCCGGGGTACGTCATCCACGCACCGCTGAAGTTGGGAAGAGCCTTCGCCGAGGCGGCCAGCCCGGCGTCGGGCGCCAGTGGGGCCGCCAGGAGGACGAGGGATGCCAGACCTGACAGGCACCGTCGGGGCGCTCGGCTCATCCGCATCGCTATGGCTGCTTGCATGAACATCCCCTCACGAAAGCGCATCAGCGCTCAAAGACGCCGCCGGGTGGATTGCTGTCCCCGAGAGTGCGCCCGTCCGCAAACGTGGCCGTTTCGAGCATGCCGCCCGCCGTGCCGTCCTTCAGAGGATTGACCAGCAGCGACACCTTGTCGCCCTTCTTCACGTCCGTGAACTTCCAACCTCCGCGGGTGAGCACGTTCACGCTGGCGCATTCGATGCTGTAGTGCCTGGCGCTGCCTTTGCCGTCGGGCACGTCCAGCTCGATGTAGACATGTGGATTCGTCCACTGGAAGCGGCTGACCGTGCCCGCCAGCGTGACGCGGTTGACGTGATCGAACATGGCGAAGGAGTGATGGGCCACGGCCGCAATCGGAGTGATCAGCGCGGCCATGGCCAATGCGGCAACGCTCACCCCGGGACCGGCGATCTTCGATGACGACATACGCTCCCCCACTCCGAAAATTCTCGCCCTTCGATACCATACGATGCGCAGGTGAGGCAACGAAAATGCAGCCGCACGGCCAATCACACACGCAGGTCCGGCACCGCTGCGCAGCCAGCCTGCACGTGCCGCCGCCGGTGAAAGATCAATCGATGATGAACAACCGCGCTCCAACCGCACTGTAGGAGCGATGCGACTCCGCTCCGTCGGCAACCTGGTAGCTCATGCCGGGCCTCAGCGTGAACACGCGGCCGTCCTCGAGCTCCGTGTGCAGCTCGCCCTCGAGACACAGGAGTATGTGGCCCTTGGCACACCAATGGTCGGCCCGGTACCCGGGCGTGTATTCGACCGACCGAACCCGGATCGCTCCGAAATGCCGCGTCCGCCAGTAGGCCCGTCCGCGCTCACCGGGGTGCTCAGTGCGCTCGACCTGGGACCATTCGGTGATCCCGAAGGGGATATCTGCCATCTGCATGCGTGCCGCCGCGCTCAGCCGCGCCCGATGTAGGGCATCTTGGTGGCCATGATGGTCATGAACTGGACGTTGGCGTCCAGCGGCAGACTGGCCATCTGCAGAACCGATTGCGCCACGTATTTCACATCCATGACCGGCTCCGGCGCTGCGGTATTGGCGGCCAGGCGGTCGGCAAGCTCCGTCCGTGCGTTGCCGATGTCGATCTGTCCGCAGGCGATATCGTAAGGGCGCCCGTCGAGGGAGGTCGACTTCGTGAGACCGGTGACCGCATGCTTGCTAGCCGTATAGGCCGCGGAATGCGCCCGCGGGGTGTGGGCGGAGATCGAGCCGTTGTTGATGATGCGTCCGCCCCGAGGGCTCTGCTCCTTCATGATTCTGAACGCCTCCTGCGTGCACAGGAACGTTCCCGTCAGGTTCGTGGCAATGACCGCCGCCCACTGCTGGTATGGCAGATCCTCGAGCAACACCGGAGGGGCGCTGATTCCTGCGTTGTTGAACAGCACGTCGAGGCGGCCGAAGACTTCGTGGGCGCGCGTGAACAGAGCATGCACCGCACCGGGATCGGTGATGTCTGTCGGCACCGCCAGGGCGTTCCGCGACGTGGCCCCGGCCTGCGCTGCGGTCTCCTCCAGCGGCTCCTTGCGGCGGCCCGCCAGCACGACGCGATAGCCATCCTTCAGAAATGCGAGAGCGACGGCCCGGCCGATGCCGCTACCCGCCCCCGTGATGAGCGCGACTCTTTGCGCGGATGCCATGATCTGACCTCGTTTGTTGGAGCTCGAAGCGGCAAGTCAAGCTGGCGCCACGGCGGATCCGCCTCTGGGCCGAGCGCGAGACCGAAGCCGCCCGCAGTCTACCGCGCCGCCCCGACGACGATCGCAACGCAGCCGATCGGCTGCGGCAAGGGTTATGCCCTCACCTGGCGGGTGTTGCTCCAGATCAGCTCGCCGACGCCGACCAGCGCGAGGATGGCGCCATAGATCGTCCAGTGATAGTCACCGACCATGAAGCCGCGGCGGAACGCCAGATTCAGGCCCTGGAGCATCCATACCGTCCCCATCAGGATCATCGCGACGCCGATCAGCGAGCTCACGATTCGCATGGTCACATTGAACGCAGGCCACATGGTTCCCCCTTGTGCGGATGAGGCGCAGCCGGGGCTGCCTTGCGGCTTTATCTCCCGGCTAGCGCGGCTGCGTGCAATATAGCGCGCTTTAGAACGTCCAGGTCGCCCCGACTGAGAGCAGGCTCGGATCGCCGCCACGGGCGCTGATCCGCTCGTACTCGGCACGCACGGCGAGTCTGGAGATTTTGACCTGCACCCCGCCGCCGTACGCAAATCTCGTGTCGGTGTGATCGCTGTCGAAGAGACACGACAACGAGCTGTTGCTGCAGACTTCACCGGTCGGCTGAACCGTCTCCGACGCACCCTTGACGATGGTCTGCAGACGAGCGACCCCAGCCTTGCCGAACACGTCGACCACGGGAATGGGCAGATACCCGACCGCGAACAATCCGGCGCCCCGCGCCCTGGCATCCGTACGCACGCCCGCGATGGTGCTCTGAGGATGGCCGAAATCGATGTACTCGAGCTCCGCACCGAAGCCTGACACAGGGCGCACCCCGAGCATCGCCTTCCAGCCAGCGTGATGCTCGTCCAGATCAAACAGACTGCCGGTCGTGCTGCTGTCGACTCGAACGTTGGCGCGACCGAAAGCACCGCCGAGGTACAGGCCGAGCGGTGACAGCGCATCGTCGGCGAGCGCCGCAGATGCAAACGTCGCCGCCAACACGGAAGCGCCGAGGAGAGGTAGGAATTTGCGCGACATGCGGTCGCTCCTGGTAATGAGGCTATGAAGTCAAGTCCGCGGACAGGCAATGGTTCCACGCGCGGTTTGCACAAGGGATCGTCGCCGGTGAGTCAGCTACGCTGTGCAGCCGTCCCGTGCGGGCCAATCAGGTGCCGGCCAGGAGGGCCTGCAGCTGCTGCAGCAGTGGAGCTTGTCCCGCATTGATCTTCTGCAGAGCGATGTCCAGGAAAAACCACTCCGCGCGGTCGACCTCCGGAAACTGCATCTGCTGCCCGGATTTCGGCGGCCACTCCATCGAGAACGTATTGCTGTGCGCGTTCGAGGCGTCGAAGTCGGCTTCGATCGCAAACGCATGGACCGTCTTGCCGCCACGCTGACGCACGGGAGACAACGCAAGGAATTCGCCCTCGAGCGCAAATCCCAGCTCTTCGAGAAACTCGCGGCGCGCCGCCGTCAGCCCATCTTCATCCCCCCCGAATTCACCCTTGGGGATCGACCAGGCCCCGGCATCCCGGTTCCGCCAGAAAGGACCGCCGGGGTGAACGAGCATGACTTGAATTCCTCCGCCACCGGTGCGGCGAAACGCCAGCAGCCCCGCGCTCTGCCTGGCGGTCATTTGACGGGACCACCCGCCGTCGCAACAGCTCCGCTATGCTCGAAGCCAGGCCGACTCGGAGCGCGCCCGATGGATCCGACCCTGTGGTGGGTACTGGCAATGTCGCTGATCGTGATCGGCGTGGTCGGCACATTCCTGCCGGGAATTCCGGGGCCGGTTGCCGTGTTCGCCGGCATGCTGCTCGCGGCCTGGATCGAGCACTTCTCCCGGGTCGGCTGGATAGGACTCACCCTACTCGCAGTGCTCACGGCGACCGCGCTGGCCGTAGATGTGTTCGCCGGCCTCGCTGGGGCGCGGCGCGTCGGGGCAAGCCGTCTCGCCCTCCTCGGTGCCGCAATCGGCACGCTGCTGGGGATCTTCTTCGGCTTCGTTGGCATTCTCATCGGGCCCTTCATCGGGGCGGTGGCGGGGGAGCTGCTGAGCCACAGGCCGCTGACCTCGGCGGCGCGAGTCGGTATCGGCACCTGGATCGGCTTGGCCGTAGGTGCCCTCGCGAAAGCAGTGATCGTCCTGGCCATGCTCAGCGTGTTCCTCATCGACTACTTCGTGGGCTGAAGATGGGCGGCTCTTCCTCGGCCCGGACGCTCCACGGCAGCGCAACTGGAGGTGCGGCCGATGCGCTCCCGGCTGGCTCCTAGAATCATCACGCACCCGTTCGATGCCGCACGGCCTGCGCTGGAGGATGGCTGGCTTGCACTGGCGCAACTTCCCCAGACTGCCGCGAACAGGCCGGTGTTCGGGGATGGATCGCATCCGACGACGCGGGTCTGCGCCGCGGCGCTCGATCTGATCTGCAGGCAGAGACAGCCTCAGGCGGTGCTGGATGTAGGAACGGGCACCGGCGTGCTTGCCCGTATTGCCCGAGCGCGCGGCGCCGCGTTCGTTGCGGCCACCGACATCGATCCGCTTGCGTTGTCTTGCGCCAGGGCACACGCAGAGCTGGACGCTCATCCGGTCGGAATCCAGTTCGGCGCCGAAGCCCCGGATCACTGGGGCATGCGCTTCGACCTCGTGGTCGCGAACATCCTCGAAGGTCCGCTCCAGCAGCTCGCCGCACCCTTGCGCCGGGCGCTGCTGCCGGGTGGCGTCCTGCTTCTGAGCGGCTTCACACGCCCACAGACGCCTGCGCTGCGCGCACACTACGAACGAGTGGGATTGACATTCGTACGCGAGTCCCGTCTCGACGAGTGGGCTCTGCTGATGTTCAACCGCTCGGCATGAGCCTCTGCGACGGACACAGCCGGCCGCGGTTTTCGCACACGGGTCGGACATTGACCGTCACCCTCGCGTTCACGCCGGATCTTCAGGCTCCCGACACCGAGCGTTCCGCGGTGCCATTGTGCACATCGGTGACCGACTGCACGGCCCGACGGAACGCCAGCGGCCCTTGAATGCGCGAAAAGGTTTCACGGCTGCCGCCGCTGCCGGTGATCACGATATCGCCGTAGCCGAGGGCCCGCCCGATGAAGCTCTGGTTCACGGTGATGGCCTCGATCTTGTTCAGCAGAAGCTCTATCGAGCGGGTGCTGAACACGCCGAGTTTCATCATCACCCGCTTGTTGGTGACGGCGAAGTCGGAACTGTTGCGTTTGACGTACGTGGTCAACAGGACCAGCAACGCCAGCAAGACAGGGATCCAGGCGAAGTGACTCCAGGTTCCGCTCGCCATGAACCAGGCGATGGGCACGAGTACTACGACCGTGAAGAGAACGGGGGCGAGGAAGAGGAGCCAGTGCAGGCGGGTTCGATACACCACCTGCTCTCCCGGGAGAAGATTGCTATCGATGTAGCTCATCGCCGTCCTGTGGTGTGAATGACCAAGCTAAAGTCACTCCTGGGCTGCCGGTTCCCTCCCCGCGCGGCCGAGTCGCTCACGTGCCTCCGGAGCGGCCACTGCCCTGGCGTGCGCGGACGATCAAGGTGAATGCCACTGCGCTCAGCAAGCCTGCCAGTCCCAACACGACCAGGCCACGGATAAGCTCGGACTGGGTGACGGGGTCACCGCGATAATTCACCCACTGCCGATGACTGCGCAGTGCCCATGCGAAGCGCGCTATTCCGAGCACGGCGGCCACCATGAAGATCGCCAGAAAGACGCGGGCGGCACGCAGGAACGATTGTCTGCGCTCGGCGAGTGAGTGGCCGCCTTGCAATGCTCTGAGCCACTTCGACATGCATCGCAGCATACCCGCAGTCAGCAAGGTCGCACTGGGCGTCTACGATATTTAACATCAATAATACTATATAAACAATTGTTTTAACGGCATATTATTTCGATATAAACGGTCACTTGCCACGCTCACGAAGAAAACAGCGATGCAGTTCCAAGCGGCCGGCAACTCCTGGCCGCCAGCGGCAGAAGCGCGCAGCTGCAAACGTCCGAGCTGAACGTGCCCGCTGAGCTCTTTCGTGACTGAGATCATGGATCGAGGGCCACAGGCCGATAACGGTTCCGCATCTTTCGGCAGCGCGGTGGAGGAAGGCACGCGTGGCATCAATCGTGCAACTTAATTCCCGCACCCCTTTTCTGGAACGATTCGATGTCAAAATACCGACTACCCAATCTGCGGCTGGTCAAGCCAGACCTGCAGTCCGTCCCGAGCTCCCAGCCAGGGAAGGTCACCCACGACGCGCGCGGCAATGCCGTGTGGGACTGGGCCATCGCCACCGGCATACTGGCTCACAAGACCGCCCACGAGCTGATCACGACGCTCGAGGAAGCAGGCACGCTGTCGCTCAACGAGGAATTCGAGGCACCCGCCGCCTGGTCGGGAGACCCGTACAACCGCTGCGGCAAATAGGACTAGAGCCGTATCATCGGCCTGCCGCCTTCCGGGACCCGATCCCCACCACCCGCGGCATTTCCACATTCGGGGCTGCTGAGCCCAGCGCGTTGAATTGCGCCGGATTCAGAAACATGACGGAACATCCGCTGCACGCGTAGAAGCTCGTCTGATATAGCGCGCCGTTGCGCCGCTTCACGGTCACGTGATGCCACCGGTCGAACCCGCAGGTTCTGCATTTCCACTGTGTGACATCGGGTGACATCGGACAGGCTCAGGTCTGCACGCCTATCCCTCTCCGCATCCCTCGCAATGGAAGACTCCGGTAGGGAGATCCTCCCGCGGCATCACATACCGTGCGGCCTGCAGCTTGGGGATCAGCACGCTGATAGCGAGCAGGATCTCTTTACAGGCGCGCGCGTCAGGCGTCGCCGTCTGCGTACGCTCGCGTGCGTTACCCATCTCCTCAGCGAGAAACGACGCCAAGGTCTTCAGCTGCGCGATCGAGATCTCCAGGACTTCGTGCGGGGTCATGACCGTCTCCGGGTGCCAGGCCGTCACTGGATATATATACAGCCCACCGTGTTCAGGCAAGTCCCCAGAAGATCAGGCTCATCCGCGCGCACAGGCGCACCGCTCATCCAGTTCCGCAGGTCCCCTCACACTGTATGGATTTCCCTCACTTCGACCCGCTCACCGCATGCAGCTTCGGAATCAGCCCATCGATGGTGAGCAGAATCTCCCTGCAGGCGCGCGCTTCCGGCGTCGCTGCTTCCATGCGCTCGCGAGCGCCCGTCTCCTCCGCTACGAACAGCGCCAACGTACTCAACTGCGCGATGGAGATCTCGAGTACCTCGTGAGGGCTCAGCGTCATGACTGTCTCCTGCAGCCTGCCTCAGCGTTGTGCCTGTCCAGGAATCGGCAGGCATTCCATGATCTCGACCGAGTCGCCGGGGAAGATCGTGAAGTGAGGGTGGCCCGCAAACAGCTTCGCCGCCGCATCGTGAGATTCCGCTTCCACGACGACGTACCCGCTCAGGCTGTTGCGGATATCCGAGACGCCCTGAGCAGAGGTGCGCTTGGTCTTTCCGAGCGGGCCTCCCTGGTCTGTGATCGACGCCTTGTGACCGCTCATCCAGTCTCCCCATGCCTTGATACCGGCTGTTTCCCGCTCCTTGCGCTTCGGCTCGGGCAGAGTGTTCCATCCGGATGTCTCGAGTGCAGAGGGCGAACCCATGTAGATGGCGAGAAACTTCTTCATCGCTTCCTCCAGTCCAAAGCCTTGTGGTGGCGCGTGGGATTTTCAGCGCAGGCGGCAACCTGCCTCAACATCCTCACACGGACAATGACGAGTGGGAAGGCGGCAAATCGACACGGGGCCGACAATTCTTCTGCGCCGCTACACGGCACAGTTCGAGCTGCTGCCGCCCGGGTGCCAGCCGCCCCTGGTGCGGCTAACGCCAGCGCTCGCGGCCTCTACAGTGCCAATTCCATGAAGACGAGCCAGCTGCGCATCGCCGCAGACAGCTCGTAATAGGGCTCGATTCGCTGAAAGCCGCATTCTTCATAGAGGGATAGCGCCTCGATCTGCCTCACGCTGGTATCCAACCGCATTGCCTTGTATCCGGTCGCGCGCGCCTGCTGAACCACGGCGTCCGCAAGAGCCCGTCCGATCCCTCTTCCGCGAAATCGGGGATAGATGAAGAGGCGCTTCATCTCGCAGAACTGTCCGTCGAGCGCGCGCAGAGCAACACATCCGGCGGGCTCACCGTCATCGCTCGCCAGCAGCAGACCTCCGCGAGGCGGCGAATACTCGCCGGGCAACGAAGCCAGCTCTGCTGCGAAGGCCGACGCATCGAAATACTCATCGATGAGGTGCCGATCCTGCACGTGACGCTCACGATGCCAGTCGACAAACGCGTGAATCAAGGCACGCACGTATCCGAGTTGCTCAGCGGTCGTGACAGGACTGATTTCAATCATGTGCCAACACTCTTGAGCGCTCACCCCGAGGCGGACGTGCCGCAGAGAAGAACTCCGAGGCCATTTCGGTTCAGCGCCGAGTCCCGCGTTGGATTCGGGGCTCATGGTATCAGCAGCCCTCCCCTGCGGCATCCTGGGGCACGTGCCGCTGTCAGTCGTCCGACTCGCGGCAGTTCCAGTGCGGTCCTGCGCTTATGCTAGGCTTTGAGCGGAAATGCAGACCCTGGCGAAAAACACAAAGAGTCGTCGCCATCAGCTTCCCAACGTGAACGGGCCGCGCCGCCGGTTGCCAGCCGGTCGCCGCGTGCTGGGCGCCATCATCGCGCTCGCCGCCGCGCCTGCCTTCCACGTCGCTCAGGCCGGCGAGCTGGAGCCACGAGTTCCTGCCTGGGTCTTTCCCCTGAGTCCACCCGCGCCCGACAGCGCTGCCCCCTACGACGATGCTAAGGCGCTCCACGTGCCCCACAGCCGCGTCAGCTATACGCAGGCACAGCTCAACGATCTGTTTGCGGCGCCGGACTGGCATCCGCGTTCGCACTCCACTGTGCCGTCAGTCGTTGCACGCGGAAGACCGCCCGATGTGTATGCCTGTGGCTACTGTCACACGCCGGGGGGCCAGGGGCGTCCCGAAAACGCCTCACTCGCGGGACTCCCCGCCAGCTACATCGTCCAACAGATGGCCGATCTGAAGAGCGGTGCGCGCCGAAGTGCGTGGCGAGGCCCTTATCGGCCGGCTGATCGAATGGTCGACGTGGCGATGCATGTCTCGGCAAACGAAGTGGCCGCTGCGGCGGACTACTTCGCGGCGCAGAAGCTGCGCTCCCGTGCGATCGTCATCGAAGGCTCCCGTGTGCCGCGTTTCCTCGTGGTCGGCTGGGTCTATGCCGTCGATCCGCAAGGCGGTGACGAACCGCTGGGAGAACGGCTGCTGGAGTTTGCTCCGGATGCGGCTCGCCACGAGAATCGCGATGATCAGATGCGCTACCGGGTTTACGTGCCTCCCGGTAGCATCCGCCTCGGCAGGACGATCGCAAGCGCTGGAGTAGGCGCGTCGAGCGTCGCGTGCATTTCCTGTCACGGGCCGCAGCTGCGCGGGGTCGGTCCGGTGCCGCCGCTCGCCGGCCGATCGCCAACGTACATTCTGCGGCAGCTCCTGGGGTTCAAGACCGGCACGCGCACGGGAGTGACGGGGCAGCCGATGCTTCCGGTAGTGGCCACACTCGAGATCGACAACATGATCGACGTCGCAGCCTACGCGGCCTCCCTCTCGCCATGACGGGAAAGCTCAAACACACCCGTCGCGCTCCCAAGGATCATCGTCCGCAGCCCATGAATGCAGGTGGACATCGCAGTTCATCGAACCTACGCTAGTTTTTTGCACAATCGGGAGAACCTCGTGGGAGTCAGAACCAAGCTGCTCAGTTTAGGAATCATCACTCTGTGCGCAGGCGCAGCGTACACGCAGGTGCCTCCCACGGCGGCCCCCGACCAGGCGGCGCTGCTGCACAGCCCGGATCCAAAGCTTGCCGCGAACAAGCAGCTGGTGTTCGACATGTGGCGTGCGATCATCCAGGGCGCCCATACAGAGTTGGCGCCGCGCTACTTCACCGAGGGCTACATTCAGCACAACCCGAATGTCGCCACCGGCCGGGACGCAATGGTCGCCTACATGAAGGCAACGCGGCCGGTTCGTCCCATCCAGCCGGTGATGACCTTTCCAGTGGTCGCCATCATGGCCGAGGGCGATCTCGTGATGGTGGCTACGGTCACCTACCCGCCCGACCCGCAAAACCCGAAACACAAGTACGCCGGAATGCACTTCGATCTGTTCAGGATCGAGCATGGCAAGATTGCCGAGCACTGGGACAGTGTGGCGAAGGACGCCGCCGCGCTGCACTTCGATCCCAACGTGCAGAACAAGCCTTGAGTGCGCGGGATGACGCGCGCACCGCGATATGCACCCTGATTTCATCCGGCATATTCAGAATCTGTGGCCGCTGGCGGTCATCACAGCAGGGTTGGCCGTGTACCTGCTGGTCGTACTGCTGGGCGGCACCTTTTTCACCAATCAGGGCCCGATAGCCCGCTCGGACCAGCCCGCCCGCTACTGGCGCTGGGTACGAGGCTTTCTGGCTCTGTTTTTGGCGTGCGGAGCCGTTCTGATCGGGTCCTTCCTGCTGGATCCGCAACGCTGACTGTCTTCGGGCGGGCACCGCGTGAATGAACACTGCGACCAATACGGACCCGTCGTGCGTCCTGGACGGTAGGTTCAGCCCTCACACGCGGCTGCCGGTCGGCACCCACGTCAGCGCGCTCTTCCTGACTCACCCCTTCATGCGGAGCTTGCCCATAAAATCGCGCTTCCCGAGCGGCACGCCCTTCCAGCGCAGAATGTCGTACGCGGTCGCAGCATGGAAGAAGAAATTCGGCTGCGAGAAGGAGAGCAGAAACTCCTCCGCAGTGAAGTCGATGTGGCGCTCACCGAACGCAAAGCGCATGTCGCGGCCGAGAAAGCCGTCCACCTCGGCAGGCTCGATCCCCTCCAGTGCGAGCAGAGTCTCGGCGACGCGCGTCTTCAGGGCCGGGAAGTCCTGCGGTGGTGTCGTCGAATCAGGCGAGAACACTCCGCGGCGTACTCCCTCGATTGCTCCGAGCGAATGCACTGCAGTGGATTTCACCTGATACGCGAAGGGCAGCATGTCAGACGCGAGTCGCGCCTGAATGATCTCCTCAGGGGGGATGGATTTCCCGCTGCAAAACGCTTCGGCAGACGCGAGCAATCCGGAGACGGCCTGCAGGATCTGTCGATAGTTGGGAACCGTGGCACTGTAGAGGGAGAAAGCCATGGCGGGTCGCTCGCTGAGGATCGGGAAACTCTAGTCGCATCGGGTCGCCGGTGGAAGATCGTGGCAGTTGCGGTAGGCAACCGGCGGATTCGGGTCCCGGAAGCTTCCGGGGAGCTACTCCAACAGCGGATGTCCCGCCGGCAGTCGATGTGCATACCAGGTCGCAAGCCGATGACGAATCGTCTTCTCGCCGACCTGCTCTTCGGGCATGGGTGCAATGAGCTTGTCGTGCACCAGCAAGCGGTAGATGTACAGCGCCTTCTCGCTCGCCGAGTCGGTCGCATCGAACTCGACCGCCTTGCGTCCCTCGGCATATTCGACGCCGGCCAGCAGGGCTGCCTTGAACAATTCCGCTTCGTGCTTGAGCTTCTTCATAGGCCACTCTTGAAGTACTGAAGCCAGCGACGGCGCGAACGCGGGAATGGCGCCCCGGGGCCGCGACCGACGGTCCCCTTCGAAACGCACAGCTCTGATTCGAGGATAAGCGAATATCGCACCCAGCGCACTACGCAGTCGCCCCGCTGACGGACCTACGCGGAGTATGCTGTGAGCCTGTGTGTGCGAGGCACTCGATCGCTCCAACAGTGTGTACGGCCTTGATCACTGTCTGATTGAAGGAGGCGCCGCCGGGCCATGACCACACCGCTCACCAAGGTTGTCAAGCGCGAGCTCAAGATCAAGGACCACCTCTACGTCGTCGCGATGTCCGCCGACGGGATCAAGATCACTCTGAAGGGCAAGCGCAAAGGACTCGAGCTGCGCTGGGCCGACCTGGTCAGCGGGGATGCCGCACTGGCGGTGGCTCTCAACGCCTCGCTCGCGACCTCCGGACGTGTTCAACCGGAGAAGCGTACGCCCCGCAAGGCTCGATAGTGTCACGCCGCCAACGCAGGTCAGTTCGATGCTTGCACTGCAAAGGCGAGCAACACATTGCCAGGCTGCTCCGTGACCACGCCGTAGCCGGAACCCACGAACAGCATGCCCCCGGCGACGGTAGGCCCCGGCGCAATGATCGATCCCCCGTGGGCGGGAACGGCATTCACGGTCGCAAAGTCATGGGCCGTCTCGAATGTCCACAGGGAATGCCCATCGCTGCTCGACAGGGCCCACAGCCGTCCATCGGATCCGCCAACGAACACGACTCCCGGAATGACCGTCGCCGCGGCTGAATGCGTCACTCTCTTTTCGGCGGTCGAATTCAGTGACGTGTACCACACGCGTTGCCCATCGGAGAGGCGTACCGCCGCAACGCCGCCTGCGTTCAAACCGAAATAAGCGTTGCGATCATCCAGCGCTCCACCCCACACGGGTCCGCGATTTGCGCCACCCTTCGCAAGAAGAGCATCGCGCACGGCCGAGTCACTCACGGCATTCATGCGCCAAATGGTTGCACCCTGTTTCGCCGCATCGAGTGCCAGAACGTCACCGGGTTTGGTACCGAAGACGATCATCGTTCGACCGTCAGCGCCCCTCTTGAGCATCGGGGACATCGGGATGTCCCAGTCGGGTCCCACGACTTTCGGGCAATTGTCGGTAAACCCGGCTCCCCCGCACCCGACAATGAAGGAATCATCCGCATAGATCTGCTGCGACCAGAGCTGTTTCCCCGTCTCCATATCCAGCGCCAGGATCGCATCGCTCGTCGCCGGCGCGGGGTAAGTAGACGCATCCCCGGTTCCCACATAGACGGCGTGCAACTTCGCATCGATAGTCGGCGTATTCCAGATCGGCACTCCCGCCGGAGCCCACTGCTGCACGCCGCGCGAGTTCTTGTGCGTGGGATGTGGCCGCTCTGCAATCGAGTAGGACTTCCAGATCAACTTGCCCGTATTCGCATCGAGCGCGCTGACGCTGCCAACGGCGGTGCAGCACGGATAGTCGAGGACGCGCGCCTGAAACCCCTCCCAGGCCGAGATCGGCACATACAGCCGTCCTTCGTACAGTGCGGGCGCGGCGGTCACGCGTGTGGCGAAGTTGTCCTCCACATGCGTCCTCCAGATCTCGCGGCCATTGTGTGCATCGAGAGCGTAGACATTGGACTTGAGGTCGCCCAGGAATACCGCCTGGCGGATTCGCCCCTTGCCCTTGAG
>FTEN01000324.1_pt1 | contig 18275 bp, 12 predicted proteins | sample 1640221 | NCBI WGS metagenome assembly FTEN01 (sample SAMEA3914816, study PRJEB12502) | metagenome | biome: forest; material: soil | place: USA | collected 2011-09-16 | depth 0.3 m | reverse complement strand
GTAGGGCCGCGAGCCGCGAGCCGCGAGCCGCGAGCCGCGAGCCGCGAGCCGCGAGCCGCGAGCCGCGAGCCGCGAGCCGCGAGCATGATATGCACTTTGGCAGAACTTTATACGGCGTACAAAAATAGACGCCGTACAATTTTGCCCGGAACTGCATCTCCTGCGCGACCCTCGCGCGAGTGTCAGGGAGCGGCGTCGGCCCGGTCGAGAATGAGCTTCGCGAGCTGCCCATAGTCGCCGCCGAAGTGATGTCCGCCTGTCAATTCGATCACGCGGGCATTGCCGGGATCGACTTTCGGACAGATGGAGTCGCTGTCGTCGTCGCCGTACACGCACAGGGTATTGGTCGCGGAGAGCCTGCGAATCTCCGGTGCGGTGGGAAGGCCGTTGCTGCCCCCACCGAGCCAGTGCGTCACATGGAACTCGAATGCCGCCGAGCTGCTGATCCCGATCATTGCGATCAGCTTCACTATCGGCCGCGTTGCCGGGGGCAAGCGGTTCACGGCGAACGGAAGCACGTCCGCACCTTGGGAGTATCCGATCACGAGCGCGCGCTTGCGGTGCCACTCTGCGGAGTAGTGGCGCAGCGTGCGATCCAGATCCCTGGCAATACCCTCGGGTGTTCTCGGGCTCCAGAAATAGCGCAGCGAATCGATCCCCGCTACGGGAATGCCCCGCTCCGCGAGCGCCGCCGCCACCTCCTTATCGATTCCTGCCCATCCCCCATCGCCGGAAAACAACACTGCGAATTCATCTCCGGTCCCTGCCGCAGGCACCTCGACGACGGGTACACCTTCGAGCGATGTCGGGGAACGCGGAAGATTCCTGGAGGCTTCTGCTGCGATCGATGCGTATGCGGCAGTGAACTGGGCAGTCCACGCCCTGCCGTCGCGGTAATTGTGGTCTACCCCGGGGAGGTCCACGAAACGGGCACCGCGAACCTGGGCGGCGAAGGTCTGCGCCTCCGACATCGAGCAGACGTCATCGTCGTGCCCGTGCATGGCGATCCATGGCGCATGCAGCTGAGGCGCGGGCAGCAGCCTCGCCCCGGCGTTGTGAGGAAGGCGCGTGTAACGCAGGTCCTCGGCGGGACAGAGCGGCTTGCGAAGATCCAGATCCACGCAGAATGACATCGACAGCGCCCCGGCGAACGTGCCGCGCGGCGCCTGAGCCAGCATTGCGTAAGCCATGCTCGCGCCCGCGGAGTGACCAATGAGGATCGGGGGGAAATACGTCGGCAGTTTGTAGTAGGCCTGGACGAAATGGCTGAGGTTCTCCAGGTCGCCGTCCGGAAAGACGCAGCTCGCGGCGTCCGCCTCGAGGTTGTCGTACAGCTGCGCCGTATCGATTCCGACCACCATCGTTCCCTGATTTGCGAGCATCTTCGCGATCGCCCCGAGTCCTGAGCTCCAGCCGCCATCCCCGGAAAGAATGAACGCGACCTGCTGCACCTCGATGCTGGGCCGGAAGACGATGACCTTTTTGAAGCGCCCGTGACTGAGCGTCTCCGCGCCCGCCGTATCGCCGAGAGCGAGCAACGCAAAAATGGCGGCGATGGCGATGACGGCTGCGGTGCGCACTGCATTCACTATACCAGTGGCGGAAAGCGGCATTTTGGCCGCCTTTCTTCCCATTTAGAGAGATGAGCTGCCGGGACGCGCCCGGTAATATGCCCCTCCACCCGCAGGAAGACGACTCCTTGAGCGAAGCCGCCGCCACTGCCAGATCCGCTCCCGGCGAAGGACCCAGCGCAGCTCCCACTGCGTTCGCGGTGCTCGCGGCGATCAGCTTCTGCCACATGCTGAACGACATGATGCAGTCGCTGCTGCCGGCCCTGTACCCGATGCTGAAATCCTCCTATGCGCTCAGTTACGCGCAGATCGGCCTGCTCACCTTCACATTCCAGGTGACGGCATCCCTTCTGCAGCCGATCATCGGCTCATACACCGACCGCCGTCCCCGGCCCTATTCATTGGCGGCGGGAATGGGATTTACCCTCGCGGGTCTGGCGCTGCTGGCATGGTCGCGAGACTTTCCGTTGCTGCTGCTGGCGGCCTCCCTCATCGGGTCCGGCTCGTCCGTCTTTCACCCGGAGTCATCGCGAGTCGCGCGCATGGCTTCCGGCGGCAGGCATGGGCTTGCGCAGTCGGTCTTTCAGGTCGGCGGCAACGTGGGGTCGGCGGCGGGTCCGCTTCTCGCGGCCTTCATCGTTCTGCCACACGGGCAGTCCAGCGTGGCGTGGTTCTCGTTCGCCGCGCTGCTCGGAATGGTTGTGCTCTACAACGTGGGACATTGGTACAAGTCCCACGGTCTTGCCCGGCTGAAGCCGCGGCCTTTGGCCATCGGCGCTTCGTCTGCTCCCCCGAGACGTACCGTGATGATCACGATTGGCGTACTGCTCGCGCTGATCTTTTCCAAGTACTTCTACATGGCGAGCCTGACGAGCTACTACACGCTCTACCTGATCAGCCGCTTCGCGGTTTCCGTGCAGAGTGCCCAGCTGTTGCTGTTCCTATTCCTGGCGTCCGTCGCGCTCGGAACCGTCCTTGGCGGACCGCTGGGCGATCGCTTCGGACGCAAGTACATCATCTGGATCTCGATCCTCGGCGTCCTGCCCTTCACGCTGCTGCTTCCGCACGCCAACCTGTTCTGGACGGCTGTCCTCACCGTACCGATCGGGCTGATCCTGGCGTCGGCTTTTCCCGCGATCGTGGTCTATGCACAGGAGCTGCTGCCGGGCAAGACCGGCACGGTGGCCGGACTGTTCTTCGGGTTTGCGTTTGGAATGGGGGGAGTCGGTGCGGCAGCCCTGGGCGCGCTGGCCGATGTGGCCGGGATCGGATTCGTCTACCAGCTCTGCGCCTTTCTGCCGGCACTTGGCCTGCTCGCGGCACTCCTTCCTGACATCGAGGATCGGCGCCTCCGGAGCGTAGCGGCGACGGCGGGTTGAGCCCTAGTGCGCCGCATCCGCCGCCGTCGCGGCGCGCCTGTCAGCCTTGTCAGCCTCGTCCGCCAGCAAGACCTCCGCCCGCAAGCGCGTTCCGCTCGGATTGAGCTGATGCGGCACGCACGTCGACTTGAAATCCGTGTCGCGGGTGGCGAACAGCGGCAGCACCTTCTGCTTGATCTGTTCCACGAACTCGCATTCTCCGGATTCCGACACCGGATCGGCATTCAGTCGCAACTCGACCCATTTCCAGTGAGCCGGCACGACCGCTGATTCGGCCGCACCGGGCGAGAGCGGGGAAGATGATGCCGGCTCCAGGACTTTCATTCGAACCCTGACGCCGGGCATGGGCGCCGGCCGCCCGGCCGACACCGCACAACCGGTGCCGTAGACCGTCAGATCCCGGGCGGCCCCGAGAGTCAGCAGCACCGCCCTCACCTTGTCGACCAGACCCTCGCAGGAATACTTCGTCGTAAAACCCATGTACACGAAGCTCAGTTCCCTGGGCTTCCAGACCGCCGGCTCGTTGTCGGCGGACAAGGCAGGTGTCGCGACGCAAAGGCCTGCGGCAACCGCGAGGGCCGCAACCAGGACGGCGGCGGCCGTCTTGCGGAACGATCGGATAGACACGGAACACCTCCGGAACGGCCCTACGGACGCCTTGATCCCACGCCTACAGTCTAGACGCTATTGCGCCGCGATCGTTCCATCGGAACGGACACGTTGAGCCGGTTGGCCGTCCCCGTCCGATCGGTCAGAATGCCGACATGAAGCTGTTTTCCCGGACGCTGTTCGATGAGCTGACCGCGATGGCTGCGGCCAGTCCCCGCCAACGATCCAATCACAACGTGCACGCCGCGTCATCCGATCTCGTACAGCGCTTTTTCATCGCCGCCAACAAGAACTCCTACTTCCGTCCACACCGGCACTTGACCAAGTCAGAGCTCGCGCTCGTGCTCCGCGGGCGATTCGACGTCATCACGTTCGATGACGCCGGCGCGGTCACGGCCCGCTTCTCCATCGGCGAGGGTACCCCGAACGTCGGGTTCGAGACGCCCCGTGGCACCTGGCATACGCTGACAGCTCATGCCGACGGCGCTCTGTTTTTCGAGGTGAAGGAAGGCCCGTACGACCCTGCAACGGCGGCGGAATTCGCACCCTGGGCTCCGCCGGAAGGGCATGCAGCCGTTACGGCTTTTCAGCAGTGGCTGCGCTCAGCGGCTGCAGGCGCCGATGCCCCGACGTTCTGATGGCCTGCGGCCGCGATCGCTCGACTAGGGGCGGCCTCCGGCCGCCCCCGGCCGCCCGCACAGATACCCCTGCAGCAGGTCGGCTCCCATGCGCGTGACCACGCGGGCCTCGTCCTCCGTTTCGATCCCTTCGACGATCAGCTGCGTGCCCGTCGCCTTTGCGAACAGCACCAGCAGCTCCACGAGACGCTGCTTGCGGTCATCCCGCTCGATCCGCTCCACGATGCTGCGATCGACCTTCATGAACTGCGGCCGCAGTCCCGCGAGCACCGACAGCGAGTTGTAGCCGGAACCCAGATCGTCCACCGCGATCCGGAATCCTGCCCGCGTGAGGGAGTCGACGGCACTGCGCCAGGTATCCATCTCCAGCACGTAGCTGCGCTCCGTGATCTCCAGTACGACGCGCCGGGCCCACGGCCACAATTGCTCGTAGCGGTGGCGAACCGCGTCGGCATCGGCCAGCTCTCCCGGGTGCACGTTGACGAACAACAGGAGCTCTGCTGACAGGGTTTCGAGGCATCGGGCTGCGCACTGCGTCACCCGGTCGGCCACCCTGCCGAGCATGTTGTGCGCCTCGGCCGCCGCGATGACCCGCGTTGGACTGTCCAGAACCGGGTGGCTGCTTCGCAGCAGGGCCTCATACCCCTGCACCGAGCGGTTCGTGGCGGCCACGATCGGCTGGAGCGCCAGGGTGAGCACGTCGCCGGTGAGGCATTCCTCGAGATGCCGGCGCTGCACGCCGAAACTGTCGCTGCGGGCGCCAATGCACAGCTCCTCCAGCCGCGCACGCGCCGCCACGGCCTCATCGATGGCTTCGAGAATCACTTGCCGCGAGAACGGCTTCTCGACGACCCGGGAGACTTCGCCGCGATTGATGGCATTCATCACTACAGGAAGATCCAGGGCGCCGGATGTGAGGATCCTCACACACCGGGGCTGGATGTCTCGCAGACGCCCCAGGAGCTCCAATCCATCGGGGGGCGGCATCTGGTAGTCCACGACAGCGGCGTCGTAGGGGCTTTCAACGGCCTTACGCAGGCCCTCCGACCCGTCCTCGGCCTCATCGGTCTCGTGTCCGCTGCGCTGCAGCACGAAGCGCAACATGCGACGCACGTCCGAATCGTCGTCGACAATGAGTATTCGCGCCACGTTTCCCTCCACGAGATCCCTATAGTGAACCACAGCAAGAAAGCCTGAAAACGATGCACTTCGCAGTGGCTGCCGAAACCGCCAACGTCACCGACCACATGCGGACCGATGAGCGGCTCCGGCAGGTCATTCGCCTCTCCAACATCGGCGTATTCGACCACGACCACACCACGGACACGGTGTACTGGTCCCCGGAGCAGCGCGAAATCTACGGCGTGAAGCTGGATGAGACCTTGGTCTTCAGGCGTAGTCCATCCGCCGAGCCCGACATGTGGAACCTGATCCACCCCGACGATCGCGATCGGGTCGCAGCGGCGCTGCAGCGCGCGCACGAGGAGGAGGACGGGCTGTTCGATCTGGAATATCGGATCGTCCGGCGCGATGGAGTCGAGCGCTGGGTGGCTACCCGGTCGCAGACGTTCTTCAAGGGCGAGGGCGGCGCGCGCCATCCCACGCGCACCATCGGCGCGACTCAGGACATCACGGACCGCAAGAAGCTCGATGCCGAGCAGTGGCAACTGGAACGTCAGGCAAGCCGCACTCAGCGGCTCGAATCGATCGGCACGCTGGCCGGCGGAATCGCACACGATCTGAACAACGCGCTGACGCCGATCCTGATGATGGTCGATTTCCTCAAGGAGCAGTACCCGGCCGAGTCGGAAGCGCTCGACACCGTAGCGCGCAGCGCGAATCACGCGGCCGAGATGGTCAGGCACCTGCTCTCATTCGCCAAGGGCAGTGAAGGCCGGAGGGTCTGCGTGCAGCCCCGCCAACTGATCCGGGAGATGGAGAAGATCGTCAGAGGAACCTTTCCCAAGAACATCCGCATACAGCTGCGTTGCCCGAAGGAAGTCCCGAGTGTTCGCGGCGATGCGACCCAACTCCACCAGGTGTTGCTCAATCTCTGCGTGAACTCTCGCGACGCCATGCCGGAGGGGGGCACGCTCACTCTGGAGGCAGCACTGGCAACGCCGGACGAGATCGTCACTGTCGACAAGCGTCCGGACGGCGCACTGCGCAGGTATATCGTTCTGCGCGTCACCGACACCGGCTCCGGGATTCCTCCGCAGACGGTGGAAAGGATCTTCGATCCATTCTTTACGACCAAGGGTCCCGAGAAGGGCACCGGTCTGGGCCTGTTCACCGTCGCCGGCATCGTAAAGGGTCACGATGGGCTCATCCGCGTGAGCTCGCTCCCGGAGAGGGGCTCGACGTTCGCGGTGTTTCTGCCGGTGGACGAGGGCTCGACCGACGCCGTGCCCGAACGGCAATCGTTGGTAGCGTTCTCTGGAAACGGCGAGCCAGTTCTCTACATCGACGATGAAGGCGACGTGCGCAATGCGGCCCGACTGGTACTGGCGCGCCTGAACTTCACGCCGCTCATCGCCAAGGACGCAATGGGGGGCCTCATCCAGGCCATGCAGCACGGTGCTGCGCTTCATGCGGTCATCACTGACATGCACATGCCGCAGATGGATGGCCTGGCGTTCGTTCGAGCGTTGCGGCGCGCCCTGCCCGATGTGCCCGTCATCGTTGCCAGCGGCCGCCTCGATGGCGCTCCTCCCAAGGAGCTCAAGCAGCTCGGGGTCACCGTGCTGCTGGACAAGCCTTTCACCCAGGAAATGCTTGCGAACGCCTTGCGGACGGCGGTGACTGCGGCTAGCTCCTCCTGACGTCGGTCGCGGCCCGTCGGCAGCGCCGACCCGCGCGGCAACCCCGTATAATCGGCAGATGCCGACCCTCGCACTGTTTCCGACACTCGTATATTCAGCCCGCGCGCGCCGTAACGACTGGCGGGGACTGAACGCACGGCTGCTGCACGAGTGCCGTCAGTTGCGGCTCGATGACACCGCCGGACGGCGCTGGTCCGCAAAGAACTATCCCGGCGGCTACACCTCCTACAACTCCGCGAGCCGCATGCACCGCTCGTCGCCGACGTTCGCTGTCCTCGAACGCAGCCTGAGCCGGCACGTACATGCCTTCGCCCGCACGCTCGAGTTCGATCTCGATGAGCGGCCGCTCCAGATGACCGACTGCTGGGTCAACATCATGCCGCGGCACGTCGCTCACGGTCTGCATCTGCATCCCCTGTCCACGATCAGTGGAACGTACTACGTCGCCACTCCCCGCGGCGCGCCCGGGTTGAAGCTCGAAGACCCACGCCTGGAGAGATTCATGGCGGCGCCTCCGCGCCGCCTGGACAGCCGGCCGCTGAGCCGCCCCTGGGTGGTGGTCCCGGCCGAGGCGGGCCGGGTCGTGCTGTTCGAGAGCTGGCTGCGCCACGAGGTCACGCCAAATCCGGTCGCCGCGGAGCGCATCAGCATCAGCTTCAATTACAGCTGGTTCTAGGTCCTGCGACCGGCTAGTGTCGCGGCTGGGCGCATCGTGCTGAGGGGAATCGCCGTGTGGGATCAGGTATACGTGCCGGTTGCCAACAGCCTGCCGCTGTCCGCGGCGTGCGCCGCGTTGCCCATTCTCATTCTGCTCATCGCGCTGGGCGTCGTCCGGATGGCTGCGTGGAAGTCCGGCCTGCTGGGGCTCGCCACCGCTTGCCTGGTCGCAAAGTGGGTCTACGGGATGCCAGTGCCGCTGATCATGAGCTCTGCAGCCTATGGTGCGGCGTTCGGGCTGCTGCCTATCGTCTGGATCGTCTTCTGGGCGGTCGCACTCTACCGGCTGACGGTCGACACAGGGCAGTTCGAGATCATCAAGAACTCCGTCGGTCGGCTCACTCAGGATCCCCGCCTGCAGGCGCTGCTCATCGCGTTCGCATTCGGAGCATTCATCGAGGGCGCGGCCGGCTTCGGTACGCCTGTCGCAGTCGCCGCGGCGATGCTGACAGGCCTCGGCTTCCCACCGTTTCAGGCCGCCGCAATCTCGTTGATTGCCAACACCGCCCCGGTCGCGTTCGGCGCGATCGGCACGCCGCTGGTGACGCTTGCGGGCGTGACCGGTCTGCCGCTGAACGTGCTCAGCGCCGACGTCGGGAGAATTTGCGCACCGCTGTCGCTGTTCATTCCCGGGTACCTGATGCTGGTCATGGGCGGCTGGTCGGCACTGCGCGCCGCCTTGCCCGCGGCGGCGGTTTGCGGAGTGTGTTTCGCGGCCACGCAGCTCTTCGTCTCGAACCATCTCGGGCCTTACCTGACCGACATTTTGTCATCGCTGGCTGCGATAGCCGGGCTGCTCGTATTGCTGCGATTCTGGCGCCCGGCCACCCCGGCTGCGGGTGTTGCAGCGTCGGCAACGAGCCTTGAGCAGCTGCCGACCTCCACGTTGCTGCGGGCGTGGTCACCCTACATCCTGCTCGTGATATTCGTCCTGCTCTGGGGCATGACCCCGGTCAAAGCGCTACTGGACAAGGCCACCGTCATCCTGGCGTGGCCGGGTCTGGACGGTCACATCCGGCGCCTCGCGCCGGTGGTCGCCAGTGCGTCCCCGTATGCGGCGAAATTCACTCTCAATCTGCTGTCCGCCTCGGGGACTTCGGCGCTGTTTGCGACCTTCGGCACGGCGCTGATGTTGCGCGTTCCTCCGCAAAGACTGCTGGCATCCATCAGCCGCACGGCCCGCGACCTGCTGTTGCCGATCGTGACCATCATGTCCGTGGTCGCGCTTGCCTACGTCATGAACTATTCGGGGACGACCGCCACGCTGGCACTTGCCCTCGCCGCGACGGGCACGCTGTTCCCCTTCTTCAGCTCGGTGCTCGGCTGGCTCGGCGTATTTCTCACCGGCAGCGACACCTCATCCAACGCGCTCTTCGGCAACCTTCAGGTCGTCACGGCCAACAAGCTCGGCCTGTCGCCCACACTCATGGCCGCCTCCAACTCCAGCGGCGGCGTGATGGGCAAGATGGTCAGCCTGCAGAGCATTTCGGTCGCTGCGGCGGCAACCGGCATGCCCGCAGCGGATGAAGCGAGACTGTTCCGCTTCACGCTCCGCCATAGCGTGTTCCTTGCCGCGCTCATCGGATTGATAGTCACGATCTATGCATACCTGCTGCCGCAGGCAGCGCTGTAGATCAGGCGACCGAGGATTCCTGCGGCTCGAAGAGCATCACGTCACCCGGCGCGCTGGTGGCGACAATCTGATTGCGTCCCGCGGCCTTCGCCTTGTAGAGCGCCGCGTCCGCTGCGCGGATCAGCTCATCCATTCGCTCGCCGTGCTGAGGGCAGCAGGCAATGCCCAGCGAAGCGGTGACCCGCGATAGAATTGCGCCGCCCGAGGAGACCCGCAGCTGCGCGATAGCTTCCCGGATGGCCTCGGCCTTCTGGTATGCATCCTCCAACGGGCAACCCGGCAGCACCATCAGGAACTCCTCGCCACCGTAGCGACAGGCGATATCCTCGGTGCGCGTGTGCCGTTTCAGGACGTGCGCAACTTCACGCAACACGGCATCTCCCGCGTCGTGTCCGTGAGTGTCGTTGAAGAGCTTGAAGTGATCCACGTCGAGCATGACGAAGCTCAACGCATGACCGTGGCGCGTTGCGCGTGCGAGCTCGCGCTCGGCGGAGAGCTCGAGATGGCGCCGGTTGTAAAGATCGGTCAACGGATCGCGCTCCGAACGGCTGCGCAGCGTTTCCTGCAGACGCAGATTGCCGAGTGCGAGAGACAACTGCTCGGCAAGCACCCCGGCCAGCCGCAACACATCCGGCGAGACCCGGTGCTTTTCGGTGCTCGCCAGGTGCAGCACGCCCAGCACTTCACCGTGTCCGACGAGCGGTGCGCACAGACAGCCTTCCTGCGTGTGCTCGATGTGCCGGCACATGATCGCGGACTGGGTGCGCTCGACCAGATGTGTGCGGCTGCGGCGCAGGGCCCAGCACTCATCGGGTGCGAAGATCTTGGTCATGGCGCCCTCGCCCCAGCTGAACTGCAGCTCCAGGGCACCCTTCGAGGGTCGCATCACGTAGAGTCCGCCCGACACGCTGGGCAGAAGCTGCGGCAGCACCTCCCCGATGACGTGATTGGCTTCCGATTGAGAGCGACAGATGTGCAACAGCTCCATCATCGTGCTCATGGCGGAAACTTCGAACAGCACGCGCTCCTGCTCACCGATCGTTCTGCGCAGCTCCACTTCCGCGCGGCGGCGGCTCGTGGCCTGACGGTACAGATAGGCGAACGCCAGCAGCGATCCGAGCGTCACGATCACCACGACGCCGCCCCATGCGAGCCTTGCTGTGCCCGTCAGGGAGACCAGCGAGTGATCCGCTTCGAGTAGCCTGCGATCCTGCGCGTCCTGAAATTCCTTCAGTTCGATGCGCAGGCGGGCCGTGAGGATTTCGTCGCGACCCTGCTGCACCTGGGTGCGCAGAGTCTCCGGATCCGAGGACACGCGCGCGTCGATGAGGGCCTGTGCCGCATCGAGCCGCTCGTTAATCAGCTTGAGGATGGATTCGAGCGTCCGTTGATCCTCGGGGCGGGAAGCCGCAAGCGCCTGGGCGCGGCTCAGCCGGCTTGCGAGGCGGGCCCGCGCCATTCGATAGGCAGCCAATTGACCTGAATCGCCCGTCAGAACGTAGCCGCGCTGCGCACTCTGCACGTCGGACATGTCGGAACGGGCGTACAGGACCTCGCTGAGGAGAGACTGCGAGCGCAACTCTTCCCGACTCCCCTCGGTCACGCGCTGCAGGACGTCGTACGCGCCGCCAAAGGCAGCACCCAGCGCAACGATCGCTACCAGCAGCGACGCGAACAGGCGCCCACGCGGCACCGTCGGTTCACGCGCGGGCGTGGGCTTGCGATCCGTGGTTAGCGTCTTGTTCCACATACCTGGGCGCCGCATTCATTCGGTCGCGAGACGCGCTTTCGCCCACGTGGTAGCGGGCGACCAGCGCGTTCAATGCCTGAATCCGCTCGACGATGGATTGACTGGAGGCGGCGGCCTCTTCGACGAGAGCCGCATTCTGCTGAGTCATCTCATCCATCTGGGTGACGGCGCGGTTCACCTGCTCGATGCCTTGCGATTGCTCTCGGCTCGAGTCCGCGATCTGCGACACGATGCCGGTCGCCTTCTGCACTGCTGCCACGATCTCGTTGAGAGTTCCTCCGGATTCATCCACGAGGCGGCTACCTTCGCCGACCCTGACCACGCTGTCCTGAATGAGAGCCTTGATCTCCTTGGCCGCGGCCGCGCTGCGGCCCGCGAGGCTGCGCACCTCACTCGCGACTACCGCGAATCCGCGTCCCATTTCACTGGCGCGCGCCGCCTCCACTGCGGCATTAAGCGCCAGCAGGTTCGTTTGGAACGCGATCTCATCGATGACACCGATGATGTCGGCAATCTTGCGCGAGGCCGCGTTGATGCCGCGCATCGCCGCAATCGCTGAGCCCACTACGGCGCCGCCCTTCTCCGCCTGGGCACACGCCGCGATGGCGAGGCTGTTGGCTTGCGACGCGTTGTCCGCGGTGAGACGCACCGCCGTGGCCATCTCCTCCATGGACGCGGCCGCTTCCTCGAGACTGGAAGCCTGCTCGTCGGTGCGTTGCGAGAGGTTTGCGTTGCCTGAGGAAATTTCCTCCGCACGCTGCAGCACCTCGCCGGAAGCGTCCTTGATCCTCTGGACCAGGGACATGGTGAGCTCGATGAGCGTGTTGACGCCCTGGGTCAGAGCCAGCAGCTCGCCGGATTTGCCGTCCGTCGCGATCCGCGTGGTCAGGTCGCCTTCTACCGCTGCTGTGACGACCGCCTGGGTCTCGCGCACGGCCTCGCGAAGCTGCTCGGAGAACTTCAGCTGTGCCGTGATGTCCGCCGCATACTGCACGACTTTGAAAGGCTTGCCTTCAGCGTCGAGAATCGGGTTGTAGCTGGCCTGGATCCAGACTTCCCGGCCTCCCTTGGCCAGGCACTTGTACTGGCCCGCGTCGTATTCGCCACGCGCGAGCTTCGACCAGAAGGCGCGATATCGGGGGCTGTCCCTCTCGGAGGGATCGACGAGCATCCGGTGATGTTGCCCTTGCAGCTCTTCCAGCGTGTACCCGGTGACCTGCAGGAAGTTGGCATTGGCAGTGCGGATGCGGCCGTCGAGATCGAATTCGATGACCGCCTGCGCCTTGCTGATGGCTGCCAGCTGACCCTGGCCGTCGGACTGCTTGAGCATCTGCTCGGTGACGTCGACCGTGTGCTTGACCACCTTGAAGGGCCGGCCCCAATGGTCGCGGATGGGAAAGTAAGTCGCCTGCACCCACACGGGCCGCCCGTTTCTGGCCATCCGCTTGTACTGTGCGGATTGCGACTCGCCGCGGCGCAGCTTTTCCCAGAACTCGCGGTACTGCGGAGTATCGCGGACAGCAGCGTCGACGAAGTCGCGATGATGCATGCCGCGCAGCTCGGCGCGGGAGTAGCCGGAGGCTTTCGTGAAATTGTCGTTGGCGGTGAGAACGTTGCCGCGCAGATCGAACTCGATGATGGGCAAGTGGCGGCTGACCGCCTGCACCTGCCCCCGAAAGTCGGCGAAGCGCCCGCCCGCCCATGCGCGGCGCAGCAAAGAGCTGCAGAATTGGAAGGGATTCCAGGCCATGATGCGCGCCAAGCGGTTGTCCGATCAGTGTCCGAGCGGGTATTCCCAGCCCCTGTTCCGCTCACGGAACAAAAGGCGATCTGTCACCCGTCTTTATCGTCCGAATGGGGAATCGCTTGATGCGATGCGGCCCCCAAAATCGACCGTCCGAATGAGCCCCCCGTCACGCTTCGGCCACGAGCGGCCGCGGCGCGCAGGTCCGGACGCGCAGGGGGCGCCGCGGGACCAGGGATCAGCGGTCGATACGGGCCGGGAGCGTCGGCGGCGGCGCATCCGACTTTCGGCCTAGCCCGCGCAACCAGGCGCCGACCCTGTCGCTCCAGACGAAGAACAGCGGGATGAACAGCACGGCGATGAACGTCGCCGCAAGCATGCCACCGATGACTCCGGTACCGATCGAATGCCGGCTGGCGGCACCGGCGCCGTTACTCAACGCCAGGGGCGTCACTCCGAGCACGAACGCAAGAGAGGTCATCATGATCGGACGGAACCGCAGCCGCGCCGACTCGACGGCAGCCTCGATCAGGGGCTTCCCGTCGCGATGCATGTGTGCGGCGAACTCGACGATGAGAATCGCATTCTTCGCCGCGAGCCCGACCAGGGTGACCAGCCCGATCTGCAGGTACAGGTCCGCGTAGATTCCGCGCAGCCAGACGGCCAGGTAAGCGCCGAACACGGCAAAGGGAACCGCGAGGATCACCGCAAACGGCAGCGTGAGGCGCTCGTACTGGGCGGCCAGGATGAGGAAGACCATCAGTACGGCGAGCGCGAAGATCGCAGCGGTGTTCTGGCCGCTGCTCTTCTCCTGGAAGGACTCTCCCGACCAGGCGAGCTGGTAGCCGTCGGGCAGGGCCTGCGCCGCCACCTCCTCCATTGCTGCGAGCGCCTGTCCCGAGCTGTAGCCGGGAGCCGGGCCGCCGATCAGTCGCGCAGCCGGAAACAGGTCGAACCGCTCGACGACATCGGGGCCCGTCGTCTCGTGGACGTTCGCGATCGCCGTCAGCGGCACCATGGTGCCGTTGGCGGAGCGCACGTAGACGTCCCGCAGGTCCTCCGGATGCGCACGAAAGTCTCCCTCCGACTGCAACTGCACCCGATAAACCCTGCCGTCGCGGTTGAAGTCGTTGACGTAGAAGGCGCCGAACGTGCTCTGGAGGGTGGAATTGACGTCGTCCATGCTGATGCCGAGCAGCTTGGTCTTCTCGACGTCGACGGTGACCTGCACGCGCGGCACCTGCGCGGAGTAAGTGGTACCCAGACCCACGAGCTCCCGGCGCTTCGACGCCGCCGCGAGCAGCTTCTGCGTGGCAACCTCCAATTGCGCATAGTCGCTGCCGGAGCGCGCCTGCACGAAGCCCTCGAACCCGCCGGTGTTCGAGATGCCCGGAATCGGCGGCGGCGAGATCGAGAACACCGCGCCGTCCTTGATCTGCGTGCCGGCCATGAAGATCGTGCCCGCCATCGCCTGCGCCGACAGCGCGGGCGACTTGCGCTCCGACCAATCCTTGAGGATCACGAAGCTCACACCGGCATTCGTCCTGGTGGTGTTCGTGAGCACATCGAAGCCGCTGACCGTGAAATTATCGAGATAGGCTGGATGCGCAAAGCTGGCGCGATCCATCTTGTCGAGTACGGCGTGCGTGCGCTGAATCGACGCTGCAGGCGGCAACGCGGCAATGGCGATGACGTATCCCTGGTCTTCCTCAGGCGCCAGAGCGCTGGGGATGATCCTCGACAGCTGCCACGTGGCCAGCAGCATAACGGCGATACAGGCCGCGGCCAGGGCACCGCGCTGAATCACCCAGGCGACGCCCGTCGTGTACTTTCGCGTCACGGCCGCGAAGCCGCGGTCGAAAGCGCCCAGCAGGCCCCGCGGCTCGATGGCTCCTGTCTTCAGGAAGCGCGCGCACATGGCCGGAGTGAGCGTGAGTGCGATGAACCCCGAAATCGACACCGACACGGCAATGGTGATCGCGAACTGACGGTACATCTCGCCGACGAGCCCGCCGAGGAAAGCGACCGGGAGGAATACCGCGTTGAGCACCAGGACGATGGCTATGACCGGCCTGCTCACTTCAGCCATCGCCCGCCGGGTCGCCTCCCGCGAGTCGACATGGTCGCTGCGCATGTGCCGCTCGACGTTCTCGAGCACGACGATCGCATCGTCGACGACGATTCCGATGGCGAGCACCATGCCGAACAGCGTGAGCGAGTTGATGGAGAAGCCCAGTAGGTACATTCCCGCGAACGTACCGATCAGCGACACGGGTACCGCGAGCGTGGGAATGAGAGTGGCCCGCAGGTTGTGCAGGAACAGCCAGACGATCAGGAACACGAGCGTCATCGCCTCGATGAAGGTGATCGTGACCTCGCGCATCGACTGGCGGACGTACTGGCTCGTGTCGTAGGGAATCGCCCAGGCGAGGCCGGCTGGAAACTTCGCTCCGAGCTCCTCCATCTTCAGGCGCACGGCATTCGAGACCTGCAGCGCGTTGGCGCGCGGCGCGAGCGAGACCGCAGCGCCGACGATCGGCCGCCCCTTGCGGCTCATGCCGAATGAGTAATCACGAGCCCCCAGCTCGACGCGAGCGACATCTCCCAGACGCACGATCTGCCCGCTGGGACCGGTTTTGAGCACGATGCGCTCGAACTGCGCCGGATCGGACAGCCTTCCTTGTGTCGTGACGCTCAGCGTGAGATCCACCCGCTGGCTCATCGGCTCCTCGCCGACGTGTCCGGCTGCCGATTGAGTGTTCTGTTCGCGAACGGCGGCCGCGACGTTGTCGGGAGTCAGGCCGAACTGGGCCAACCGGTCGGGCCGCAACCAGATCCGGATCGAGTAGTCGCGGGCACCGAATACCTGCATGCTGCCCACGCCCGGGATACGGCGTAGCTCGTCGATGACGTTCGTGGTGGCATAGTTTGAAACGAACAGGCTGTCATAGCGACCGTCGGGGGAATCGAGAGTCACCACCTCGAGGATGGTCGGCAGCGCCTTCGCGACCGTCACGCCCTGGCGCCGCACTTCCTCGGGCAGCAGAGGCAAGGCGCTCTGGACGACGTTCTGGACGTTGACGACGGCCAGGTCCGGATCGGTACCGACGGCGAACGTGATCGAAATGCTCATCGTGCCGCTTGAAGAGCTCGCGGAGCGCATGTAGAGCATGCCCTCCACACCGTTCAGGGACTGCTCGAGCGGCGCGGCCACCGTCTCGGCGATCACATCCGAGCTCGCGCCCGGATACACCGTCGATACGCTGACCGTCGGCGGCGCGATATCGGGATACATCGACACGGGCAGCGAGTGGAACGCTGCGAGCCCCGCGATCACGATGAAGGCCGAAACGACCGTCGCAAACAGCGGCCGGTCGATGAAGAAATTCGAAATCACGACTTTGCCTTCCGGTCGCCAGGGGCTTGCGCCGCGGCCTCGTTGCCGTCGAGGCTCACCGGAGCGGTCTTCACGGCACCGCCCGGCTGCACCTTGAGAATGCCATCCACGACGACCTGGTCGCCGGCGGACAGGCCTCTGGAAACCACTACGTTGTTGCCGGCCGTCGCGCCGAGCGTCACCGGCCGAGATGCTACCTTGGAGTCGGCGTCGACGACCCAGACAAAAGCGCCCTGCATTCCATGCATCACGGCGCGCTTCGGAATGATCATCATTCCGGGCAATGTCACTCCCTGAACGAGCGCTCGCACGACCTGCCCAGGCAGCAGCGTGGCCTTGCCGTTGTCGATGACCGCCCGTACGTCGACCGTTCCGGTCGCATCTCCCACGCTCGGCGCGATGAACTCGATCCGCGCGTTTTCTCCGAGCGTGTGTCCCTCGATATCGGCAATGCGGACGCTGACTGCGCTCGCGCCGCCGCCGGAAAGAGCGGCGCGCAGACCCTCGGCCTCGGTCTCGGGAACCGAGAAGTCCACGTACAACTGGTCGGTCTGCACGATTCTCGTCAACAGGCTCGAGTCGCTGCCGGCCGTCACTAGACTTCCCTCGGAGCGGGCCTCGCGGCTGGTCAGCCCGCTGATGGGCGCGCGTACCTGCGTGTATGCCACGTCGAGCTCGGCGCGGCGCAAAGCGGCCTGCGCTCCGGCAAACGAGGCCTCTGCGCTCTCGAACGTCGAAAGCACCGTGTCCCGGTCATGCAGGCTCGCAAGCTTCTGATCGTAGAGGGGAAGAATTCTGTCCCGCTCGCGGCGGGCCTGCGAGACATTGGCCTGCTGAACGGCGAGGTCCGCGCGCGCGCGCGCGGCGTCTGCCTCGAACGGCGCCGGATCGATCCGGAATAGCAGGTCGTTTGCGCGCACCCGTGAGCCTTCCCGGTACAGGCGCTTCAGGAGAATTCCCGAAACCTGGGCGCGCACCTCGACCTCTCGAGCGCCTCGCAACTGCGCCGCGTGCTCGAGCGAGAGCTGCATGGCGCCTGGCTGCATGGCGAGCACGCCGACTTCCGTCGGGGGCAGGGCGGGAGGCGCGGCCGACCTGGTACAGGCAACCAGCAAGGCGCACAGCCCAGCGAGGAACAGGCTCTGCAAGAGATTTCTTCTGATCCGACAGGCACTTGCGCTGATCACAGCTCGTTAAGCTCCGTAGTGGGCGCCGCCCGCTCGAGGCGCGGCATGACCTATGGACGACTTGGCGCCGTGTGTACCTGTGGCCGGCCGAGAAGGCAATGCTGATTAAGAGGTAGACGCCGGAAAAGCGCCGGCGCCGCTACGGCTTGAAATCGATTGCAACGGCGCCCCTGCGGGGGCGGGAGCCCGCAACGAGCAACCCGCGTCCGCCTCGCGTCCGCCTCGCATCCGCCTCGCATCCGCCTCAGCGTGTGAGAACCAACACCCGGCGGCCGGCGCGCGTGGAGTCGCTGCGGACGCGCATTCCCGCCGCAGACGCGCGCGCCACGATTCGAGCGGCCGAAAGGCGCAGCTTCGGATAGCTGCTCTTGATCACCTGCCACTTAAGTCCGACCACTCGTGCACCACGTCGGTCACCCACACGCACTCGGGCTCGAAATGCAGGACGCACTGCATGATCCTGTCGCGCTCCGCGCGCATCGTCATCACTGCGTCCTGTCCACTCAGATCCCGCGGCTGCTCGCGAAACTCGAATATCAGCGTGCCGCCCGGCAGGAGCACCGCGCCGAGGTCATCGATCAGCTCGTCGACGACGTACAGGCTGCGCAGATGGGTGAGCGTGTCGCCCACGCAGAGGATGGTCGAAAACGGCCCGAGGGCCGCGTAGCTCTGCGGGTCGGAGAGTTGTGCCCGCACCGGAACGACATCCAGTCCCTTGCAGACTTCCGCGAGCTCACGCAGCAGGTGTTCGCTGTTGTCGACGGCAATGACGCGCTTACCCGATTCTGCAAGCGCCTTGGCGTGATAGCCGGGACCGCAGCCGAGATC
>FTEN01000235.1_pt1 | contig 18371 bp, 13 predicted proteins | sample 1640221 | NCBI WGS metagenome assembly FTEN01 (sample SAMEA3914816, study PRJEB12502) | metagenome | biome: forest; material: soil | place: USA | collected 2011-09-16 | depth 0.3 m | reverse complement strand
GGCATCTACGAAGGTGTCTGGGTCGGCGAACACTCTTCGATCCCGAATGTGCACGGCTTTCGCAACGACGTCATTGCGGCTCTGCGGGACCTGCACGTGCCGGTCGTGCGTTGGCCGGGCGGTTGTTTCGCGGACGAGTATCACTGGCGCGACGGCATCGGACCTCGCGCCTCGCGGCCGGTGACCCTGAACACCAACTGGGGCGGAGTGCCGGAGACCAACGAGTTTGGCACGCATGAGTTCATGGAATTCGTGCAACTGATCGGGGCCGACGCCTACATCAACGGCAATCTCGGCACCGGGTCGCCACGCGAGATGGCGGAATGGCTGCAGTATCTTACCTCCGACAAGCCTACGGCCCTGACGGCGGAGCGTGCGCGCAACGGGCACCCCAAGCCGTGGAAGATCGCTTACTTCGCCGTCGGCAATGAAGCCTGGGGTTGCGGCGGCAACATGACGCCCGACCACTACGTCGACCTGTTCCGCCAGACCGCCACTTTCCTGAAGGCGCCGCAGGGCGCCCGGCCCATCATCCTGGCCAGCGGCGGCAACGACTACGATACCTCGTGGTCGGAGGCTCTGGCCGGGAAGGCCGCCCGCGAGGCGGGCGCGATCAGCTTCCACTACTACACCATCCCCGGCGATCGGTGGCAGGCCAAGGGCCCTGCCACGGCCTTCGGGGAAGACCAATGGATTTCCACGCTGGCGCACACACTGAGGATGGAAGACTTCATCCGGCACAACAGCACCGTGCTGGACAAGTACGATCCGGCCGGGAAGATCGCCTTCGCAGTCGATGAATGGGGCACCTGGTACGACCCGGAAACGGGCCGTGAGCCGGGATTTCTCTATCAGCAGAATACCCTGCGCGATGCCGTGGTCGCGGCGCTCAATTTCAACATCTTCCATCGGCACGCCGAGCGCGTACGCCTGGCCAACATTGCGCAGATGGTGAACGTCCTGCAGGCGATGATCCTGACCAAGGGGCCGCAGATGGTGCTGACGCCGACGTACTACGCGTTCCGGATGTTCAGGCCGTTCCAGGATGCCACCTTCCTGCCGGTCGACCTGCTGACGCCACGCTACAAGCTCGGAACCGAATCCGTACCGGCGATCAGCCTCTCAGCCGCGCGCACCGCGCGGGGCTCGATCGCCGTGGCCCTCGTCAACGTCGATCCCCACAACGCCATTGCCGTTTCCGTCGCGATTCCCGGGTCGACCGCGCAGCACGTGAGCGGTGACATCCTCACGGCGGCGGCGATGGACGCGCGCAATACATTCGAAGCACCGGACGCGATCCGTCCCGCCGCCTTCTCCGGCGCCGTCGTGAGCGGCGGCACGCTGTCGCTGACTGTGCCGGCGAAATCGATCGTCGTCCTGAGTCTGGAGTGACGCCGCGCACGGCAGGCCAGCATGGAAATCTCACGGCGCGACGTCTTGGCTGGAATCGCCATGAGCCCCGCGATTCTGCGGGCCGCGCAATCCCCGGCAGATTTTCGCAGCCTTGCTCCAACCCCACCCATGGGTTGGAACTCGTGGGACAGTTTCGGCCCGACGATCCGCGAAGCCGAGGCGCGAGCGAATGCAGACGCGATGGCCATGTTGCTGCTGCCGCATGGGTTCGACATCTTCACCGTCGACATTCAATGGTATGAGCCCGGCGCGGACAGCTACGAGTACCGCAAGGGCGCAGTGCTGGCGATGGATGAATGGGGACGCCTCGCGCCTGCTGCCAACCGCTTTCCATCCGCGGCGAACGGGGCCGGATTCAAGCCCCTTGCAGATCACGTCCACGCTCTCGGACTGAAGTTCGGGATTCACATGATGCGCGGCATTCCCCGCCAGGCTGCAGACCGGAGCCTGCCGATCCTCGGGACGACCCGCCACGCCGCGCAGATCGCCGATCGGGTGAATGTCTGCTCCTGGAACACGGACATGTACGGCATCGACATGTCGAAGCGCGGCGCGCAGGAATACTATGACTCCGTATTGCGGCTGTACGCGTCGTGGGGCGTCGACTTCGTGAAGGCCGACGACATGAGTCGTCCCTATGCTCGCAACGCTCCCGAGATTCATGCCGTACGCCGGGCGATCGACCGCTGCGGCCGACCGATGCTGTTGTCGCTGTCCCCTGGAGAGACGCCGCTCGCGGCCGCCGACGATGTCGCGCAGAGTGCGAATATGTGGCGCATCAGCGATGATTTCTGGGATACGTGGCCCGCGTTGCTCGAGCAGTTCGACCGCCTGAGGAACTGGAGCGCCCATCGGCGCCCTGGGAGCTGGCCGGATGCTGACATGTTGCCACTCGGTGTGCTCGAGATGGGACGCCGCCGGACGCGCCTGACCATCGAGGAACAGACGACGCTGCTGACTTTGTGGTCGATCGCGCGCTCGCCTCTGATCATGGGCGGCGATTTGCGCAAGCTCGATGCGCCCACGCTGTCACTGCTCGCGAATGATGAAGTTCTCGCCGTCAATCAGGCGAGCCGCGACAACGGCGAGGTGTTCAAGACCGACGCATCTTGCGCGTGGCGGGCAAGATCGGCGAACGGCGCTGCGGCATACGCCGCGCTGTTCAATCTGCGCGATTCCCCGGCGCCTGTGGCCATTGAGCTGGCGGCGCTGGGCATCAGCGGAAGCGCGCGCATTCGCGACCTGTGGAGGCGAGCGGACATGGATGCGGCGCGGGAAGTGTTCGCGCCAACAATAGGAGCGCACGGCGCAGGCCTTTTCAGGCTGACGCCCGCGTAGCGGACGCTACTTCACCACGCGGAAGGTCAGGACGGTCGTTGCAGAGAAGCGCTGTCCGGGACGCAGTATGGTCGCGGGGAAGGCGGGCTGGTTGGGAGAATCCGGGAAATGCTGCGTCTCCAGACACAGACCGGTGCGATAGGAGAACACGCTGCCGGCGCCGGCCGGCTTACCGTCCAGAAAGTTGCCCGTGTAGAACTGCAGGCCCGGCTGCGTCGTGCGCACTTCCATTTCCCGCCCGCTGTGCGGATCCGTCAGCACGGCCGCAACCGTCGCTACGCCGGGACCCGGCTGGTTGAGCACCCAGTTGTGATCGTACCCGTGGCCGAGGCGCAGCTGCTCATCGTTGTCTGCAATGCGGCTGCCGATGGCTTGCGGTCTGCGAAAATCGAACGCAGTGCCCGCCACCGGCCGCAGCTCGCCGGTGGGAATCAGCGTCGCATCGACGGGAGTGAAGCGATCGGCGCTGATCGCAATGAGGTGATCCAGGATCGTGCGCCGCGGATCGCCGCTCAGGTTGAAATAGGCGTGATTGGCGAGATTGACCGGTGTCGCAGCGGTGGTGGTGGCCTCGAATTCGATCGTAAGCGCATTGTCGCTCCCCAGCCCGTACGTGACGTGGGCCGTGAGCTCGCCGGGATAACCCTCCTCCCCCGCCGCGCTCACATAAGTCAGCCGCACTGCCGGACCACCTGGGGATTCAAGCTGCTCCGCGCTCCAAACGCGCTTGTCGAACCCCCGCGTTCCGCCATGCAGACTGTTGGGGCCGTCGTTGCGGGGCAGCTGATACGTCTTGCCGTCCAGCGTAAAACGTCCATTGGCGATGCGGTTGGCGAAGCGACCGACGCTGGCGCCGAAGTAAGGTACACCGGCGAGATAAGGTTCGAGCGTGTCGAAGCCGAGAACGACGTTCTGCATGCGTCCCGCGCGATCCGGTGTCTTGAGCGATACGAGGGTGGCACCATAGGTCATGATGCGGGCTTCGATGCCGTGGGCGCTGCTCAGCGTGTAGATCTCCACGTTCCGGTCTCCGGCGCGACCAAAGGATGCCGTCGCTACGGGCGGCGGGGCCTTGTCGCTCGCCGGCGCAGCATAGGCAAAAGCGGCCGCGGCCGCCAAGCAGGCCGTGGCCAGCAGCATCGCAACGAGGGTGTGTCCACGCATACTCTCATCTTGCCAAGGCCGGGGCCCTATGGCAATTTGTCTGAGTAAATATGGAGCCCAGCACCCAAGCATGAATCCGGCCTCCGCACCCCGCCGCCTGCGCTCCAGGGCGTGGTTCGACGATCAGGACAACACGGACATGACCGCGTTGTACCTCGAGCGTTACATGAATTTCGGTCTCACGCTCGAGGAACTGCAGTCCGGCCGGCCCATCGTCGGCATCGCTCAGACCGGCTCCGATCTGTCGCCATGCAATCGCCATCATCTGGTCCTGGCTGCGCGCGTCAAGGAAGGCATCCGCGATGCAGGCGGGGTACCGATCGAATTCCCCGTGCATCCCATCCAGGAGACAGGCAAGCGGCCCACCGCGGGACTGGACCGAAATCTGGCCTATATGGGCCTGGTCGAGATTCTGTACGGCTATCCCATCGACGGTGTCGTGCTCACCACCGGATGCGACAAGACCACGCCCGCCTGCCTGATGGCGGCCGCGACGGTGGATATTCCCGCGATCTCGCTCTCCGTGGGTCCGATGATCAGCGCCTGGGCGGCCGGCAAGCGCATTGGCTCGGGAACGGTGGTGTGGCAGGCGCGCGAGCGATTCGCGGCCGGCGAGATCGACCGTGCCGCCTTCATCAAACTGGTCGCCTCGGCGGCCCCGTCCACCGGCTATTGCAACACCATGGGCACAGCCACCACCATGAACAGCCTGGCGGAAGCGCTGGGCATGTCGCTCCCGGGTTCCGCTGCCATCCCCGCGCCGCATCGCGACAGGCAGGAATGCGCCTACGAGACCGGACGCCGCGTCGTTGAAATGATCCACGCCGACCGCAAGCCCTCCGATATCCTCACGCGCGAGGCGTTCATCAACGCGATCCGCGTCAATTCCGCTCTCGGCGGCTCGACGAATTCTCCGCTGCATCTGATTGCGCTGGCGCGCCACATTGGGGTGGAGCTCTCCATCGACGACTGGCAGACCTACGGCTACGAGATTCCGCTGCTGGTCAACCTGCAGCCGGCTGGCGAATACCTGGGCGAGGACTTCTATCGCGCCGGCGGTGTCCCAGCCGTCGTGGCCGAGCTGCTCAGGGAGGGTCTCATCCACGGTGCGGCGCTGACCGTCAACGGCCGCTCCATCGGCGAGAATTGCGCGGCTGCCGTCATCCAGGACGAGGCCGTGATCCGCCCCTTCTCGCGTCCCCTCACGCACAAGGCGGGCTTCCTCGTGTTACGCGGCAACCTGTTCGACTCCGCGATCATGAAGACGAGCGTGATCTCGAAGGAATTCCGCGACCGCTACCTGTCCGATCCGCACGATCCGGAAGCCTTCGAGGGCCGCGCGATCGTGTTCGACGGTCCCGAGGACTATCACGGGCGAATCGACGATCCGTCTCTGCAGATCGATGAGCGCTGCGTGCTGTTCATGCGCGGCACCGGCCCTGTCGGCTATCCCGGCGGCGCCGAGGTCGTGAACATGCGCGCGCCGGTCCAGCTCATCGCCCAAGGTATCCACGTGTTGCCGTGCATCGGCGACGGGCGCCAGTCCGGAACGTCCGGATCGCCCTCGATTCTCAATGCATCGCCGGAAGCGGCGGTCGGCGGCGGCCTCGCCGTGCTCGCCACCGGCGACCGCATCCGCGTGGATCTGCGTAAGGGAGAGGTGAACGTACTGCTGTCGGATGCCGAACTGCAGAAACGCCACCGCGAGCTGCAAGCGGCGGGCGGCTACGCATTCCCGCAAAGCCAGACCCCGTGGCAGGAAATGCAGCGCGGCGTCATCGGCCAGATGGAAACCGGCGCGGTTCTGGAACCGGCCGTGAAATACCAGCGCATCGCGCGCACCAAGGGCATTCCCCGACACAATCACTGAGGGGGAGACGCGGCGTGAGCGGTCTTGCGCTCAGAGGCATCAGCAAGCGCTTCGGTGCCACCCTGGTACTCGATGATGTCTCGCTCGAGATCGGCGCGGACGAATTTCTGGTCGTGCTGGGCCCGTCCGGATGCGGAAAATCCACGCTGCTGCGCGCGATTGCAGGCCTCGAGTCCATCGATTCCGGGACCATTGAGATCGGCGGCCGCCGCGTGGAACGACAGCCGCCGGGGAAACGCGGCGTGGCGATGGTCTTTCAGGGATATGCGCTCTACCCTCACATGAACGTCCGCGAAAACATCTCCTTCGGCCTGATCAACGTCGGCGTGGAACGCCCCGAGATCGACCGCCGTATCGCGGATGTCGCCCGCATGTTGGAAATGGAGCACCTGCTGGAGCGCATGCCCGCGGAGCTCTCCGGCGGCCAACGCCAGCGCGTGGCCATCGGCCGGGCAATCGTCAAGGATCCGGCCGTCTTCATGTTCGATGAGCCGTTGTCCAACCTGGATGCGGCGCTGCGTAGCCGCATGCGGCAGGAGATCGCCAATCTGCACCGCCGCATCGGCAAGACGATGATCTTCGTGACCCACGACCAGACGGAAGCCATGACGCTCGCCGATCGCATCGTGGTCATGAACCAGCGGCGCATCGAGCAGGTCGGAACGCCGCCGCAGATCTACGATTTTCCAGCCTCACTGTTCGTTGCCACCTTCGTCGGCTCCCCGGCCATGAATATCCTCCCCGTCGCCCGGGCGGCCGAGCGGGGGACGATGCAGCGGGTACGACTGGGCGACGGTGCGGAACTGGCAACGGCCGTACCCCGGACCGACGTGCCGGCCGTCGGAGAGCTGCGCCTCGGCTTGCGACCGGAATCGATCAAACTATGCCCGCTCGGCGAGGGCGACACGCGGGCGAGCGTCGAATTCGTCGAGTTCCTGGGCGACAAGACGCATGTCTACCTTGTGCTCGCGGGCGCAACCAGGATCGTGGCGGTGCACAGCGCTGTGTTCGCAGGAAGGGTGGGCGAGGCTGTGGGAGTCCGGCTCGACGCCGCGGCGGCGCACCTGTTCGATGCGGACGGACGCAATCTCAGGCGCCCGGCCTGAACAATGCACGCGGCCCTCTCAATCTCCCGCGACGCTCCCGGCAAAGCGTGGTCGACGGCGGCGAGCGAAGCACGCAGCGGTGCTCTGTTCGTCGCGCCCTATCTGATCGTGTTCACGGCGCTGCTCGCGTATCCGCTGTTCTCAGGCATCTGGCTGAGCCTGCACAAGGCCGACCTGTTCGGCGGCTCGCAATTCATCGGCATCGAGAACTATCTGCGCCTGTTCCGCGATCCTGTATTCACCACGGCGGTGTGGAACACCTGTTACTTCGTCCTGCTCACCGTGCCGGCGCTCACACTCATCGGTCTCGGGTTGGCGCTGGCGTTGAACACACGCTCGCGACGGTCCGCGATTCTGCGCGGACTGTTCTTCTCCTCTTCTGTTCTGTCCGTGACCATCGTCACTCTCATCTGGCGGATGGTGCTGATCCCCGACGGTGGGCTGATCGCCAACCTCCTCGAGGCGGTGGGACTTGCTCCGATTCCATTCCTGAGCGCTGCGCACCTGGCCATGCCCGCCATCGCGATCACCACGGTCTGGTGGTGCATCGGTCTGCCGATGATGCTGTTCCTGGCGGCGCTGCAACAGGTGCCGCAAGACCTGTACGAAGCGGCCGCTCTCGACGGCGCCGGTTGGTGGCGCACGCTCACGCGCATCACACTGCCTTCCATCCGGCGCACGGCGCTCGTCGTCGTGGTCATCGAGATCATCCTGCAGTTCCAGCTCTTCGGTCAGGCGCAGATCATGACGCTCGGCGGACCGAACAATGCCTCCCTGCCCATCGTGCTCTTCGCCTATCAGGTAGGTTTCCAGCGCTGGGACATCGGCTACGCAGCCGCCGCGTCTGCGGTTCTCTTCTGCATCATCCTCGCCGCTGCGATGGCTCAGTTCTACGCCTCACGCGGCCGCCGCAAGCCATGAATACCCCCGCGCAGGCCGGCAACATCCCCCGAGCCGCCACGCACAGTTGGATCCTACTCGGCGCGCTGGCGATCGCCTCGCTGGCCATGGCGGCGCCGCTGCTGTGGACCCTGCTGCTCTCGCTGAAGCCCAACGTCGAGCTCATGCGCGGCACGCATACGGCATTCTCGCCGCCCTACACCCTGCAGAACTACGCCGATATCCTCGGTCATTCGGCGGTATTCGGCTGGCTCCTCAACAGCACGATCGTGTCGCTGGGCGTCACGCTGGGAGTGCTGGCACTGTCTTCGCTGGCCGGTTACGGCTTCGCGCGTCTGCGCTTTCCAGGACGCGATGCGATTTTCATGGCCGTGCTGTTCGGGCTTGCGATTCCGGAGCAATCCGTGATCATCGCGCGCCACCAGATGTTCAGCGCCTTGCACCTGCACAATACCTACGGCGGGCTGATCTTCCCGGGACTGGCGGCCCCCTTCGGAGTATTCCTCATGACGCAGTACTTCCGCGCCATTCCGCGGGAGCTCGAGGAGGCGGCGTGGCTCGACGGCGCCTCGCGCTTCCGGACGTTCTGGAAGGTCGTACTGCCGCTGTCGCTTCCCGCGCAGGCCACCCTGGGAATCTTCACCTTCCTGTCGACCTGGAACGACTACTGGTGGCCGCTCATCTCGGCCACGAATTCCGACCGCTACACCCTGACCGTCGGCATCGCCTCCTCGCAGATGAATTTCGCGCAGACCAACGGCCTGGGCTTTCTGATGGCGCAGGCGGTATTCGCCAGCCTGCCGATCCTCATCGTGTACGTGCTCTTCCAGCGCTACATCGTGGCGGGCGTGTCACGCGCGGCGGCGTGATGAAGCACGGCCTTGCATATCTTGCAGCGCTTGCCGCAGTTTTCGCGGTTGCCGCCTGTGCGCCCGGGGATAAGGGCCCGGCGCAAATCACGCTGCAGCGCTTCTTCGGCGCCTGCGATGCAGAGTACGGCGGCTCGATCAACGTGGCCGCGGCGGAAGGGGAGTGTGGCATCGTCACGACGCTGATCAACGAGTTCAATGCGCAAAACCCCGACATCCACGTCAAGGTCAACATCGTCTACTGGCCCGGTTACGATCAACTCTCCGCGCAGCTCGCGGCGGGAGATCCACCCGATCTGGTCACGATGCACCAGTCGGTGATCTCCGACTACAGCCAGCGTCATCTCATCATTTCGCTGGATGAGGGATTCAGGTCAGTTGGCATCGATCCCGCAAACTTCACCCGTGCGGCGCGCGAGGGGGTGATGCGCGGCGGCCATGCGTTCGCACTGCCATTCGACAATTGGGCGCCGCTCTGGCACATCAACATGAATCTGTTCCGCGCCGCGGGCCTGGTGCGCAACGGGGAGCCGGTTCTGCCGCACAGTGCGGCGGAGCTTCTGCAACAGGCCCGGCAGTTCACCCATGCGACAGGCAAACCTTATCTCGTTCAGTCCATGGTGAACGAGCCGTCCGCTTACGCGCGCAATCTGTTCACGTTTCTGATGCAGCAGAATTCGGATTTCTTCGCGGACCCGCGCCACATCCGCCTGCAGTCGCCTGCGGCGCAGCAGGTGCTAGAGCTGTTCAGGCAGATCCACGCAGAGGGCCTTACCACCCGCAATCAGGATTACACCGCGGCGACGAGCGCCTTCCTGAACGGCCAGGGAGGGGTCTACCTCGTGGGCACCTGGATGATTGGCACCTACGAGCAGGCATCCAGGCAGCCCGATTCGCCGCTCGCGGGCGGTTATGCGGTCGTGCCCTATCCCCAGCTGTACCCTGGCCGAGACGTCACCTACGCCGACGGGCATTCGTGGGTGGTGCCGAACGCGAAACGCAGCCAGGAAAAAATGCGTGCGATCTTTCGCCTGCTGCGTTTTCTGCAGGACAACGACTTTGAATGGTCTCGCACCGGCCACCTTCCTGCCTACGAGGCCGTCATCGACAGCCCGCGCTGGCGTGCCCTGCCGCACCGGGCCCAGATCGCAAAGCTCGTGGAGACGGCCGAGCCGCTGCCTCCTGGCGTACAGCGCCAGTTCCTGATCCAGCAGATCATCTCCGAGGAGATGGAATCCGCGACGACCGGTCAGAAACCGGTCGCTGCCGCGTTGGCCGATGCCCAGCGCCGCGTCAACGACATCCTCTTCAATCTGCTATAGCCGGAGAGCTCCATGTTGACCAGCCAGATCGTCGTGGACCGCGAGTTCGTGATCGCGCCGCTGGACCGGCGCGTTTTCGGAACCTTCATCGAGCACATGGGCCGCTGCGTCTACGGAGGCATCTTCGAGCCCGGGCACCCGGCGGCCGACGTGGACGGATTTCGCCGCGACGTCCTCGATCTGACTCGCGAGCTGGGCGCGACCATCGTTCGCTATCCCGGAGGCAACTTTCTCTCGGGCTACAACTGGGAGGACGGCGTGGGACCGCGGGACAAGCGTCCGCGGCGGCTCGATCTTGCCTGGGGCAGCACGGAAACCAACCAGTTCGGCACCAACGAGTTCATCAGCTGGTGCAAGGCCGCCGGCGTTGAGCCGATGTTCGCCGTGAATCTCGGCACGCGTGGACCGGATGAGGCGCGGCACTTCATCGAGTACTGCAATCACCCCGGAGGCACGCAGTATTCCGACTTGCGCCGCGCGCATGGCTTCGAGGCCCCGCACGGCATCAAGCTGTGGTGCCTCGGCAACGAGATGGACGGTCCCTGGCAGATCTGTCAGAAGACCGCCGCGGAATACGGGCGAGTCGCACAGGAATCCGCCAAAGTCATGCGCTGGGTGGACCCGGGGATCGAGCTCACCGCCTGCGGCTCGTCCCACCGCAACATGCCCACCTACGGTCACTGGGAGCAAGAGGTGCTCGAGCGTTGCTTCGAGCAGGTCGACTTCATCTCGCTGCATCAGTATTTCCGCAACGACGCACAGGATACCCGCAGCTATTTCGGCGTCATCGAAGACCTGGATTCCTTCATCCGGGAAGTGGTGGCCATTGCGGACTCCGTCGCCGCCAAGCGGCGCTCGCCCAAGCGCATCATGCTGTCGCTCGATGAGTGGAACGTCTGGTACAAGGCGCATGGCCCGGCAGACCTGCGCAAGCCCGGTTGGCCCGAGGCACCCCGGCTGATCGAGGAGGTCTACAATTTCGAGGACGCGCTGATCGTGGGTGGCGTGCTCATCACTCTCATGAACCACGCAGACCGTCTCAAAGCGGCCTGCCTCGCGCAGCTCGTGAACGTCATCGGCGCGATCATGACCGAAGCAGGCGGGCCCGCCTGGCGGCAGACCATCTTTCATCCGTTCTCCCAGGCCGCCCGCTCGGGTCATGGTGACGTGCTGCGCACGCGGGTCCAGACGGACAGCTATGCGACTGCGCAGCATCCGCAGCTGGACTTCCTGTTGGCGAGCGTTCTGCACGACGCGCGCACCGGCCGGGTCGCGATCTTCGCTCTGAACCGCAGCATCCACGACGAGATGCAGCTCTCGGTCGATCTGCGAGGTCTTGGAAATCGACGCATCGTGAGCGCAACCGAGTTGCATCATCACGATCTGCAGGCCGAGAACACGCGATCGGCCCCGGACACCGTCAAACCGAGTACGCACGCGGCCGTCTCGGTGTCGGGAAACCAGCTGCGGGCGAAGCTGCGGCCTCTGTCGTGGAACGTGTTCGTTACCGAGCCGGGCTAGAGATCACTCGCCGCAGCGCACGCGGGGTGAATTACGAGGCGCGCCTTTCACGGGCCCGACCGACGAAATAGCCAGCAGCGAAGGGTCCGCCGAGGACGATGATTAGAGCGGCGAGCGCGTAAAATACCAGCTCGCGAAGCAGCTCGCGCAGATGCCGCCACGAGGCCTCTGTGAGCTCGTTTGCGATGCGCTCCGCATCCTTCGTGACCGCAGCACGCTGCACATCCACGGCGCCGATCACGCTCAAACGCTCACGCTCGATGTTCTGCGCCAGCGCATCGCGCTCGGCGTCCATCGCCTGAAGCATCTGCATCCAGGATCGATCGAATCTGCTCGCCGTGCTGTACATGATGCCGCGCAGGTCCGTGATGGATCCGCGCAGGAGATCGGGACTCGCATCCGCGAGTCTGCCGATGTCGCTCAGCGAGTCGTTCATCTTGTTCATCGCCCGCTGCCAGTCGCCCGCTGCATAACCCGCCTGCCGGAGCATCACTTGCGCCTGCCACATGGACTCGGTTGGCAGCTGATCGCCGTACATTCGCACTCGGTCGGAAAAATCGCTGACCACCTCGGCGGCGGTGCCGACCGTCGAGAGCAACGTCGTCTGCTCGCCCGTCTGGGCGGACCAACGATCCACGACCGAGGCGCGCACGAACTCAATGCCGGCGAGCGGCGCATCGCGAACGTAGTCGTTGACGAATTTCTGATAGCGAGTGAACTCCTCCCTGGACGTCACTTCGTGGGCGATCTCGACGATGTCGTCCTCGAGTTTCCCCACGGTCGTCCGAGCGCTCTCCTGTGCGTCACCGAACAGCGCGGACCCGGCGCCGCCCGTGAGGAACTCCTGCATCTGCGCCGAGAGTGCCCACGTATCGAGCAGGCCCAGCATGGGAGCGAGCTGGGTTGCCGCGCGGCGGCTTGCGGATGAGGCGTGCACCTTCCACTGCAGCGCGGCAAGTTGGACGGCTGGATCGGAGCTGCGCGCGGCAATTTCGTCGGCCGTGCGCGCAATCGTTTTCTGAAAGTAGTCCGCGTATTCGCGCGTCAGGAGGCGGGCATTCAGGTCGCGCGGCGGGAGGGGTTTCTCGGGAAGCTTCACGGAAAGCAGTGAGCATCCCTGCAGGACCGCTATCGATGCCAGCACGAGGATGCCGATGAAGCCTCGCCGCCGAGCGGGCTTGGTGATCGTCGTCACGCGCTTACGATAGCGTCGCGGTCACCGTTGGTCAAAGAAGCCCACGGCACACTCGCCGCGGTCGTGCGTTCACGATCGACAACTGCTTCATTGCATAGGAGCCGGTGGCCCCTTCAGTGATCCCCGACGTGCAGTCGCGTGCCGCCGGTTGATGGATCCTTGTACTCGCGGTTCGAATCGCAGACGTATTCCAGCATCTTGTAGTGCGGCAGCCGCTTGTACGCCCACATGAAGTTCCAGGGTCCCGTGAGGTAGACCGGGTCCTCCACGGTGATGCGGTCCTCGAAGAACTCCGGCGACAGCATCCGGATGCGCTCGTGGATGCGCATCTGGTCGCTGTGCGGTACGCCGCGGAAACGCACCGTCGCCTTGATACCGACGGTGTCGACGAGCAGGGTGTCGCCCTGCCAGTGGCCGACCGAATGGCCCCAGTATCCTGGCTCCGCGTCCTCGATGGGAATCTGCTTCTCGTTGAGATAGATGCGCCGCACCTGGTTGTAGGCCTCCTGCATGATCGTGACCTGTCCCGGGGTCTGGAGCACCTCCATCGGGAACATCGCCAGCATCATGGTGGGCATGCCATCCGGCAGGCACTTCACGTAGTCGGTATACAGCGGCTGGCCGCGCGCATCCGCGTCGTGCGCAGCCTTTTGTTGTGTCTCCCAGTCGGCCTTGTACTGTTCCTTCAAGGGCGGCGGTGGCACCGGGGGCGGCATGGGAAGCTTGGGATCGGGCTTCTCATCCAGTTGTGGATAGCGATTCCATGTCCCCGTGAGGAGATGCTTGGCGGGCGCCTTCGCCGGTGTGCCGGCCGCACTGGTGTCTGACGCGGCTGCTGGCGTGCCACTCGCCGCGGCTGCGGTGGCTGCTGTCGGCGCGACATTGAGCGCGACGATCACGGCGATGAGGGCGGCGATCCCGTGCGTCAGCGCGTGAGCCGAAACCTTTGGTTGCTGCATCTTTCGCCCCTACTTGATGTTCGCCTTGCCGGCCGGAGCGCCGTTCTCGAACTGGCGTCCGTCAGGGAGTGTCACGAGCTTCAACAGCCCCCCGGGCTCGCCCGTGCGCAGCGGCGCGATGATCACGGTGATGTTGTCTCCAGGCTTGATCATGTTGAACTTCCAACCGAGCCGATTGAGTATGCCGGGATTGGCGCACTCGACGGTGTACGACTTGGTCGTGCCGTCATCGCTCTTCGCGGCGAGCTCGATATAGACGTGCGGATTGTTCCACTCGAAGCTCTTCACCGTGCCGGAGAGCTTGATCTGGTGCTCGCTGTCGAACATCGCGAAGGAATGGTGCGCGAGCGCCGCATCGGCCACCGCAAGACCGAGCAATGCCTGCAAGACCACCGAGCCACGCCGGAACGCGCGACCGGCTGCCCGATTCAACTTTGCCATGTGTCCCCCTCGTTCCCAGGCGTTGAGCTCGCGCTCCCGCCGCAAGGATTCCAACCGATGATATACAAGGCATGCCGGAGGCCGGCGGGCAGCTTGATCGTCTGACCGGTACGCGGCTGGTGGCGGCGCCCCCAAAGCCCTAGCGCCGCCGCGCCTGTTTGACGGCCAACACTCCGTCTCCCTCCCGGCTCGCAGTAAATCCGGCGCGCCGCAGACGGTTCGCCACTTCGTTCGGAACATCACGTCCGCTGCTGAGTCTGTTCGGGTTTCCCGTGTAGTGGAACAGCCGTCCATTGCGCCTGATCACCCGTGCCAGACTGTCATAGAACCCCTGCGAGTACAGCTCCCCCGCGATTCCAAAACGGGGGGGATCGTGCAGGATAGCGTCCACAGACTCGCTGGCGAGCGAAGCGATCTGCACGGTGACGTCACCGTGGGTCAGGCTCAGGCCGCCGCCAACGGCGGGCGACCAGGGATTCAGCCCACGCAGCCAAAGCACGTCGGCGTTCTTTTCATAGGAAAGGACCTGTGCGGCATGTGCCTGCAGGCAGCAGGCAGCGAAATAGCCCAGCCCCCCACAGGTATCGAGAATTACCTTGCCGCGGGGCTGGATCAGACCCACCTTGCGTTCCGCATCCGCGAGGGGCGAGACCTGTGCCGTGGGCAGCATCTTGATCCCGTCGATCTCGAACGTCGGCGGCCCCCATTGTGTGGGCACCAGCTTGATCAGCGACGTCGTGAAGCGGGCAACCGGCTGAAAGGCCTCTGCGCTCCAGTGATAAATCGTCCGTTCCTTGCAGACCTGCAGGTAGGGAAATGGCTGTCCCTGCCAGGTCCATTCGGTCGTGCCCACCGGCACGCGAGTGAGCGAGCGATTCAGGTCGAGCGAGCACTCGACCGACCCCTCGCCGGCGCGGGCTGCCGCCAGCAACCGTTCATGGACATGGGCAGTGAGCAGAGGACCTCTCATTTGGCAGCTTCCCGTATCCCGTTCCGTCAGGCCGTCCGCGCGAGCAGCACTCCGCCCAGTGCCAGCGCAAACCCGACGAACTGGATGGGCGACAGCGTCTCATGGAACCAGAAGAAAGCCTGCAAGGCGGCGAGCGGCGGAACGAGCAGGATCAGGGCGGTCACTTTTGTCGCTTCGCCGTGGCGCATCATCCACATGAGCAGCGTGGTACCGACCACGGACGGTACGAGGACCGCCCATGCTAGGGCGCCCCAGAGAATGACGGTTCCGTCCCACTGACCGGTCCCTGCGAGCAGCGCGACCAGGATCGCCACCGCCGCACCGCCGAGATTCTGCACGCTGGCCGCGCTGCGCAGATCCGTCGCGGCGAGCCATTTCTGCACCAACGCCCCCGCCGTCACGGCAACGACGCTCAGGAGTGCGGCACCAACGGTCAGAAGGGTCACAGATCCGGCGCCAGCGGTGGCGAGTTTTGGGGCGAGCACGAGTCCGACACCGGCAAATCCGATCAACAGCCCACTCCACGTACGCGGCCCGAGTGTGGCCTGCATCGCCACCGCTACGAACAAAGCCGTAAACAGCGGTTGCAGCGCACCCAGAAGCGACATCACACCGGCGGCCATCCCGCGTGCTATGGCCCAATAGCTGGCGCACAGGTACACGCCTTGCATCAGCGCGCCCGCCAGAAGATGGGGTCCGGCCGCTCTGCCCCTCGGCCAGGCCGCACCCCCGGCGAGCGCCGCAACTCCCATCACCAGGGCGGTCAGTGCGAAGCGCGCAACCAGAAACAGTTGCAGATCCGCGTGCGAAGAGACGGCCTTGGCGACGATGAAGCCCGTCGACCAGATGAGCACGAAGAGGATCGGGATGCCCAGTCTCAACATTCAGCACTGAAGCTCAAGGCCGGTAGCGGAGCGCTGGGCGAGACTACCGCTTCAGGGCGGCTTCTGTTGTACGGATTGCGGCGATTGACCTGATTGCGTGCCCGGCGTCGCAGCACCTGCCGGCGTCGCAGCACCTGCCGGCGTCGTAGCACCTGCCGGCATTGCGGCCTCCGGGTTCGCCGCGGCGTGACGGACGTCCGCGCGCGACGATTCTTCCGGGGATGCCGGCAGCGGTTGCGCACCCAGGGACGCAGGATTGATCACTGCCGGGGCATCGCGCAGCCGCACGTAGAGTTGGCCATTCGTGGGGTGCGGCACCGGCAACGCGTACCCTGGAAAGCCGGCCGGTACCTGCACCGCATGCTCGAACTTCGGATCGGTGGACAGGGAGTCGACCAGGAAGAGGTTGGAACCGGACAGCTTGCAGGCCAGGTCAGGAGTCGACGGACACTTGAGATCGCGCAACACGGGCAGTCGCACGAGCGTGGCCAGAGGCTGCCAGTCGCCGCTGACCTCGCCAGCAACGATCCGGAATCGCAACGGACCGAAGGCCGAAGGTCCGAATGCCCTGGACGGATCGAGCGTAGCCACCGCCACTTTCGAATCCTCGAGCATGATGCTGCCGTTGGCGAAGCTCAGGGTAGCCGTGGAAGAGCCGTCCGCTGTGGCCACCTCGACCTTCTCATCGCGCGTGAAGGACGCCGGCGAGTGCGCCCGCAGGGAGAATGTCAGCCTGGCATCCTGTGGCAGCTCATCCGGATCGGCGAGTTGGATGTTGCTGACGCTGCTCGAGGCCGACGGCTGCACGCTCTTGCCGATCAGGGTCGCGCTCGGACGCGGGGCCTCCACGATGACCCCCAGACTGAGGATACGTCCGTCCTTGAGGAGCACCTTCGCCTTCCCTGCATCTCCCGGGGCAATCTCGGTACCCGCTGCGCCCATGACGGCCATGGTGAGCTCATCCTTGCCCTGAGCGCTCGTCAGGTTTCCGGGCATGAACTGCAGATCGTTGAGCACCAGGGTCGCCACCTCGTCCAGACGCACGCCCTGCAGGACTCCCTGCAGCTCGCCGGCGTGAATGGCGAAGTGCTCCAGGTGCGCGGCCTCGGCAAAAGCGTGCAGCGGAATATGCTGGGGCAGCCCGCCGCCGTGCTGCGCGACGAGCAACGTTATCGGCCCGGGTTTCGCCTGCTGCAGCGGCAGTTTGACCTCCACCTCGTTGGGCTTCACGGTCTTCCAGTCGGTGGTCAGCTCCTTGCCGTCCGCATCCTGGACGCTGACGCGCTCGACGCAACTGACGTTGCCCGACTGCAGATGCACGGTGTCCTCACGGCCGACGATCAAGAGTCCGTCGTCGGCTTCGGCGAGCTGCCACTTCTGCGCGTGCGCGCTCACCAGCTCGAACTTCGGGCCGTCGTACTTCTCGAAGCCCCAGTAGCCATGCAGCGAGCCGCGGATGGGATCGTTCAGTCCCGCCGACGCCACGTGGGAAGTGTCGACAACGAACCCACCCCGGCCTGCATCCGCCCGGGCGGGAAGATCAACGCTCCTGCCGTCCTTGCCGCTCAGCGTCAGCGTCACTTCGTGAGCGAAGCCGGTGGAGAATACGAGCGGCGCACCTTCGACGGGCAGCACCAGGGCATCTCTTCTCGCGCAGTAGATTTCCTTGGGATCGACCGCGTGCAGCGGGGGCAACTGCGCCTGCTCGACGGCAGGCAGCGCCGCGACCAGCACCGATTGCGGGTCGCGAAACGAGGGTGGTGTATTCAACGTCAACGAGAGCCGCTCCCCACTCATGGACGCGAGCGCCGGAATGTATTGATAGTGCGCGGTACGGAAGGAGTCGAAGATCCGCGCAATGTCGAGCACCGAGGCGATGTAGGGACTGTAGTAGCCGTAGCTCAGCTGCGGGGTGTAGCTGGCCTCCATCGCCAGATCGCTCGCAGGACCTGAGGTGAGCGCTTCGACCATAGAGGTGCTGTGCCCATCATTGAGGATCAGCGAGCTCTGACCTTGCATCAGGCACGGCGCCTGCAGCTCGGGAATCTTGTCGAGACATTTCTCGTCGACCTTCATGGCGAGGCTGCGTGCCAGCAGCGGCGCCACATCCTTCAGCCTGCCGGCATCGGTCGCGCTGAGCGCGCGGATGGCCGCCAGATGGGTCTCGAGGCGCGAGCTGTCGAGCGTCGCCTGATTCAGGTCCTGCGAGGCGCGCACGAATGCCCCGGGCCGTCCGCGCACGGAGCTCACCACCGTCTTGAAGTCGCCCCCGGCCTCCGGTGCGAGAAACAGCAGCACCTGCTGGGCATCGGACGGCACGGTGACCGTCAATCCGTCCTGCGCGCACTTGCGCTCCCACGTCTCGCACCGGAAAAACCAGCTCTGTGGCGGAGGGTTCGTCGCGCCCCGCAGGAATGCG
>FTEN01000218.1_pt1 | contig 18639 bp, 15 predicted proteins | sample 1640221 | NCBI WGS metagenome assembly FTEN01 (sample SAMEA3914816, study PRJEB12502) | metagenome | biome: forest; material: soil | place: USA | collected 2011-09-16 | depth 0.3 m | reverse complement strand
TGGACATCAGACCCGCTTCTGGAACCCGAAGATGGCCCCTTTCATCTTCGGCGAGCGAAACAAGATCCACATCATCAATCTCGAGAAGACGCAACCTCTATATGCGGAGGCAGCGGGCTTCATCAAGGGCGTGATCGCCGACGGCGGTACCGTCCTGTTCGTCGGCACCAAGCGCTCCGCGCGCGAGGCCGTGCAGAAGGAAGCCCTGCGGGCCGGTCAGCCGTTCGTGAACCAGCGCTGGCTGGGCGGCATGCTCACGAATTTCAAGACGATCCGGCAGTCCATCAAGCGGCTCGGGGAGATCACCGATCTTGCCGCCTCCGGCGCGCTCGACAAGCGCGGCAAGAAGGAAGCGACGCAGCTGCGGCGGGAGATGGAGAAGCTCGAGAGAAGTCTCGGCGGTATCAAGAACATGGACTCCCTTCCGGATGCCATGTTCGTAATCGATGTGGGTCACGAGAAAATCGCGATCCACGAGGCCAAGAAGCTCGGTATCCCGGTCGTGGCCATCGTCGACACGAACTGCACACCGGACGGGATCGACTACGTGGTGCCGGGTAACGATGACGCCATGCGCGCCATCCACCTTTACGCGGCAGGCATGGCGGATGCGGTGCTCGAGGGCAAGGAATCGGTTCCGGCCGTCGCCGCCGGTGAGGACGAGTTCGTGGAGCTCGATGAGGCCGGCAATCCGCGCAAGAAGTCGGCACGTGGCCGGCAACGGCCCCAGGCGGCCGTGCGCAAGAAGGCCCCCGCGCGCCGGCGCATCCCGGTGGGCAAGGTGCCGGTCATTCCCGGCGTCGAGGTCGTCGCCGAGGTGGAGGTCGAGGACGAGGATCTGGACGTCGAGCCGGTGGCAGAGGTGGTCGCATCCGGCGGTACCGCTGCCGGTGCGCCAGCCAGTGCACCGCGCCGCCCATCTGGTGGCGGCGGACGTCGCGGCAAGAGCGGCGGCGGACGAAGCACGCCCACAGCGGAGTGATTCGAGGTAGCAGGTTCAATGAACATCACAGCGGAATCAGTCAAGCAGCTGCGGGAGCGTACCGGCGCCGGCATGATGGAGTGCAAGAGGGCGCTCGTCGAAACCAAGGGCGATCTGGATGCAGCGGCCGAGCTCATGCGCAAGCAGGGTCTCGCCAAGGCCGACAAAAAGGCTTCGCGGGTTGCCGCGGAAGGCGTCGTCGTCGTGGAGAAGTCCGCTGACGGCCGTGCAGCCGCCATGGTCGAGATCAACTGCGAGACGGACTTCGTCGCGCGGGAGCAGGATTTCCGGGGCTTCGCCCAGTCGGTCGCCAAGCGCACGCTCGGCAGCCGTCCGGCCTCTCTCGAGGCACTTCTTGCGCTCGAGCTCGAAAGCGGCGAGTCCGTCGAGGAGCGTCGGCGCGCGCTGGTCGCGAAGATCGGCGAGAACATCAGCGTGCGGCGCTTCATCGTCGTGGCCTCGCCCGGCAATCTTGGCGCCTACGTGCATGGAACCCGGATCGGAGCGTTAGTGGCCGTCAAAGGCGGGGATGCCGCGCTGGCGCACGATCTTGCGATGCACGTGGCGGCCAGCAAGCCGAAGTATCTGAGCCAGGCCCAGGTACCCGGCGAGGTGGTGGCCAAGGAACGCGAGATTCTCACCGAGCAGGCGCAGAGCGAGGGCAAGCCGCCCGAGATCGTCGCCAAGATGGTCGAAGGCCGGTTGCGCAAGTCCCTGGGCGAGATCACGCTGCTGGGGCAGCCCTTCGTCAAGGATCCCGACGTCACGATCGAGAAGCTGCTGAAGGGTGCGAAGGCGGAAGTCGTTGCGTTCGAGCGCTACGAAGTGGGCGCCGGCATCGATAAACCGCCGGGTGACTTCGTGGCAGAGGTCATGGCTCAGGTGAAGGGCTCCGGACCTGCGGTGAAGCACTGACACCATGGGTAAAAGTCGCGCCTTTTGCAAAGAAGGCCGGCGCGCCGCGGCAGTCGGCACTGCGAAGCCGCGCATGTCACCGCCGCGACTGCGAAGAGCAAGGCAGGCGCGGCTGGCGATGCGCGCCGCAGGCGACTTTCTGCAGTCGAACTAGGTGCCTGGTGATGCGAAAACAACCCCGCCGAGCGCGGGGTTTTTTTCAAGCGAATCGAGGAGCGTTCGATGAATGACCAGACGAGCTTCTCCCGGATCCTCGTCAAGCTCTCGGGCGAGGCGCTACTGGGCTCGGGTGACTACGGCATCGATCCGGCCGTGCTCAGGCGCATAGCCGGAGAACTGCAGGACATCATCCAGATGGGCGTGCAGGTCGCGGTGGTCGTCGGCGGAGGCAACATCTTCCGCGGTGCCGGACTTGCGCGGGCGGGCATGGATCGGGTCGCCGCGGATCACATGGGCATGCTCGCCACGGTGATGAACTCGCTGGCGATGCAGGACGCGCTGGAGAGCCTCGGCATGCATGCGCGCGTCATGTCGGCCATCCGCATCAATGAGGTTTGCGAGGACTACATCCGTCGGCGCGCGGTGCGCCACCTCGAGAAGGGCCGTGTCGTGATCTTTGCCGCAGGCACCGGAAATCCGTTCTTCACGACCGATACCGCGGCATCGCTGCGCGCCATCGAGATCAACGCCGAGCTGCTCCTGAAGGCCACCAAGGTCAACGGGGTGTATTCCGACGATCCGATGCGCAATCCGAGTGCGGCGCGCTACACCCGGCTCACCTTCGACAAGGTGCTCACGGACAAGCTGAACGTCATGGACGCGACGGCCATCGTGATGTGCCGCGACAACCGCTTGCCTTTGCGGGTCTTCAATCTCAACAATTCCGGGGACCTGACCCGCATCGTCCGTGGCGAGGATGTGGGTACGCTCGTCACCGTCGATTGACCAGGAGCCTGCCATGCTGGATGACCTCAAGAAAGACGCGCGTGAGCGCATGACCAAGTGCGTGCAGACATTCCAGGCCGACCTGCGGAAGCTGCGGACCGGCCGTGCCCATCCGAGCCTCATCGAGCATCTGAAGGTCGATTACTACGGCGCGGAAACTCCGTTGCAGCAGATCGCGAGCATTGCGGTGGAGGATGGGCGCACGCTCGTCGTCTCGCCCTACGAGAAATCGATGGTGCAGGCCATCGAGAAGGCCGTCCACAAGTCCGATCTCGGCCTGAATCCCATGACCGCCGGCACCATCATCCGCATCCCCATGCCACCGCTCACCGAGGAGCGGCGGCGGGACATTACGAAGGTGCTGCGGCACGATGCGGAAAACGCGCGGGTCGCGGTGCGCAACGTGCGCCGCGACGTGATGAGCGACATCAAGGACCTGCTGAAGGAGAAGCTGGTCTCCCAGGACGATGAGCGTCGTGCCGAGACCGAAGTGCAGAAGCTGACCGACAAGCATGTCGCCGAAGTCGATCAGCTGCTGGCGGCCAAGGAAAAAGAGGTCATGCAGGTTTGACCAGTACTCCGAGGCACATCGCCGTTGTCATGGACGGCAACGGTCGCTGGGCCGCTGCCCGAGGCCTCCCCCGCCCCGCGGGTCACAAGGCAGGACTCACGCCCGCGCGCCTCATGGTGCAGGAGTGCTCGCGCCGCGGCGTGCAGGCGCTCACTCTGTTCGCGTTCTCCAGTGAGAACTGGCGGCGTCCCGCCGAGGAAGTCTCCGGGCTGATGAGCCTGTTCCTGGAGGCAATCGACCGTGAGCTCGCCGAGCTGCATGCCAACGCCGTGCGCATCCGGTTCATCGGCGAGCGGCGTTCCCTGTCCGTGCGTCTCCAGGCCCGCGTCGCCGCCGCCGAAGCCCACACCCAGAACAATGCGGGCCTGCAACTGCAGATCGCCGTCGCTTATGGCGGTCGCTGGGATATTGTTCAAGCATCTCAAGAGCTTGCAAAGCAATGCTCAAGTGGATCTATTAGACCGGAGGACATCGACGAGGCCCGATTCGGGGCGGCGCTCGCGCTCGCCGGCGTACCCGATACGGATCTTCTGATCCGCACCGGCGGCGAGCGGCGCATCAGCAACTTCCTGCTCTGGAACCTGGCTTACGCGGAGCTGTACTTCAGCGACTGCCTGTGGCCCGACTTCGATCTGCAGCAGATCGATGCCGCCTTCGCTTACTTCGCCGGCCGTGAGCGTCGCTTCGGGCTCACCTCGCAGCAACTCCCGGAATCGGCCAGCACTGCCGCAGCTGCGGGCGCCGCAACCGCACAGAAGGTGCGCCGCCGATGAGGGAGTCGCTTCGCAAGCGGATCGCGACTGCGAGCGTGCTCGCCGCGCTGCTCCTCATCGTCGTGTTGTGGCTGCCCAGATGGGCCACCGTGGTGGTGCTCACCGGCCTGGTGCTCGCAGGCGCGTGGGAGTGGTCCGCCTTTCTGCGCCTGCAGACATCGCAAGCGCGAGCGATATACGTCGCGATACTCGCCGCGTTGCTGCCAACCGCGTGGATTCTGACGAAGACCACCGAGGGTCGCAGCGCATTCCTCGCCATTGCCCTGGTGTGGTGGATAGCGGCCTTGTGCTGGATCGTATTTGCGCCGCGCCGCGTCGCCCCGTGGTCGGCCGCGCTGGCAGGAACATTGGCACTGGTACCGGCGTGGCTTGCGCTCGTGCGGCTGCGCCTCGATCTGCCGCACGGGGCGGAGTGGGTGCTGTTCGCCCTGTTGCTGGTCTGGGTTGCAGACATTGGTGCCTACTTCTTCGGGCGCCGCTTTGGCCGCCTGCGGCTGGCCCCCGAGGTGTCTCCGGGCAAGACCTGGGAGGGCGTGATCGGTGGTATTGCCGCCAGCGCAATCGTGGCCGTGATCGGCAGTGCGTGGTTCCATGTTCCGCTCATCACGTTCCTGCCACTGTGCCTTGCGGCCGTGAGCTTCTCGATCGTCGGCGACCTGACCGAGAGCCTGCTGAAACGCTTCGCGGGCGTGAAGGACAGCGGTACCCTGTTTCCCGGACATGGCGGGGTGATGGATCGGATCGACAGTGTCACCGGCGCGGTGCCGGTGCTGTTTCTCGGCCTCACTCTCCTGGGAGTCGTGGCTTGATCGGCGTGGTCGTACTCGGCTCGACGGGCTCGGTCGGCGAGAACACACTTGATGTGCTCGCGCGCAATCCCGATCGCTTCCGGCTCGTGGCGCTCGGTGCGAACCGCAATGCAGCGAAACTCGCGCAGCAGATCCGCCACTGGCGGCCCGCTTATGCCGCGCTCGCGGACGCGGGAGCGGCGAGCGAGCTGACGCAATTGCTCGGCGGTTCGGTGCCCGAAACGCGGCTGCTCGCCGGCGCGGGGGCGCTCGAGCAGATTGCATCGCTCCCCGAAGCCGACAGCGTCATGGCCGCCATCGTCGGCGCCGCGGGACTGCGGTCTACGCTCGCGGCCGCGCGAGCCGGCAAGAGGCTGTTGCTCGCGAACAAGGAATCGCTCGTGATGTCGGGCCCGCTGCTGATGGAAGCGGTGCGCCGCTCGGGCGCCACACTGTTGCCGATCGATAGCGAGCACAACGCGATCTTCCAGTGCCTGCCACCGCAGTCGCGCGCCGGGGAAGCACCGGCGGGGGTGCGACGCATCGTGCTCACTGCATCGGGCGGCCCCTTCCGCGAAGCCACGCACGATGCCCTCGCGGCGGTGACTCCCGAAGCCGCTTGCGCCCACCCCAACTGGGTGATGGGCCGCAAGATCTCGGTCGACTCGGCGACGCTGATGAACAAGGGACTGGAGCTGATCGAGGCCTGTCTCCTGTTCGGGCTGCGGCCTGCGCAGGTCGAGATCGTCGTTCACCCGCAGAGCATCGTGCACTCGCTCGTCGAATACCGCGACGGTTCGGTGCTCGCTCAGCTGGGCTCGCCGGACATGCGCACGCCGATCGCCCACGCCCTGGGCTGGCCGGACCGAATCGCCTCCGGTGTAGAATTCCTGGATCTGGTCCGCACCGCACGGCTCGACTTCCAGGCCCCCGATACGGAACGGTTCCGCTGCCTCGCCCTGGCGCAGGCGGCGGCCAGGGAGGGGGGCAGCTTTCCCGTGGTGCTCAACGCCGCCAACGAGGTCGCCGTGCAGGCATTCCTGGAGCGCCGATTGAACTTTCTCCAGATAGCGGCAGTCATTGAAGCCGTCATGGCGACGGCAACGGGGGGAGCCGCACTCGAGTCCCTCGACGAAGTGCTCGCCGCGGACGCCGAGGCAAGACGATTGGCACACGAGAGTCTCACCGCACAGCCTGTCGCGAGAGGCCACGCAACGACAAGGGGCGTCCACGCATGAACGTGTTCTGGCAGGCCCTGTGGTTCATCGTGGCCGTGAGCCTGCTCGTCACGGTGCATGAATTCGGCCACTTCTGGGTCGCCCGACGGCTCGGCTTCAAGGTGCTGCGTTTCTCCGTGGGCTTCGGCAAGCCGCTGTTGCGCCGTGTCGCGGGCGCCGACAGGACGGAGTATGTGGTGGCGGCCATTCCCCTGGGCGGCTACGTGAAGCTCCTCGATGAGCGCGAGGGGCCGGTCGACCCTGCCGACCTGCAGCGCTCCTTTACGCGCCGGCCCCCCTGGCAGCGCATCGTGGTGCTGCTCGCGGGCCCGGGGTTCAACATCGCCTTCGCAATCCTCGTCCTGTGGGGAATGCTGTGGGCGAATGGGATCGATGAGGTCAAGGCGGTGGTCGGCGATGTGACCGCCGACTCCATGGCGGCGCACGCAGGCATCCGCTCCGGCGATGAGATTGTTGCCGTCAACCGCCAGCCCGTGAACGGCCAGCAGGAGGTCGTGTTCGGGCTTCTCGATGGGGTGAGCTCCGGCTCCAAAGTCGTGTTGTCGCTGCGCGGAGCGGCGGGCGACTCACGCACCGCCACCTTTGACGTACCCAGCTCGGAGGAGCGGCGGCGGTTGACCGAGCCGTCCGCGATGTTCAAAGGGCTGGGATTCCAGTTCTGGGTTCCGTCGGTGCCGGCAGTGTTGCGAGAGGTCGCGCCCGGCGGTCCCGCGGCCGCTGCAGGCCTGCAGCCTGGCGATGAGATCGTCGCGATCGACGACAGGCCCGTCGACTATCAACACTTCGTGCCGTTCATCGAGGAGAGCGTAGGACGCACCATCGACGTCCGGTATCGCCGTGCGGGCGCGGCGAGCTCCACGCGCGTTCGGGTCATATCGGACGCCGTCGCGGGCCGCACGATCGGCCGCATCAAGGTGAGCGTGGGGCCGCCCGTTGGGGCACGCCTGAAGTATCCGCCGAGCATGCTCAAGCACATCGACTTCTCACCCGTCGTCGCTTTCGGACAGGCTGCAGATCAGGCGTGGAGCATGACTGTGCTGCAGGGACGGCTGTTCTGGCGTATGGTGCTCGGCCAGGTTTCTCTCAAGAACTTGAGCGGGCCGCTCTCGATTGCCGAGTTCGCTGGCGAGTCTGCCGAGGCGGGGGCCTCATCCTTCCTGGAGTTCCTCGTGCTGATCTCGCTGTCGCTCGGCTTCCTGAATCTGTTACCCATCCCGATCCTGGACGGCGGACAGATCGTCTTTCAGCTCGCCGAATGGCTCAAGGGCAGTCCGGTGTCCGACCGGGCGCAGGCCTTCGGACAGCAGGTGGGCATCGCGCTGCTCGTGCTGCTGATGGGCGTGGCCCTGTTCAACGACATCGCGCGTCAGCTCAGTTGAGCCGCCCAGTGGGCACAAGAAGGGACCGGGCTTCAGGCGCGGTCCCCCATAACGACATCAGAAAGATTTTGGTGAAGAGAAGATGAAGTCTCGAGCCGTCGCGGTCTCGGTTGCCCTGTTCGTGCACTGCGCAATGGCGCAGGCGCAGACGCCACCCGTGCAGCCGCAGGCGCCGCCGCAGCCGGCCGCTCCACCGGGCACCGCATCGCCGCCAGGTCCCGTACGGGCGCCGCCTCCTGCGGCGCCGCCGAGCGAATCGGACTTCACCGTCGGCGACATCCGCGTGGAGGGCCTGCAGCGCGTTTCCGAAGGAACGGTTTACAACTATCTGCCTGTCAACATCGGCGATCGCCTCACGCCACAACGGGTGCGCGAGGCGGTGCGCGCCCTGTACGCAACGGGATTCTTCCGTGACGTGCAGTTGCGCCGCGACGGCAACGCGCTCGTGGTCGTGGTGCTCGAACGACCCTCCATCGAGAGCTTCGAGATCACCGGCAACAAGGACATCAAGACGGAGGATCTGCAGAAGTCGCTGCGCAACGTGGGACTGGCGACGGGCAAGACCTTCGACCGTTCCGTGCTCGAGGACGTCACCGGTTACCTCACGGACCAGTACTTCAGCCGTGGCAAGTACGGCGTGCGCGTGGACACGCATGTTGAGGAGGAGTCCGGCAACCGGGTGAAGATCAAGATCGAGATCAAGGAAGGCAAGCGCGCTACGATCCGCCAGATCAACATCGTCGGCAACACGAAGTTCAAGGAGAAGGACATTCTCGAGACCTTCGAGCTGAAGACGCCCAACTGGCTGTCCTGGTACAAGTCCGACGACCGCTATTCGCGCGACTCCCTGCAGGGGGACCTCGAGAAGCTGCGCAACTACTACATGGACCGCGGCTACGCGAATTTCCAGATCGACTCGACCCAGGTCACGATCGCCCCTGAGAAGGAGGACATGTTCATCACGGTGAACATCGACGAGGGCGATGTCTTCAAGGTGTCGCAGATCAAGCTGGCGGGCAATTTCGTCGTGTCCGAGCCGGAGCTGCGCCACTACCTGCTGGTGCAGCCCGGCCAGACCTTCAACCGCAAGCTCATCACCACCACGCAGGAGCTGATCCAGAACCGCCTGGGAGCCGATGGTTACGCCTTCGCCAAAGTCGATCCCGTTCCCACGCCCGACAACGACACCCACCAGGTGTCGCTGACCTTCTTCATCGACCCGGGCAACCGCGTGTACGTGCGCAACATCACCTTCTCGGGCGTGAATCGCATCAACGATGTGGTGCTGCGGCGTGAGATGCGCCAGCTCGAGGGCGCGTGGCTGTCGAACACTTCGCTGGAGCGCTCCAAGCAGCGCGTGCAGCGTCTTCCTTATGTGAAGAACGTCGAGTTCGAGACCACCCCCGTGCCCGGCGCGCCCGACCTGGTGGACGTGAATTTCAAGATCGAGGAGGGCCCGGCGGCCCAGCTGAGCGGCGGCATCGGCTACTCCGAGTCCTATGGCGCGCAGCTGAACGCCCAGTACTCGGACGCCAACTTCATGGGCACCGGCGAGCGTATCGCGATCGACCTGAACACCGGCATCTACAGCAAGGTGTACAACATCTCGCATACCAATCCGTACACGAGCATCGACAACCTGTCGCGCACCGAATCGCTGACCTACAGCGACGTCACGCAGTTCGTGTCCTCCTCCTCGGATTTCACCTCGAAGCAATACAGTTTCGGACTCAGCTATGCCTACCCGATCGCCGAAACGCAGTATTTCCGCTTCGGCGGCGCGCTCACCTCCTCGCAGCTGCTGACCAGCTCCCTCGGCAGCGCTCTGCAGGCGCAGCAGTGGGTGCGGGAGAACGGCAAGCCCTACACCCGGGTGGCGCACGACGACTCGACCAATGCGGACTATCTGTTCTTCGGCTCGAAGTTCCGGGCCGCGGAAGCCCAGCTGGGCTGGGACTGGGACACGCGCAACCGCACCCTGTTCGCCGACCACGGCATGCACACCTCGATCAGCGCTTCAGCGACCGTTCCGGGGAGCGAGGTCCAGTACTGGGTGGGCAACATCAGCTTCCAGAAGTACGTGCCCATCCGGGGTCCGTGGACGCTGTCGTTCTACGATGCGGTGGATTACGGTGCCCCCCTCGGCAAGACCACGGCGCTCCCCCCGTACCGCAATTACTATGGCGGCGGGGCGGATTCGGTCCGTGGCTTCCAGGAAAGCCGCCTGGGACCGAAGGACAATTTCGGCAACCCCTACGGTGGCAACCTCCGGGTCACCAGCCAGACCGAGCTGATCCTGCCCATGCCGCAGAAGTGGCGTACCAGCGCGCGGGTGAGCCTGTTCTACGACATCGGCAACGTGTTCTCGACCGACCACGTGAGCTTCTTCGGCACCGACGGGGTGACCCCGGTAAATTACAAGTTCAGTTATGCTAACCTGAAGCGCTCGACGGGGATCGCGGTGCAATGGCTGGCCCCGCTGGGGCTCTTCAAGTTCAGCTACGCCATCCCTTTGAATGCGAAGGTGCAGGACGGCATTCACTTTGCCGATGAGACAGAGGGCTTCCAGTTCACGATCGGCCAGGCCTTCTAGGCGCGGGGAGTCGTGAGCGATCCGGCGCGCCTGCGGTGCGGGCACGCAGCGTGACCAACTGCAATTGACTCGAGGTGGGTATTTTCGTGAACGGCTTGATCAGCGGCAAATCAATGGCCAAGAACATGGTATGGGCTCTCGCGGCGGTGGGCGCACTGGTCGCCATGCCGGCGTGGGCGGAGCTCAAGATCGGCGTGGTGGATTACGGACGCCTGGCGGAGGAGTCCCCGCAGGCGAAGGTCGCTCTGGATGCCATCCGCACCGAGTTCACGCCCCGCCAGCGCGACCTGCAGAATCAGCAGACCACGCTGAAGGCCAAGGAAGACAAGCTGCAGAAGGACGGCGCGACCATGACGGAAGATCAGCGGGCCCGCGCCGAGAAGGACCTGCGCGACAGCTACCGCGAACTGCAGCGCAGGCAGAGCGAGGTGCAGGATGACTTCAACGCCCGCCGCAACGAGGAGATGTCGAGGCTGCAGCGCACGCTGATCGAGCAGGTACGCATCTACGCCAAGGCGCAGAACTTCGATCTGGTCGTCGCCGATGGCGTCATCTATGCGACCCCGACGCTCGACATCACTCCCCAGATCCTGACGGCGCTGAAGGCCAATGCGCCGGCCGCCGCCGCCAAACCGGCGTCCCAGATTCCCGCTGCGGCGCCCGCTCCGGCGGCGAAGCCGCAGGGACACTGAGGTCGGGAGCCGGCTGCGGCTCTCAGCCATGTCGGTCTCGCTGGGGGAGCTCGCCGTCCGGTTCGGATGCGAGCTTCGCGGGAACCCCGATACACGGGTCGAACGGGTCGCGACTCTCGGCAACGCCGACTCGCATTCGATCTCCTTCCTCGCCAATCCGCGCTACCGGCAGCAACTCTCGGAGACTCACGCGGCCGCCGTGATCCTCGATGCATCGAGCGCCGCACACTGCTCCGTGGCCGCTCTGGTTTGCGAGAATCCTTACGCAACGTTCTCACGGATCGCGACCCTCCTGAATCCTTCGCCGGCCGCCTCCCCGGGGGTGCACGCTTCGGCTGTCGTTGCCGACAGCGCGCGCATCGATCCCACGGCGCATGTTGGTCCCTTGACCGTTGTCGGCGAGCGCGTTGCGATCGGCGCGCGGGCGGTGATCGGTCCGCAATGCGTCATCGAGGACGATGTGAGTGTGGCGGAGGACGTAAGGCTGGTAGCTCACGTTACTTTGTGTCACGGCGTCGAGATCGGTGCGCGCTGCCTGCTGCATCCCGGCGCCGTCATCGGAGCAGACGGATTCGGCTTCGCGCCGGAAGATGGCAAGTGGCTCAAGGTGCCGCAGACCGGCTCGGTGCGCCTGGCGGCCGATGTCGAGATCGGTGCCAACACCACCGTCGATCGGGGTGCGATCGACGACACCATTCTCGAAGAGGGCGTGAAGCTCGACAACCAGATCCAGATCGGCCACAACGTGCGCATCGGCGCGCACACGGCAATCGCCGCATGCACCGGCATCTCCGGCAGCACCACGATCGGACGGCGGTGCATGATCGCAGGCATGGTGGCCATGGGCGGCCACCTCGAGATCTGCGACGATGTGACCATCCTCGGCACCTCAATGATCAGTCATTCGATCACGGCCCCCGGCGTATACTCCAGCGGCATTCCGTTTGAGGAAGCCCGAGTCTGGCGCCGCCTCGTGGGCCATTTCAAACGTCTCGGAAACTACGCCGACCGGCTGAAACAACTCGAACGTCAGGCCGGACATTCGCTCGAGCAGGATGAGGATGATGACTGACGCAACGCCCACCGATGCGACCGGGACGGACGGGGACCGGCCAGAGGTCGTGCAACTGGATATCAACGCGATCCTGAGGCTGCTGCCGCACCGGTATCCCTTCCTGCTCGTCGACCGGGTGCTCGAGTGCCGCCCGGGAAAGAGCATCCGCGCGCTGAAGAACGTCACCTTCAACGAGCCGTATTTCCCGGGGCACTTTCCGCATCGGCCCATCATGCCCGGAGTGATCATCATCGAGGCCCTGGCGCAGACCGCGGGCATCCTCGCCTTCGTCACCGCCGGTGTCGTACCGAACACCGAAACTCGCTTCTACTTCGTGGGCATCGACAAGGCTCGCTTCCGCAAACCCGTGGAGCCGGGGGATCAACTGGTGCTCACGGCGCAGCTCGAGCGCAGCTTCAAGGGGATCTGGCGCTTCGCCACCGCCGCATTCGTGGGTGACAACGAAGTGGCGCACGCCGAAATGATGGTCGCGCCGGAGACGGGCAAGTGATCAACGCGCTCGCACTGGTGTCGCCGAAGGCCAGGCTCGCCGCGGATGTGACGGTGGGACCCTTCTCAGTCATCGGCCCCGACGTCGAGATCGGACCCGGATCGGTGGTCGGCCCGCACGTCGTGATCAACGGACCGACGCGCATCGGCTCGGAGAACCGCTTCTTTCAGTTCGCCTCCATCGGGGATGCGCCCCAGGACAAGAAGTACCAGGGCGAGCCGACGCGGCTGCAGATCGGCGACCGCAATGTGTTCCGCGAAAGCTGCACCATCAACCGCGGAACCAGCCACGACAAGGGCGTGACCACCATCGGCGACGACAACCTGTTCATGGCGTATTCGCACGTCGCGCACGACTGCGTCGTGGGCAGCAATACCGTGTTTGCGAACTGCGCCACCCTGGGAGGCCATGTCGAGGTGGGAGACTGGGTGACGCTCGGCGGCATGAGCGCGGTGCATCAGTTCTCGAAGATCGGCGCTTACGCCTTTATCGGCGGCGGCGCGATCATCACGCGCGACGTGCCGACGTATGTGATGGTTGCGGGCAATCCGGCGGAGCCGCATGCGGTGAACTCCATCGGATTGAAGCGTCGCGGCTTTACCGACGAGCAGATCCGAAACATTCGCGATGCCTACCGGATTCTTTACCGATCCGACCTCAAGCTCGCCGAAGCCCTCGACAAGTTGCGCTTGCTCGGCGAGACGCAGCCCGAAGTCCGGGTGTTCGTGGAGTTCATCGGCACTTCGACCCGCAGCCTCGTGCGATGAGCGAGCCGGCCGGGCGGCTGTCCGCCCCGCGCTTCGGCGCGCTTGCTGCCGGGGAGCCGCTGCGCGTCGGCCTCGTTGCAGGCGAATCCTCCGGAGACCAGCTGGGCGCGGCGCTGATCGCGGCCCTGCGGGACCGGGTACCCGATGTGCAGTGTTTCGGCATGGCCGGGCCGAAAATGGTGGCGGCGGGCTGCGACCCCTGGGCTTCCTCCGAGGAGCTCTCCACGATGGGCCTGTTCGAGGTTCTGCGGCACCTGCCGCGGCTCCTGAGGTTGCGGGCCTCGCTCGTGGAGCGGTTCGAGCAGGCGCGCCCGCATGTCTTTGTTGGAATTGATGTTCCCGACTTCAATCTCGGCCTGGCCAAGCGGCTCAAAGCACGCGGGCTCAAGACCGTCCAATATGTGAGCCCGCAGGTGTGGGCCTGGCGGCAGGGCCGCGTAAGCACCATAGGCCGCTCCTGCGACCTGGTGCTGTGCCTGCTGCCCTTTGAGACCGAGTTCTACGCCCAGCACGGGGTGCGCGCGGAATTCGTCGGACACCCCCTCGCTGATCAGATTCCCCTGGAAGTGGACCGGGCGAGCGCACGCGATGCGCTGGGAATCCCCCAGGAGGCGACCGTGTTCGCGCTGCTCCCCGGCAGCCGCATGGGGGAAGTCGAGAGATTGGGAGCGGACTTCGCCGCGGCTGCGGCCTGGATCGTCGCAAGGCGGCCCGGCGCCCGGTTCGTTGCCCCGATGGCCTCCGCGAGCGTGCGGCTGCGGTTCGAGCAACTGCTGGCAATGGTCGCGACGCCGCTTCCCGTGCAGGTGCTGGACGGTCAGGCGCAGCGGGCCCTCGCGGCGGCCGATGCGGCTATCGTAGCCTCGGGAACAGCGACCCTCGAGACTTTGCTCACCGGACGGCCCATGGTCGTCGCGTACCGGCTCGGCGCGCTGACGGCGTTTCTCCTGCGCGCCCTCGGCCTCGTCAAGGTGCCATACTTCTCACAGCCGAATCTGCTGGTCGGCCGGCGGCTGGTGCCCGAGCTGTTTCAGGACGCCGTCACCGGGCCGGCGCTGGGTGAGGCGCTGCTTCGGGAGCTGGAGGACGGTCGACACTTGCGCGAGCTGAGCGAGGAGTTCCGACGCGTGCACGAGACGCTGCGTCGCGGAGGCGCACAGAGAGCGGCAACCGCCATTCTCGAGTATGTGCATGGTTAGGAATGGGCCGCTGCGAATCGCCGGAGTCGATGAGGCAGGCAGGGGACCTCTCGCAGGGCCCGTTGTCGCCGCCGCAGTGATCCTCAATCCGAGACGCCGCATCGACGGCCTGGCGGACTCGAAGGTGCTTACGCGGGAGGAGCGCGAGCGGCTCGCTCCGATCATTCGCACGCGCTCTGTGGCGTGGGCCGTTGCGTGGGCGGATCGCGACGAGATCGACGCGTTGAATATCCTCGGCGCGACATTCCTCGCGATGCGTCGCGCGCTCATGCGCCTTCCCGTCTGCCCCACACACGTGCAGGTTGACGGAAATCAACTCCCGCGCATCGATGACCTGCGCCTTGGCTGCACGGTCGAGGCGATTGTCGAGGGGGATGCCAGCGTGGCAGCGATCAGCGCCGCCTCGATACTCGCGAAGACCTTTCGGGACGCCATGATGCAGCGCCTGGACGTCTGCTATCCCGGCTTCAAGCTTGCCATCCACAAAGGATATGGGACGCCTGCGCATCTGGAGGCGCTGCGCCTGCAGCAGCCCTCGCCCCTGCACCGGCGATCGTTCATCCCGGTGCAGATCGCGATGGGCAAGATCGATTGAGACGCGCCGCCATTCGTGAATAATGCGCGTATGACGCCCGGCTTCGCTCATCTTCGCGTGCACACCGAATACTCGCTGATCGACAGCGTCGTGCGCATCCCCGAGCTCGTCGAAGCGGTGGCCGCGGCGGGCATGCCGTCAGTGGCCGTAACGGATCAGAGCAACCTGTTCGCGATGGTGAAGTTCTATCGCGCGGCGCTGCAGCGCGGCCTCAAGCCCATCGTCGGTGTCGATCTGCTCGTACACGAGGCCGGCGAGCGCCAGCAGCCCTCCAAGCTGACCTTGTTGTGTCAATCTCAGACCGGCTACGGCAACGTGACGCGCCTCGTGAGCCGCGCGTATCAGGAAGGCCAGAAGCGCGGCGTGCCGACCATCGATCGTCACTGGCTGTCGCCGGGCAATCTCGAAGGGCTGATCGCTCTGTCGTGTGCCGGTGAAGGCGATGTCGGTCGCACGCTCATGAATTCGCGTGAGCGCGATGCAGACGGGGCGCTCGATTTCTGGCTCGGCCTGTTTCCCGACCGCTACTACATCGAGCTGCAGCGCATCGGGCGGCCGGAGGACGAGTCGTACATCGCGGCGGCCGTAGCGCTTGCCGGGCGACGCGGCGTGCCGGTGGTCGCGACCAATGACGTGCGCTTCCTGAAGGAAGAAGACTTCGAATCGCACGAGGCGCGCGTGTGCATTCACGACGGCACGCTGCTCGCCGATTCCGGACGGGTGCGCCGCTACACGCGTCAGCAGTATCTGCGCACGCCTGCCGAGATGGCGGACCTGTTCTCGGACGTCCCGGAGGCGCTTGCGAACTCGGTTGAGATCGCGCGCCGCTGCACGCTGGTGCTGAAGCTGGGCGAGGCGCGGCTGCCCCGGTATCCCGTGCCTGGAAACACCACCACCGAGGAGTTCATGCGTGAGCAGGCTGCTCGTGGGCTCGACGAGAGGCTGGCAGGCGCAACCCGGTCCGCCGTCGCGGGCGCGACAGGTAATGGGCGTGCAGCCGGCGCTGTAGGGGCAGCGCCGATCCTCGAGCCCGCGCGGCTTGCGGAGTACCGCGAGCGCCTGCGCCTGGAGCTCGACGTCATCTGCCAGATGGGCTTTGCGGGCTACTTCCTGATCGTGGCGGACTTCATTCGCTGGGCGCGCGAGAACGGCGTCCCGGTGGGGCCGGGGCGCGGCTCGGGCGCCGGCTCCCTGGTCGCCTACAGCCTGCGCATCACCGACCTCGATCCGCTGAAGCACGATCTCCTGTTCGAGCGCTTCCTCAATCCGGAGCGCGTCTCGATGCCGGACTTCGACGTCGACTTCTGCATGGACGGCCGCGACCGCGTCATCGACTACGTGGCCGAGAAGTACGGACGCGAGCGGGTGTCGCAGATCATCACCTACGGCACCATGGCGGCCAAGGCCGTGGTACGCGATTGCGGCCGGGTGCTCGGGATGAGCTACGGCTACGTCGACAAGATCGCGAAGCTCGTGCCCTTCGAGCTCGGCATCACCCTGGAGGATGCCCTGACCAAGGAGCCGGAGCTGAAGAAGCTCTACGACGGCGAGGAGGAGGTGAAGAACCTCATCGACCTCGCCCGCTCCCTGGAGGGCCTGACGCGCAACGCGGGCATGCATGCCGGAGGAGTCGTCATCGCACCCTCGGTCCTGACCGACTTTGCGCCCCTGTTCTGCGATGACACCGGCGGCAACCTCGTCACGCAATTCGACAAGGACGACGTCGAGGCGGCGGGCCTCGTGAAGTTCGATTTCCTCGGCCTGCGTACGCTCACCATCATCGACCGGGCGGTCGTGATCATCAACCGCATCCGCGCGCAGCGCGGTGAGGCGCCGCTGAGCATCGAGACCCTGCCGATGGACGATGCGCCGACATTCGCGCTGCTCAAGTCCTGCCGCACGACCGCCGTGTTCCAACTCGAGTCGCGCGGCATGAAGGATCTGATCCGCCGCCTGCAGCCCGACTGCTTCGAGGACATCGTGGCGCTGGTCGCGTTGTTCCGCCCCGGGCCACTGCAGTCCGGCATGGTCGATGACTTCATCGATCGCAAGCACGACAAGAGCGGCAGCCAGATCGACTACCTGCACCCGAGCCTGCAGCCGGTCCTCAAGCCCACCTATGGCGTGATCCTGTACCAGGAGCAGGTGATGCAGATCGCCCAGGTGCTCGCGGGGTACACGCTCGGAGGTGCGGATCTGCTGCGCCGCGCGATGGGCAAGAAGAAGGCAGAGGAGATGGCCAAGCAGCGCTCGGTGTTCGTCGACGGGGCGGTGGAACGCGGCATCCGCCCCGATCTCGCGGCGCACATCTTCGACCTGATGGAGAAGTTCGCCGGCTACGGCTTCAACAAGTCGCACTCCGCCGCGTACGCGCTGCTGTCCTACCAGACCGCCTATCTGAAGGCGCATTTCCCGGCGGCCTTCATGTCGGCCGTGCTGTCGGCCGACATGGATCACACGGACAAGGTCGTTACCCTCATCAAGGAATGCTCCGACATCGATCTTCAGGTCAGGCCGCCGGATGTGAATCACTCGCGATACGAGTTCGCGGTCGGGGACGAGAGGACCATCCGCTACGGCCTCGGTGCAGTGCGCGGTGTCGGTCAGGGCGCCGTGGAAGCCATCATCGCCGAGCGCGAAGCGCACGGAGCCTTCACGAGTCTCGAAGATCTTTGCCGCCGGCTCGATCTGCAGAAGGTCAACCGGCGCGTGTTGGAGGCGCTGTTGCGTGCCGGAAGCCTCGATGCACTGGGGCCCAACCGGGCAACCCTCATGCACCGGCTGCCGGCGGCGATGCAGCTCGGCGACCAGAACACCCGGGCACACGAGGCAGGCCAGAACGACATGTTCGGTCTGGCAGCGGAGGAACGCGCGGCCGTTGCGCTGCCGGCGCGAGCCGCTGAGCTGCCCGAATGGAGCGAATCCGTGCGCCTCGCCGGTGAGCGCGAGACGTTGGGTCTTTACCTCACCGGGCATCCGATCGACCGCTTCGAATCGGGACTGGCCAACATCGTGACGCACCGTGTCGGACCGCTGCTGAGCGAGCGGCCGATGGAGCCCATGCGTTTCGGCGGCGGCAGGTCGGTCACCGTGGCGGGTCTCATCGACGAGGTGAAGAAGCGCGGCCCGCGGGTGATCCTGATCCTCGACGATCGTACGGGCCGGATCGAGGTGACCCTGTTCGACGACGTGTACCAGAAGCATCGCGACGTGGTGGCAAAGGATGCGCTCGTGTGCATCGAGGGGATGTTGCGCTTCGATGAGTTCAGCGATGCGTGGCGTCTGTCGGCGCGACGCATCACCGAGCTCGACCGGATCCGGGAAGCCCAGGCGCGCCGCCTCGTCCTGAAATGGCCTGCGCGCGGGGATTCGGCCGCCCTCATGGGGAGGCTCGCCGAGACGCTGGCGGCGTGGCGCCCCGGCCCGTGCCCGATCACGATCGAGTACTCCGGGTCCGGCGCCGCGGGCGCGCTCAACCTCGGAGCCGAATGGAAGGTACGGGCCAGCCGCGAGCTGCTCGAGAGCCTGGAAACGCTCCTCGGACGGGGCGGAGTGCAGATCGTCTACAACGTGCCCGTGGCAGCGCAGGGCGTGGGCTGATGCGGCGATCCCCGGCCTTGCGCCCCGACCCCCGACC
>FTEN01000382.1_pt1 | contig 18969 bp, 12 predicted proteins | sample 1640221 | NCBI WGS metagenome assembly FTEN01 (sample SAMEA3914816, study PRJEB12502) | metagenome | biome: forest; material: soil | place: USA | collected 2011-09-16 | depth 0.3 m | reverse complement strand
TGCCTGCACCGACCTTGGATGTGATCAGCGCACGCTCAGCGTGCGAATCTGCACCGACCGCGCCGGAAAGGTTCTTGGTCTGCGCGAGCGGCGTCAGATCCATCTGCTCGCGCAGGTCCGCGAGCTCGTCCTTGAACTGATTGACCGTCTTCTGCGCCTTCTCATGCGCGAGCTGCTTCTGGTCCACCGGCTTCGGCACTGGCTTCTGCACAGGCTCGATCTTCGGTTTCTCTTCGACCTTCGGCGGCGGCGGTGGTGGCGGCGGCTTCGGCTTCTCCTCGATCATCACCCGGGCCAGCCGCTGCGGCACCTCCGTATCGGCCGCGGTCGGCTTCGGCGGCGACAGCAGGGGAAACAGGATGCCGAACAGCACGAACAGGAACAGCATCACCCGCAGGATCTTGCGGAAACGCGAGCTCGACTCGGGATCTCCTTCCCAAGGCAGCTCGTACTCGCGATAAAACGGGACCAGGGTGGTCATGAGCTTGGCGTCTCTCGCTTCATGCCTAGGCGGGATTGAGCTGGCCTGCCACGACCGGCTTTTCCTTCTGGATCACGGCCAGGGAAATGCGGCCATAGTCGGCGTCGGTGCATGTGGCCATGACCTTTTTCAGCACGTCGTAGGGCAGCGCCTTGTCCGCCATGATCGTGATCTCGCGCTTCGCGAGATCCTGCTCCGTGATCTCCTTGCCCACCAGCAGGGGGCGCTTGAGCGCGTCGCGCAGCTGTCCGACGATCGCGCCTTGAGAGGCGCGCACTTCCGCGACACTCGCGATGTGCTCGCCCTGCACGAACAGGTCGTCCTTCGTGATCATGACCACCACGGAGCTGTGCGGGGCGGCCTCGGCGATCGACTGCGGTATCTCGATCCCCTTGCTGTTCTGGATCACCTCGACCTCGGTCGAATACACCAGCAGGAAGGCGACCATCACCGACAGGATGTCGATCAGCGGAATCAGGTTCAGCTCGGCATCGGCGCGGTGCCGCAGGTGATGCTCCGCCATGCGCCGCGCGCGGTTGGACATGCTCATTTGGGGGAAACTCCTTGAGGAGAGGCTGCAGGTGCCCTGTTGGGCACCGCGGGAGTCGCCGCTGCCGGCGATGCGCCCTGCGCCGGCGTACCGCCCGGCTGCTGGTCGTCCCCCAGCGGTGCATCCCCGATGGAAATGTCGGGAAACAGCTCCGCCTGCACGGTGGTATTGCGCTCGTCCTTGGTCTCGAACACGCGCACCCGGTCCATCACCTGCACCAGGATGTCGTAGGGAGTCTCCGACTCGAGCAGGATCGACGCGTCGGTTTTCTCCGGAAATTTCGCCTTCACGCGCTTCAGGTAACCGGTCAGCCCTTCGTAGTCGTAACCGGTCGCCGTGTTGGGCAACGGCGCGAGCGGCCCGCTGTTGCGGTCGGCCACGATCATCCCGTTCTTGCGCACCATGACCTCGAGCTGCAGCCCCGGAGGCGGATCGCGGAACTCCGTCTGCGCGGCGGGCAGATTGAGCTGCAGGATCACCGTGCGGGAGAACACGGCGGTCATCAGCAGGAAGGTCACGAGAACCGTAAAGATATCGATCATCGGCACGAGCAGCAGCTCGGCCGGCTTGCGCATGTGACGCGCCAGCTTTCTGGATTGATACGATCTACGCATGCAGGGCCTTTGAGTCCGCGGCAGCGAAAGGTGCTGTCGGGGCTCTTACGCCGCAGCCGCAGGCGCCGGCGTCTGCCGCTCGGTGATCGCGTTCAGAAATTTGACTGAGGCCATCTCGAGGCTGTCGATCAGCTCGGTGGTCTTCGTCTGCAGGAACGCGTGCACGAACAGCAGCGGGACCGCCGTCATCAGACCGAAGGCCGTACAGTTCATCGCGACCGAGATGCTGGCCGAGAGAAGGTTGGCCTTCTCCGCCGGGTTGATCGTGGCAACGGCCGCGAACGCGCGGATGAGGCCCATGACGGTGCCGAGCAGGCCCAGCAATGTCGCGAGGTTGGCGAAGGTCGCGAGGTAGTGCGTGCGCTTCTCGAGCCGCGGCACGACCTCCATGAGGCTTTCCTCCATCGCCTTCTCGATGTCGTCGCGCCGGCGCGCGGATTGAATCCGTGCCAGCCCGTAGTTGAGGATGTGACCGATCATCGAGTCCGACTTCGAGGTCACCTGCACGACCTGGCGAAAGTTGCCCTGCGCGAGCATGGGCACGATTTCGTTCCAGGTGCCGCGGTTGCGGACCGCGACATGGGTCAGGTAGATGTAGCGCTCGATGGCGATCGACAGGCCCACCACGAACACGATGGCGATCGGGTACATGAAGTCCCCGCCGCCTTGAAAAAACCGAACGATCAAGTTCCACAGTCCCATCGATATCTCCCACGGCCTGCGGCCGGACTTCTTGCGAAGGGGTCGCGAAGCTGCGACCTCCTCAAACTGGCGGCGCGCCACGCGCACCCGTCAAGCGCCACACACGGCACTCAAGCTGGCAAACTGAATGACATAAGCCCAAAAAGCTGCGATCCCGCTCTCATTTACGACTTGCCGGGCACGCGTTGCGCCCGTCAGGCCGCACCTTGCGATCAAACCGGTTAGTGCTTCTCACCGGCCTGGGGCGCGGCGGCCGCCCCGGGCTCAGGACCCGTCCCTCCCGCGGGGCCGCTACCCGGCGCGGTGGCCCGACCTGCCCCGGGAGCGGCACTCGGAACCGATGCCGCCGGCCCATGACCCTGATCCGGTTTCAACGCGTCGTAATAGCGATTTTCGCGCTTGAATACATCGCGGTCGACCGGGGCAAGCACTTCGTCCAACAGGCTGTTGACGGGCTTGCCCACGAGATCCCCCAGGTCGGAGCGCTTCCACGGAACGATGTATAGCACCTTCGGCAGCTCGCGATTGCCTGTGATCTGCGTCGTATCCAGCTCGATGCGGTCCTGCGCCTTGCCGGCTGCTCCCGTTCTGAGAGGCGCGCGGCCTGCGTCACCTTTGTCCTGCGCGGGCTCCTTGGCCTGTTGGGTTGTCGCGGGTCGCGCAGATGCGGGCGATGTTTTCCTCGCTGGCGCAGCGCTCGGGCCGGCGCTCTGCCCAGCGCCGGGCGTGCCGGCAGGGGCAGCAGAGGTATCGACGCCGGGCTCCAGTTGATCGGGGCGCGGAACCTCGCGCGACGGTGCCACGGTGGGCTGACCGGTGGGCGGGGAGTTCGCCGGAGCGGGCTGAGCCCATGTGGGCGCAGCCACGATCAAAGCCAACAGCGGGTAGCCGCTCAGTCGAATGTGTTTCATGTACATGTCAGCCTCCCGCTCGTGGCGTGGGCCCGGCCGGCCCGGCTGGCGCAGTCGGCGCAGTCGGCGCAGTCGGCGCAGCAGGACCGTTTGTCTCGGGCGCCGGAGCAGCTGGCGCATCGGCCGGGGCGGGCGCGGGTGCCGCAGGCCTCTGGACCGGCTTGCCCAGGCGTTGTCGCAATTCTGCGATCCAGCCGCTCACCGGCTTCTCCTCGCCGGTCAGCTCCTTGTACCGTTGAAACGCCGTCAACGCCCGTTCCGGGTCAGCCAGATAGAGATCTGAAACCACGCCAAGGTTCCGATACGCGGCAGCATAGTTGGGATCGGCTGCGATTGCCTTCTCGTACGACGCCGCGGCTTCCTGGAACTTGCCGCGCAGCCGCTGCGTCGCGCCCAGCTCGGTCCAGGCGACCGCGCTGGCGCCATTGCGCTCGACGGCTGTCTGCAGCGCAGCCTCGGACTGCTCCAGCTGGCCGCCCTTGCGAAACAGAATACCCAGGTTGACGTACGGCGCCGACAGCTGCGGGTAGGTGACGGAGATCTGCTTGAATTCCAGCTCTGCCTCGGTTGCGTTCCCGGAGCGCATCATGCCGACGGCGCGATCGAAGTCGGCGACGGCACGCCGCGGAATTTCCTGCGGCGCAGCCGCTGTCGCTGCCGCTGCCCCTGCCCCTGCCCCGGCAGTGCCCGACTGACCCGCGGCCGCAGGCTTGGTGGCGCCTACGCTCTGCTCAGCCGGAGCCGGAGTCGAGGCGGTGCCGTTGTTGCCAGGCGGCGACTCGTTCGTCGGCGACGAGGCGCACGCGCACGCCAGCACGGCCAACGTCGCGCAGGCGAGGCCACGAATCGCCGGCAGCACCAGCCGTCCCGCCGGCGCAGGATCCAGGCCGCCCCCTGGCAGCGATCGTTCCGGGCAGCAAGCGGCCTGCTGCCCACGGGCAAAAGACCTGGCTTCTGCCCGCCTAGTTGAGTGTCGTGACGACATCCTGCGTGAGCTCCGTCTTGCCGTAGCGCGCGGGTTTGAGCTCGGCCAGCACCTTGTAGCTCTTCTGCACCCACTCGTCGTAAACGCCATCCTTGGCGCGCGCGGCATTCAGCTCGTGCGCCTTGATGGCCTGCTCTTCGAACGGAAACACCTGCTCCTCGAGCAGCGAGTTGTATTCCTCCAGCGCATCGCCCTTCAGGCCCTTCGGCCGCTCCGAATTCATTACGTCCTTGGCGAGCGTGCGATACAGCTCGGCCATCTCGTAAGTCGCCGCCGTCGTGACTTCGGCAACCTGGTACGCAGCCGCCTCCTTGTAGCCCTCCATTGCGTTCTCGAGCGCCTTGCGCTTCGCGACGAGGCTCTTCTTCAGGGGCGTCGTCAAGCGCACGTCACGGAACGCGTCGCGCGCCGGCTGCGCGAGGACGAGCTGCGCCTTGGCGGCGAGATAGTGCGTCCGCTCGGTGCGCTGCGCGCCGGCCGCCCCGTCCGCTTTGATGATCTCCCGATACCAGAAATCGCGCCGCGTGAAGTCGCCCCCCCTGGCGGCGTAGTCGGCGAGGCGCTGCCGCGCCTCTTCCGCATCGACGATCGGTGTTGGATTCGTGCTCACGAACTTCTCGAGCATCGACACGGCCTTGGGCGCGTTGTTCGCCTTCGCGTACAGGTCGGCTGACTGCAGCAGCGCTTCGCGCTGGACCGCGCGCTCCTCGGTCGGGCTCGAGGCAATCTTCTCGAATTCCGTCGCTGCCTCGCCGGGCCGGTTGGCCTCGGAGTACGCGACGGCCAGCTTGCGCGTGACGTCGGCGGACAACTCGCTCTTGGGAAAATCGCGCCGGAATGCTTCGAGAACGCCGATCGCCCGGTCCCACTGTTTCAAGGTGATCAGCGCCGCCGCGGCATCGTACTGCGCGGTCGAGCGTATCTTCGAGGTCGGGGCAACCCGCTCGACCCGCAGGAAGTCCTCGACCGCTCCGGCGGCGTCGCCGGCCTTGCGCTTCGCGTCGCCCTGTTTGTAGACGGTCGCGGCCAGACGCTCGGTGAGATCGTCACGCAGCTTCTGATCCGTGCCCGCAAGCTCGCGTGCCTTGATGAATGCCGGCTCGGCCTTGTCGAATTCGTTCTGGTCGAAGCGCGATTGCGCCGTGATCGTCCAGGCGATGCGCTGCTTCGCCTGATCGACCGGAGGCTGCCGCGCGATGATCGATTCGGCGATCGTAATCGCACGCGGCAGATCCTTGGCAGCGAAGATTTCCTCGGCCGCGCGTGTGAGCACGCCCGCACTGTCCGGATGCTCGGGGAAGGTCTGCGCAAATTTCACGCCGGCGTCGGTGGCCCGCTTGTGCAGCTCGTCCCTGGCCGGACCGCTCAGAGTGTCCTGCGCCTTCGAATAGGCGTCGAGCGAGGCGTACGCCGCGGCCGCAGACTTGTCGTTCTTCGGATAGCCGTACGCCGTCTTTTCGTATTCCGTCGCCGCATCCGGATACTGGTGGCTCTCGAACAGAGTCTCGGCGAGCAGATAGTTGGTGCCGGCGGAATCCGGATCGTCCGGGAACGACTTCAGATAGTCGCGGTACCACTTGGCCGCTTCCTGGTAGTCGTCGATCTTCTTGGACTTCTGCGCGGTCGCGTGGAAATAGGTGGCGACGTCCTTGAGATTGACCTTCAGCTCCTGCACGACCGTCGCATAGCGGGCGCGGTCGCGGTTCTGCCAGAAAGGCGAGCTGAAGCTGTAGTGCTCGACGAACTCGTGCTTACCGTCGAGCACCAGTTGACTGAAGCCACCTTTGCGGTACGCCTCGATCGCCTGCATCGCCAGATTCGGCGCCTGATCGGTGTACGGGTCGCGCGCGACGTAGGCGCGATACGTCGTCGCCGCGTCCTGGTAACGCTGCTTGTCGACGTACAGATCGCCGAGCCGCGAGTACAGCAGGTACGAATAGGGCGAGTCGCCATGCTTCGTGACGAATTGATCCAGTGACGCGGCGCCATCCGTGTAGGAGAACGTGACGCTCATGACGCGCAGCGTGTCCTCGACCAACTCGCGATCTGCGCGCCTCAGGTCCTCGATGCGCGTCGTCCTGCCATTGCGAACCGTGCCCAGCTTGGAGTCGAGCACGCCCCCGAAGGACGGCAGGCTGTCCTCCGTCATGCCCTGTTTGAACAGCGACCAGCCATGCTTGTACAGGCTCTGCTCGTAGAAGCTCGACGTCTTGCCGCGCCGGATGACGATCGCGTACGCCTTCTCGGCATCAGGGTAGCGCTTGGCCGAGAACAGCAGCTCGCCGCGCCGGAACTGCACTTCATCGAGCTGCGGACTCTGCGGGTAGCGCTGTACGATGCGGTCGAGAGTGGCCAGGGCCTGTTCCGGCTGGCCCGTGGTCTCGTAGGCGCGCGCCAGCTGGTAGAGAACCTGGTCGTTGCGTGCGTAGTCGGGGTACGCCTTCAGAAGCGTCGAATAGAGCCTGATCGCCTCACCGCCCTGAATGTCGATCGCGGTGACCTCCTTTTCCATGCGCTCGACCTCGCCGGCGTCGAGATTGAGGTCGCCCAGCCGCCGCATCGCCTCGGCGCGCAGTTGCGGATCGGTCTTCTGCAGCTCGAGGAAGCGGCGATAGTTCTCCATCGCCTTGGAGGCATTCGCGTCGAGCTTCGTGTCCTTCTGTACGGTGACGGGATGCGACTCGAGATCCTTGATCGTCTTCGAGTCTTTGGCGTCCGCGGCCAGGGTGACGCGCGGCAGCGTCAGCCACGACGCCGCGAGCCAGACACCGAGCACGACTGCCTCGAGCCGCCTCACTTCCTCGGCTCCGGCTCGGCAGGCGGGACAGCGTTCGGCGTCGACGGCGAGTCAGGGGTGGAGCCCGGCGCGGGCGGCGGAGCGGCTTCCTGCGAGTCCGGCGCATTTTGCTGCGGTGCAGCGTCAGGCGCGGTCGCCGGCGCGCCTTCCTGCCCGCCTTGCGGCGCGGCCTGCTTGGTGTGCGTGATGTCCGAATTGGCGGCCCGGTCGTACATCGTTGCGAGTGCGAAGCGAGCCTGCACCTGGTACGTGGCGAGCCGGTTCTTTTGCGCTTCGAGCTCGGCGACAGCGAGCTGCCCGAGGTAGCCGCTCTGTCGGGTCTCGATGTCCGCCAGCCGTACCTGCAGCCCATCGATGCGCTGTTTCAGGGCGGCAACGCGGGTGGCGAACTCTCCGTTGTTCGTCGGTACGCTCTTGCGCGCCCGCTCGACCCGGATCCAGCGGCTCTGCACCTCGCGCAGCGCGAGGTCCAGATCCTTCATGGTGCGCCGCTGCTGCCATGTGCGCGCCCGGAACGTGTCGTTCAGCCGGAAGTACAGCACTCCCTTGACCAGGCGCAGGCGCTCACGCAGCGCCGCGTTCTCCTCGTTGTCCGGCGCGCCCGCCAGGGTGGTCTCGAGGCGCTGAGTCCGTGCCCACTGGTCGCGCTCGTCGGCCGAGCCGAGCGCAGCAACGTCCTTTGCGGATTCGATCGTGTTCAGCCGCTGCTCCAGATCGGCGCGCCGCTGCTGCAGCTTATCGGCCGCACCCGAGCTCAGAAGCGCGTCCGCGCGCGGCAACCGCTCTGCGTACGCGTGCTCACGCGTATCGATCATGTCGCCGAAGGCATCCATGCTGTCGTTCCAGCGATCGAGCGTGCGGCCCATGAAGACGAGGTCGCGGTAGTTCTTCAGCCCCTCCTGGAAATCGTGCCCAGCGAGCACGGTGTACAGGTAGCGCGATTCGGGGGCGTCGGGCACGTTCTTCAGCTGCCAGAACCATCCGTGATGCGAGTCCGTCTCGCTCGAGAGCAGGTCATCGAGCATGCTGCCGTTGCGGATGCGGTCGATGGCCCCATCGAGCCTTACGCCCTCGGCGTCGTACGACTCCACGGCGCTCTCGTAGTACTCGGCCGACTGCGAATTGGCGCTGAGCTTCGCGAAGGCGTAGGGGACCGCGAGAAACGACTCCTGTACCGCCGCATCGAGCAGATTGCGGTTGCGCAACTCCAGCCAGGGGCTCAAAGCCCGCTGATAGTCCCCGAGAGCCGCATCCGCCCATCCGGTTCCGAGCAGCGCCTTGTTGGAGTACGGTCCGTTCAGCCGCACCCGCTCGAGCGCGCTGCGCGCCTTGGCCGGCTCGTTGGCCTGCAGATATGCGAATCCAAGCGCCAGGTTCGCCCGGTCCTTGAGTGCGAGGATCTCGGTCCGCTCGGCGTACATCGAGCCCACGGACGAGAGGAACGGATCGGCATCGGCCAACCGGTTTTCGCGGACCAGCGCGACGCCCAGATTGAACCGCGCGTACGCCGTCCAATCCTGCGCTCCGTGCCAGGCCGTCAACAGGCGGATCGCCTCGTCGTAGCGCCCCTGGTGCATGAGAACGTTGGCGAACAGGTGCTGTTTCTCAGCTTCCAGCTCCGGCGAGAGCTTGCCGTTGACCTTGCGCAGGGCCTCCTCGGCCCGGTCGAGATAGCCGCGCGCGTACCACACCTGAGCGAGGTAGAACCACGCGCGATTGCGCACGCCCGTGGGGACATCCTGGTTCAGTAGCGACTGAAAGCGCTGGCCCGCCTCGTTGTGCATCCCGAGAGACAGGTACATGCCGCCGAGGAGCAGCTGCGCTTCCTCCTCATGATGCGGCACCAGATTCCAGTGCTCATAGGCCGTCAACCGGGTGAGCGCCTCGAAATCATCGTCCTGGTAGAAGTAGAAGAGCACATCGCCGTAGTGCAGATCGCGGATGCGCGTGATGGGCAGCTTTTCCGGATCGTGGCGCCGCGCAGCCGCGGATCCGGTCGCCAGGACCGCCGCCGCCGCCAGAAGAAGAACGAGTGAGCGCATCGACTTGCCGCCGCCGGGGCGGCCCTATTCCCAGTCCTTGATCTCGAACTCCGGCTGCAGGCGTCGCTGCCGGTCGTTGATCTTCAGCTCGAGGTATTTCGCCCCGATGCCCTTCTCGAACCTCAGGGTCGCACCCCGCTTGTAGTCCCGGTCATTCGGACCCTTGCCGCTGAAGAACGCTACGAGCTCGTGCTTGCCCACTTTCAGGTTGCCAAGATACAGGCGGTGCACGCCACCCTTCAGCAGCGCTTCGACCTCCCGGGGGGTATACAGATAGTTGATGACTTCCTTCTGGTCGATCTTGAGCGTGACCGAGTCGAGGGCGAAAAAGTCCCCGACGTCCATCGAGAGGAACACCGCCACCTGAGTGTTCGCCGGGAAAAGCAGCTCCTCCTCGAGAACGAAGAGGTCCCGATTCAGGTCCACGACGTCCTTCTTGAGTCCCTGCACCTCCTGGTCGAGGCCTCGCGTATCCGGTGCGGCGGCATCCGCAGGGGTGTCCCCGGTCGCGGTGGCGCCCGCCGCGGATTCCGGGGTTGCGGGCTGAGCCGGCGCCGGCACCGCAGCTGCCGGGGCCGCAGCCGTCGGGGCCGCAGAAGCCGGAGCGACCGGCTGCTGAGCGACGGCGGTTGCGCACAGCAGCGCGGCAAGGAACGGCGCCAGCGCCGCGGCGGCAATGCGCCTGGCGGACGGGAGCGACCATCGAGTGCAGACGACGTAGGGCATATTTCTTCCGATCATTCGTTCAGCAACGCACGCAGCTGCTGCAGGTAGAGCTCCTGAGCCTTGTCACCGAAATCGCGCATCACATGCCGCACGAGGCCGCTCCGGTCGATGAGCACCGTCATCGGCAGATTGTCGACCTGATAACTGCGGCTCACGTTCTTTTCGGGGTCCAGGAGCAGCGCAAAGGCGACGGACTGGCCGTGCGCGAAGGCGAGCGCGCGGGCCTGGTTGTCGTCGACGTTGATCCCATACACCTGCAGACCGGCTGACCGATAGGTGGCAAGGCTCTTGTCCAGTGCCGCCAGCTGCGCCCGGCAAGGTGAGCAGCGGCTACCCCAAAAGGAAAGGACGACGACATCGCCACGGTGCTCTGACAGGCGCACGTTGCCGCCCGCCACCGCGTGCAGCGCGAAATCAGGGGCCTCGTGTCCGAGCAGCTCGTAGGTGGGTACCGCCGCGGACGACAGACTTCCGCCGAACGCTATTGCGATAACCCACTGCCAACCCGCACACAAACGGCGCGGTACCGCGCCTGTCGGCCGTTGAAAGCTCAAGAGTTGTCCTTCAGCAAAGGAAGCGACCGCCGACCGCAGCGCGCGCAACCCTCGCACAGCGAACTTCGAGCTGTCAACGAACGAACTGCCCCTTCCGGAAAGATTGTGCCGCGGGCGTCGGCGATGCGCGACAGCGCGCGCGCCGAGCCGTCGCGTAATCGGGCACGAATCGAGCGCTTTACAGAGGGTTCGGGCGGGCGACGCATCCCGCCCGGGGGGCGGGATGCGTCGGGCAGGTGCGGGGCTCGCGCTACCCGGCTTCAGGGGCCAGGTCAGACGATGGGCTGGAAAGCCACCAGATTGGCGGCTGCCGTACCCAGCCCCTGCATGGGGAACGTCGCGGCGAACTGGGCATCGGTCCCCAGCAGTCCCATGTAGTTCAGGATGACGGTCTGCACGAGTTGGTTGACCGAGTTGGCGGCGGGGCTCGAGGTGCTGACCACCGAGCCGTCGGCGCTGAAGAAGCCGATCTGCTGGCTGGCCGCGCCGTTGCGCAGCACGGGCCGGCCGGCCGGGCTGTAGACCAGGAAGAAGGTCGAGGCGGTCGACTGATTGTCGCCCTGCCAGCCCAGTTTCCCGCGTCCGGCGGTGCTGCTGTCGATCGAGCTGGTAGCGCTCAGCGAGCCATCGCTGAACACGTAGATCATCACCGGCGTCGCCATGCGTTGCGCGTATTCGAGTACCGCGCCGATCATCTGGCCGGCCTTGAAATTGCGAGTCTCGCCGCTGGCCCGCGTACCGTCGTGATAGTCGTAACCGCCGAGCGTGATGGTGCCGGCGGCAGCGAATCCACCGAGCACCAGCTTCATGACGGCCGCGGTCTTCTGGACATCGCCGTCCTTGAAGTCCGTCGCGGTGAAGATCGGGGTGGCCCCGCCGATGATATTCACATCCTTCGTGGGGTCCAGCGCCGAGGGAGTGCCGAATTCATCGGCCGTGTTGGCGCTCTTCACGTACGCGCAGCGCACGGAATTCTTCAGCTTGGCGTCGGCCACTGCGTCGGAATACAGCTGCACGCCGGGGGTTCCGCCGCCGGGCGCGGCGAGGACTCCCGCGAAGGCGTTCTCAGCCGTAGCGGTCATGTTGGTCGCATCGTACAGGCCCGTCCCGCCGCTGATCCTGGCCTGCGACTCCAGTACGGCCACTGCGACCGGGTCGGCGGTTGCGCCGCCCGTATCGACGAGGCCCACATCATCGGAGGCTTGGCTGATCTTGGTCGGCTGCAGAGTCGGGTCGATCAGCGTCATCGGCGCGGCCGAGTTGCCGCCGGAAACGGTCGACTGGGTGCCGATCAGCGTCAGCAGCTTGCCCTTTGGGGTGGTTCCCTGCTTGTTGACGGCCTTGGCAATGCCGTACATCGGATTGTGCGGATTGTTGCCGGTGTCGTTCTGCGAGAGCGCCGCTATCACCGCGCCATTGGTTCCGGTCGCGGTGGCCGGCGTCGTGGCCTTGCTCAGGATGCCTCTGAGGATGGCGCCGTCGGAATGCCACAGCAGTCCCAGGGCATTGCTGACGAACGTGCTCGAAGTGGGCACCATGTTGCCGGGCAGTCCGAGCTTGCCGTAGCCGGCCGTCGACAGGAAGTTGCTCTGCCCGCCGTTCACGCCCATCAGCACTTCCGAGCCGACGAGATTCGCGCCACCCGCCAGATCGAAGGCGATGAAGGGGATGCCGGAGGCGGCACTGGGCACGTTGCACTGCGTGGTCGCCAGCAGAGCCTGCATGTCCGTGGACAAGGCGTTCGCCTTGCCCGACTTCAACAGGGCACCCAGCCAGGCCGGAGCCATGATCACGGCCGGACCGCTGATCAGGCCTGTGGACACGAAGTCGCGGCGCGTCACCGGACGCGGATGGTCATCGTGCAGGATCGGTTCGCCGAGAGCGTGAGGCCGAGGCGGTTTCTTTAGAATGAACATTTGGGTTCTCTCCTGATGCCCATCACTTCAGCGAGACCGCGGCACTGCCGAGAGCGGCCGAGCACGCTGCCTTGGTCGCGGTGGATACGGTAGCCGCGGAATTCAGAGTCGGAATCCGGATCAACAGCGCGTTGACCTCCGTCGTCATCGCGGTCGCGAACGCGGGATTGACTCCCGAGCCGACGGCCTTCGCACTCAGAGCGTTGGCCACGGTATTGCGGTTGGTCACGTTCCCGAAGAACGAGCTCGCCGACGCACCGATGCTGGCATCGAGGCTCGTGCCGAAGAAGGCGTCGCGAGCCGACACGGTGTCCACCAACTGTCCGCAGTACGCGGTCGCCAGCTGCGAGATCGCCGTCTGGTGAGACGCCAGGAACGCATTGATCTGCGGCGCGGGCGGCAACGACTGCTGCAGCGAACCGTACAGCGTGTTCACCGTGCCGTTGGTCATCGGCACGCCGGTCACGGTCGACAGCGTCGCGTTGATCTCCGCGAAGTTGCGCACACCCATGTCCGGCGCCACCGGATTGTCCGTCGGGACGTTCACGACGGGGGTGGGCTCGGTGAACACATGCGTGCTCGAGCCGAACTGGTCGAAAGAGAGGAAGAACAGGTCGGTATCCACTCCCTTGTCGGAGGCGACCACGGCTCCCACGTTCGAGAGCAGCTGGCCGCCTGTGGGCGTGTAGTTCGAGCCGCCCAGTGTCGCATTCAGCGTCGCATACGACTGGCCCGGCAGGCCGGTGACGCCGTTGACGCCGATGCGCATGCCCTTCACCGGCACGTTGCCGGGTATCCCGTTGGGATCGAGACTGATGAAGGTCGGATTGGTGAACAGGTAGCTGTAGCTGTCGTACACGCTGCCCGTGAACATTATGTACGACTGCGGCACACCCGACATCGTGCTCACGTCGAACAGCACGAAGTAGCGCTCGCCGACACCGGCGGCAAAGTTCTGCGCCACCTGGTCCGAAGTGAGCGCGCGGTTGTGAACCGCCGCAAACTTGATCACGCCCAGCCACTGCCGGTTACCCGTCGTTTCGTTGCCGAGCACGAGCGCGAACGTGTTGTCCCAGTTGGCGAGCGAGCCGCCCTTCTTCGGATCCACGTCCCCGGTGAACTTGCCGTTGACGTAGATCTTCTGACCGTTGACCGGATCGTAGGTCAATACGAGATGCTGCAGAGCGGCCTGCGCATTCATATTGGCCGCGGCGGTCTGCAGCGGCGGTGAGCCATTGGTATCGGTCTGATTGCTGCGCGTGCGGGCTTCGTATTGCATCGCGTGCTGCCCGAGCGTGGCGTTGCGCGTCGTCGCGCTGCCCGAGTAACTGACGATGTAGGCGTCGGCTTGGGCAACGTTGGCCGGGGCAGCCCACACTTCTATGGAGTACTCGCCCGTGGACTGGATCATGTCCGAGAGCTTCTTGCTCGCGGCGGTCGAGGCCTGGGCCTTGCCTCCGGCGGCGACGTTGATACCCCAGCCGCCCACCCAGCTCACGGGTCCCGTGAACGAGAGGTCCGCTTCCGGACTGACGCCGCTGGTGTCGTAGGCGATCGTGCCGGTACCGGTCTTGAACTCGTATTTGGCGACGAGGTTGCTTTCGAAGCGATTGCCGCCCGATGCGATCGTGCCCTGCTTCAACGAGAGCGCCTTCGAGAGCACGAGCGAGGGGTCCACGGGGGTTGCCGTGATGCCGTTGGCATAGGCGGTAATCGCGTCCAGCATCTTCTGCGCGCTGCCGGGGCAATCCGGGGCTCCACCGGACACGGTCACCCAGCAGTTGTGGAATTCGTCGTGCAGGCGGACGTAGAAGCGCGACTGATTCGGCGTGTTCAGATTGATCTTCGACTGCGCCGCGACGTACGCGTCATCCGGATTGGAGCTGGCGAAGTACGGCTGCTGCGGCGTGCCCGCGTCGGGGCGGTGGCAGTTGACGCAGAAGTTACGCAGGAGCGGAGTCCAGATCAGCGCCTGGAACTGGGCCGAGTCCGACGGGAACTGCTTGCCTGCACCCACGGTCTGCGACGGCGGTGCCTGCAGTGTGATGCCGGTGGTGGAGGCCGAACCGGCGCCGATCCACGCCTTGATCCACGTGAGCATGGTATCGGCGCATGCCTTGGGATCCGCGACCCAGCAATTGTGGCCGCCGCCGACCTTGAGCACCAACTCGGACTGATCCGGCTGCGTGAAATTCACGAGTGGGCCGACAGCCTGGTACGCCAGGTTCACGTCGTCGGAGCGCGCGAACATCGGCGACTGGCCACCCTCGTGATGGCAGGCGCCGCAGCGATCAGACTGGCGGATGTTTTCCCACAGATTGATCTTGAACGCCTGCACATCCGCATTGGAGGCGGCAGGGCCCGTGTAACTGTTAGCCGTCGCACCCGAAGAGCTCGTCGGCTGATTCACGGACGTCGAGGGACCGCCGGCGCTGCACGCGGCGACGACCACGACCAGCACCAAGGCCGCGGCGTGCTTGAGCACGCGGGCACTCTGTACGCACAGCGGGTTGAGCGCGCGCGCGCCCGCGGTGAGAAACGCGAAGCGGGACATGTGTTTCTCCCTGATCATGAGGCTCTCCCCTACTGGCCCTTGCAGTAGACGGCGGTGTCGGCGAAGACCTGTTTCAGCTTGTAGCCTGATTTGAAGCTCGCCTTGATGGTCGCGACCGCGTTGCGGTCCGCCGCGTTGCCGGGTGCACGGAAGCAGACGGCCTGGAACACTTTCTGCACCTGACACTCGGCGAACGCATCGCTTGCGGCGAGCTCCTGGCCGAGGGACTTGGCGCCGTTGCCGCTGCCAGGCAGGCTGGTATCGAAGCCGAGCACCGAGTTAGGACCTGCACGCCAGCGGTTTTCCCAGGCATCGTTGGGAGTCACAAACCCCTGCTTGAAGTTGTCGGAATTGATCAGGTATTTCGCCTGCACGGTGTTGGCGGTGTAGCCGAGCGTGCCGGCCATCGCATCGAAGTTGTAGTACGCAAACGCCTGCGCCATCGGATCCATGCCGCTGTGGCAGCCGACGCAGTTGTTGAGGAAGATGCGGCTGTCGCCACCCGGGGAGCGCGCGACGTCCTGACGGATCCGGTCGGTGGGCCGCGTCGTGTCCTGCACCGTCTCCATGTCGTGGCAGAGGTGATTCAGCATGGTGAATCGGAACATCGCGCGGTTGGTGCCAGCGACGAAGAACGCGGAAGCTCCCCCGCGCGTCGTCATGATTCCGGCCGTCGCCGCCGCGGGCAGGCCGTACACCGCCGACTGGGTGCTGCGCTTGAGGTTCGCGCTCAGATCGATGCCGTTCGACTCGGCCATCGCGTAGTGGTCGTTGTTGGCCGCCGAGGGAGCCGGCAAACCGCTGCCATTCACCGTATAGAGGATGTCATCCGATAGCACGGTATTGAACGGCAGGTCATCGTGCACCATGCCGATCACCGTCGCCGTATAGTCGTTCAGCGGCGTGAACACGCTCTGGTCGCGATTCGTCCACGGTGCGACGAAGTTCTTCAATGTCACGTTGTAGAAGTTCGGATTGGCCGTCGCGAGCGCGGCTGCCGCGGCCGGATTGTTCGCGTTGAGATCCGCGATCATCTGCGTGAGCACCGTCGCAGACGGCGGCACTCCCGCAATGCGATCGTGAATGCGCTTGGCCTGCTCGGCCACTCCGGCATGGGCCGGCGACGCCAGTTGTGCGAGCGCGACCAACGCGCCCACCGTGCCAGCGATCGTGGCGCGTGCGAACCGCGTCTGCCCGATTCTCGTCTGTATCTTTGTGTCCATAGCGCTCGTCTACTCCCACAAAATGCCGATGCGCGGACCGGACTATACGGTCGCGCAGACCCCACCCTGAATGTCTCACGCAAATGACGTCGCCAACCGCAGACAGTCTTGTTGTTGTGAACCTCGACGGACCATTCGCGAGGTAAAGTGGGAGTCTTGTCACGGCGGGAGTGCCGCCGAAGGACTACCTAGGGACCTGATGAAGCGGTCGCCTCGGTTGAGTACAAAACAGGTAACTGCGTCCGCTCGCCGTGATGGATTCGTCATAACGGCAAATGCGCGATACGGGGCGTCGAATTACGTTACATTCGCCTCGCCGTGGGGAGCGGCCGGGGGAGTGATTTGCTGGAGACACACATGACAGTGCTGGGCGGATCGATGAGCGGCCTGTTGCCTTGGCGACGGACCCGCGGCTTGATTCTCGGTGTCGCGGTTCTGGCCGTGACCGCCGGACTTTCTGCCTGCAGTGGCGGCGGGAACGTGGCGATCGCGGACAGCCAGTCGCCCGACCCGGCCACCGTCGACTTTCCCATCTTCTATGTGAAGCGGACGATTCCACCGGCCACCGATGACCTGCGGATGCTGCGCGCGGCGGTCCTGCCAACCGCGAACCAGATGGTGGTTCCCAAGGCGGACCTCTACAAGCGCGATCGTGCCTCCCCCAGCGCAACGGAGACGAACATCACGACCCGCGTCACCGGAACGGACACGTACGACGTCAAGGACATCGATGCCTCTCCCGACGGCAAGACGGTCGTATTCGCAATGCGCGGACCCCTGAAACTGAACATGAAGCAGAAGGACGCCCCGGGCTGGCGCATCTGGACCTACGACATCGCCACCGACAACCTGCACGCGGTGGTCGATCCCACTACCGATCCGGACCCGGCGAGCTCGAACGACGTGGCGCCGCATGTGATGCCGGACGGCCGCATAGTGTTCTCCTCGACGCGGCAGCGGCAGTCGAAGGCGGTTCTGCTGGACGAGGGCAAGCCGCAGTTCGAGGCGCAGGATGAGGACCGCAACGAGCCCGCGTTCGTGCTGCACGTGATGAACGCGGACGGCACCGACATCCATCAGATCTCATTCAACCAGAGCCACGACCGCGACTCGACCATCCTTTCGAACGGCCGGGTCCTGTGGAGCCGCTGGGACCATGCTCCCGGCAAGGACGGCATGCACCTTTATTCGTCCAATCCGGATGGCACGGACGTGCAGCTCTACTATGGGGCCAACAGCCATGCCACAGGCTCGAACAATTCGGTGATCGAGTTCGTCAAGCCCCGCGAGCGGCAGGACGGCACCATCCTGACGCTTGCGCGTCCTTACACGGACGACGATTTTGGCGGTGATCTCGTGATCATCGACGGCACGCGCTACGTCGAGAACACGCAAGCGCTGCTCGCCAATGCAGGCCTGACCGGACCGGCTCAGACGCGGGCGACGCCCAACGACGTGCGCACCGTACCCGGACCGTCGCCGGGTGGACGGTTCAATTCCGCCTACGCGCTGTGGGACGGGACGAATCGCGTTCTCGTGAGCTGGTCGCAGTGCCGGCTGCTGGACAACACGCAGACTCCCCCGGCAATCGTTGCGTGTACTACCGCCCGCCTCGCGGACCCGGCCGTGCAATCCGCGCAACCTCTTTACAGCGTGTGGATGTTCGATCCGAACCTGAACACGCTGCTGCCCGTCATGCCGCCCGCCGAGGGCGTCATGGTCACCGATATCGTGGCGGCGCAACCGCGCACTCTGCCGAACATCATCATCGACAAGATTCCCGGCCTCGATCTCGACCAGGACCTGGTATCGCAGAGCGTCGGAATGATCGACATCAAGAGTGTCTACGATTTCGACGGCCAGGACACGGCGGTGCCGAACATCGCAACTGTGGCCGATCCGTCGAAGACGACCGCGGCGCAGCGGGCCGCCCGCTTCATCCGCCTCGAGAAGGCCGTGTCGATTCCGAACAAGGATGTGGTCAATCTCGCCGGCGCGGCGTTCGGCGCGAGCAATGTCATGCGCGAGATCATGGGTTACGCTCCGGTGCAGCCCGATGGCTCGGTGCGCGTCGAAGTGCCGGCAAACGTCGCGTTCCAGATCAGCGTCCTGGATGCGAACGGGCGGCGCATCAGCCCGGTGCACAGCTCGTGGCTGCAGGTGAAGCCCGGCGAGGTACTCAGCTGCAACGGCTGCCACACGCCCGCGACTGCGCAGAAGCCACTCTCCCATGGGCGCGCGGGCGTGTTCGCCGCTGCTTATTCCGGCTCCGCCGGGGGCGGTGTCTTCCCGAACGCCAATCCGGCCTTCCCCGCGAATTCGGGCGAGACGATGGGCGAGGCGCTGGCCCGGATCAGCTGCACTTCGGACACGCCGCGCTGCAAGCAGGCGGTGCCCAGTGTGAACCTGAGCTCCACGGAAATCTGGATGAATCCGCCGGCGGCGACGGCGGACATCAGCCTGCGTTACCAGGACCTGCCGGGCGGAAACTTCCCCACGTCCGCCGCCTGCCTGGCAACCTGGGGCGAGAGCTGCCGGATCGTCATCAACTATCCGAAGATCATCCAGGCGATGTGGGACCTGCCGCGCCAAACGATCGTCGCGGGCGTGGTCACGGCCGATCACACCTGTTCGCAGGGGGGCTGCCACAGCACCACGCCAGCCGCCGGAGCCGCCGTCGCCGTGCAGGTACCCGCCAGCCAGCTCAATCTGACGAACACGGCCTCGGACGTGGAGCCCCTGCAGCCCATCTCTTATCAGCACCTGCTGTTCCAGCACAACAGGCAAATAGTTAACATGGGCGCCTTGCAGGACGAGGCGGGCCCGCCGGACGCGAACGGCAACCCGACGACGATTCCTGTAGGGCCGTATTTGAATGCGGGTAGCGCCAACGGTGCGCTCTCGAGCGCGTTCC
>FTEN01000515.1_pt1 | contig 19015 bp, 12 predicted proteins | sample 1640221 | NCBI WGS metagenome assembly FTEN01 (sample SAMEA3914816, study PRJEB12502) | metagenome | biome: forest; material: soil | place: USA | collected 2011-09-16 | depth 0.3 m | reverse complement strand
GTTGAAGTCAGTCTAACGACATCGGCCCGTTTCTTGAGCGAGAGATGTCTGCAAGGCAGCGAGCGGCCGAAGTGTAGCTTGGCAGCGGAATCCAGGTGGTGGCACGCCACATGCTGTAGACTCCGCCACAAGGCATCCAGCCATTTTCCTCCCCGTCCTGTTTCGCGGCTGATCTTCGCGCCGTGCGACGGCCCATTCGCCGGCCCGCCCCGCGAGGTGCGCTTGAGTCCTCCCAGCCGCCTGGCATTCATCGGCAACTCCCTTCCGCGCCGCTGCGGAATCGCCACCTTCACGACCGATCTGCAGCAGGCGATCGCCCGGGCGCGTCCGGATGTGGACACCGCCATCGTCGCGATGACCGATCACGGCCATGTTTACCAGTATCCGCCCGCGGTTCGCCTGCAGATCAATGATGAGAAGCTGGAGGAGTACGGCCGCGCCGCGAACTTCCTGAACGTGGGCCAGTACGATCTTGTCTGTCTGCAGCATGAGTTTGGAATCTTCGGCGGCGAGGCGGGCAACGACATCATGGCGCTGCTCTCGCTGCTCACCATGCCGGTCGTCACGACACTGCACACGATTCTTGCCGACCCGAAGCCGGCTCAGCGCGCCGTCCTGAACGGCATCATCGGCGCCTCTTCCAAGGTCATCGTCATGGCCGAGAAGGGGCGCGAATTGCTGCGCAACATCTATGGTGTGGCGGCGGAGAAGATCGAGATCATTCCGCATGGGATACCCGACGCGCCCTTCGTCGAGCCCGATGCGGCGAAAATGAAGCTCGGCTTCGGCCGCAAGGCCGTCATCCTGACATTCGGGTTGCTGTCTCCCAACAAGGGCATCGAAGTCATGATCGACGCCATGCCGTCGATCCTGAAGAGCCGTGCCGATGCGGTCTACGTCGTTCTCGGTGCGACTCACCCCAACCTCGTCAGGCGGGAAGGTGAGGCCTACCGCGAGAGCCTCATCGCGCGCGTCCACGCGCTCGGCGTCGAGGAGCACGTCGTGTTCCTCAACCAGTTCGTGGATCAGGCGACGCTGCTCGATTTCATCTCGATGTGCGACGTCTACGTCACGCCCTATCTGAATGAGGCGCAAATGACGTCCGGAACGCTGGCCTACAGCTTTGGGCTGGGGAAAGCGGTCGTCTCGACTCCCTATTGGCATGCGCGCGAGCTGCTGGCGGACGGTCGCGGGATACTGGTGCCCTTTGGCGATGCGAAAACGATCGGCACCGAGATAGGTTGTCTGCTCACCGACGATCTGTGGCGGCAGTCCATGCGCAGGCTGGCCTACTCGAGCAGCCGCTCCATGACCTGGGAGCGGATCGCCGAGCGCTACCTGTCCGTGTTCGAAAGAGCTCGGCGCGGTCATCCGCTCAAGGTGATCTCGCGGCAGGACGAGAATGTCGCCCTGCTCGATGGTCCGACTCCGCCGCAGATGCAACTGAGCCATTTCCTCTCGATGTGCGACGACACCGGGTTGCTGCAGCACGCGATCCGCTCGGTGCCCAACCGCTCCCACGGCTATTGCGTGGACGACAACGCCCGGGCGCTTCTGCTGGCCTGCGCCCTCAACTCTCCTGGAGAGCAGCGGCTGGCCGATACGCTGACCTCGCGCCTGGCGTCCTTTGTGCAACACGCCTGGAACCCCGATACCACCCGCTTCAGGAACTTCCTGAGCTTCGAGCGTCGCTGGCTCGAAGGCGTCGGCTCGGAAGACAGCCACGGCCGCACACTCTGGGCCTTGGGAGAGTGTGCGCGCATCGACGTCAGCCCAACGCGCCGCGAATGGGCCGCAGGCCTGTTCGCCGAGGCCATGCCGACCGTGGAACGCTTCTACTCGCCGCGCGCGTGGGCGTTCACACTCCTTGGACTGGACGCCTACTGCGTTGCCGTGCCTGAGGATTCCTCAGCTGCGAAGTGTCGGCGTCTGCTGGCCGGCAGGTTGATGTCCATCCTGTCGGCGGTCGAGACCCAGGATTGGGTCTGGTTCGAAGAGGGGCTTGCGTACGACAACGCGCGCCTGCCGCAGGCATTGATCGTCACGGGTGTGACGATCGGGGAGCCGGCGTACGTGGCGGCCGGTTTGAGATGCCTTCGCTGGCTCATGACGCTGCAGACGTCGGCAACCGGGGCGTTCCGGCCCGTCGGTTCCAAGAGCTTCGGCGACAAGCGCAAGGCGCCGCAGGCATTCGATCAGCAACCTCTCGAAGCCACGGCCAGTATCTCAGCCTGTCTTGCGGCCTGGCGCGCTGACGGCGATCCTCGGTGGAGGGCGGGTGCGGCTCGGGCATTTGCGTGGTTTCTCGGCAGCAACGATCTGTCGGTGTCGCTGGTCGATCTGGACACTGGAAGCTGTCGCGATGGTCTGCATCCGGACCGCGCGAATGAGAACCGGGGCGGAGAGTCGGTCGTCTCCTATCTTCTGGGGCTGGCCGAGATTCGCGAGCTGTCCCGTTTGGGGGGCAACCGCACGAAACCCGCCGCACTTCGCGCTTTGCGAGCGTGAATCCCTCTACACTCGCGCGAGTCAAGACGGGGAGCGCTTTGCCAGCTGCGACGTTTCTGAACCGCCAAGGTCCGAATCTGCGCCCTGATCCGGCCAGAGTGGTCGTGCGTCCGTTCAAACCGGCCACCGAACCCCGCAATATCAATGCCACCGACAAGACCCGCGCGCACCATATCGTCGATCGCGTCCTCGCGCTCGACCCCGACTCCGCGGCCAACCAGCTGGCCGACGTGCTCGACAATTTCCAGGGGCGGCACCGCAATCTGCTCGCGATCTTCGAGGCGCGCGCAGATGAAATGGAGCCCATCTTCGCCCCGCATGCGAGCCTCTCGCAGCAACAGCGCCGACTCCTCGGGGCGTACTTCGTGCTGGAGTACTCCTTCGAGGCGGCGGCTCTGTTCAATCCGAGCATCGTCGCTCATCCGGATCAATCCGCCGCACCTCCGGGGGGGCGACGCTTCATCCTGAGCCTGCGTGCGGTCGGTGAAGGGCACATCTCCTCCCTGACGTTCCGATCAGGGTGCATAGCGGCCGATGGCAGCGTGTCGGTCGATCCGTCCGCGCGACTGGCCGCCAGCCCGAAAGTGATGAATCGGCGACTGGGTCCGGATGGAGAGATCGTCGAGCTGCAATTCAGGCCGGACGAGGACTTGAGCGAGCGCGTGATCTTTCCGGTCACTGACTTCCAGGCGAACGGCATCGAGGATGCCCGCATGGTGGCTTTCGATGACGGCGGCAAGCGGACCTTCTTTGCGACGTACACCGCCTACAGCGGCACGGCGATCAGGTCCGAGCTGCTGCAGACCCAGGATTTCGTGTCGTTCCGGCTGTCGCCGCTGAGGGGTGCGGCCACGAAGAACAAGGGCATGGCCCTGTTTCCGCGCCGCATCGACGGCCGCTACGCCATGATCGCCCGCCAGGACAACGAGAACCTGTATCTCATCTATTCGGACGACCTGTATTCGTGGGAGGGCGGCGAGGCCTTCCTCAAACCGCAGTTCCCGTGGGAATTCGTGCAGATCGGTAATTGCGGCTCGCCGGTGGAGCTGGATGAGGGCTGGCTGCTGCTGACCCATGGGGTGGGCCCGGTGCGCAAGTACTCGATCGGCGCGGTTCTGCTCGACAAGAAGGATCCCTCCCGGGTGCTGGCGCGGGCGCGCGAGCCGCTGGTCCGTCCTGAGCCCCCCGAGCGCGAGGGCTACGTGCCGAATGTCGTCTACACCTGCGGGGCCATGCGACACGATCAGCGGATCGTTCTGCCCTACGCGGTGTCCGATACGTATTCCAACTTTGCGACCCTGAGCATCGCGGACCTCATGAAGGTCATGAAGGGTTGACTCGGGCGCAACTGCACCTCCGGCGTACCGGTGGCAGGGCCACGAAGTGCTCAGACCGCCTGTCCGATGGACAGCACCTTTTGAAGAATGCGAGTGTCGCATCCGGTGTTGAATGAGCCTCAAGGCTCAAGAGAGTGGACCCCCGTGCGAGCGACCGCCCACCCTGCTGCGATCCTGTCACTGTGCTTGGCTCTGAGCCTGACTGTTCCCGCACGGTCAGCCACTCCGGGGCCGCTCCCGCCCGCCGCCGATCAGCAACTGGCGCGCGCCATTCTGAAGGAGCTCGTGGAGACGAGGACGACGCACGACGCCGGCTCCACCTCCGTTGCGCACGCGATCGAGGCACGGTTGCTCGCGGCGGGGTTTCCTCGCAACGACGTGTTTTTCATCGCCCCTCCGGATCACCCCACCAAGGGAAATGCCGTCGTTCGCTACCGCGGCAAGGGGAGCGGCAAGCCGGTGCTGTTCATAGGCCATCTGGATGTCGTCGAGGCGAAGGCGGAAGACTGGTCCGTCAACCCCTTCAAGCTGACGGAGCAGGATGGGTGGTTCTACGGCCGCGGCTCGATAGACATGAAGGATGGCGATGCCGCGCTCCTCGAGACCCTGATCCGCCTGAAACGCGAACATTTCGTGCCGGACCGCGATCTCATCGCAGCGTTCACAGCCGACGAGGAGGCGGGTGGAGACGCCAACGGGGCGGCCTTCCTGCTCAAGGATCACCGCGACCTCATCGACGCGGGCCTGACCATCAACTTCGACGGCGGGGGCGGCAATTTCAAAAATGGCGAGCGTCTCTACTACGAGTTGGGTACCAGCGAGAAGACGTACGTCACCTACACCGTCGAGACGACGAGCCCCGGCGGCCACGGCTCATTGCCCGGTCCTGACAACGCCATCTATCGCCTTGCGGACGGGCTTGGCCGGCTCGAGAACTACAGATTTCCCGTGATGGTTACGGCGACGACTCGCGCGATGTTCGAGAAGACGGCCGACCTCGATCCGGGTCCGCAGAGCGCGGATATGCGGGCGGTGGCCAAAGTTCCGACCGATCTTGCGGCTGCGGAGCGCCTGAGTCAGAACGTTCGGCTCAACGCACTGTTGCGCACGACCTGCGTCGCGACACTGATCTCGGGGGGGCATGCGGAGAATGCGCTGCCGCAGAGGGCGGCCGCGACGATTCAATGCAGGATGATGCCCGGCGACACGGCGGAGCGCGTGCAGTCCTTGCTCACCGCCGTTCTCAAGGATCCGAAGATCAGCCTCCGGATGGACGCCGCGCCGATCGTCAGTCCGGAGTCCCCGCCCACGACGCAGATCATGGCAAAGGTCGCTTCAGTCGTGCACTCGATGTGGCCCGGCGTGCCGATCGTGCCGACGATGGCGACCGGTTTCAGTGATGATCGGCAGACCCGCAATGCGGGCATTCCCAGCTACGACCTCGCCGGGATGTGGGCGGACATAGATGAGAACCGAGCGCACGGCCGTGACGAGCGTGTGGGCGTTCGTGAATTCGATGAGAGCGTCGAATACACGTATCGCCTCGTGAAGGCGATGAGCGGCGCCAAGTAAGCGGAAGCACTGAGAGGTGATGCCGGCCGGCGTCAGCCGCCGTACGTGGGCCTCTGCGGCCAACCGGAAGGAGACTCCTCGAACGCCTCCTCGCGACCGTAGGGCGTCAGGTCGAGCAGATTGTAAGCATCTGTCAGTCCCTCGGTCCCGCGAGCGTACGCGGAGTACGTGTGGAAGACCTCATCGTCGAGCCGGAAGAACACGCTGATTCCGTGCTCCTCGCCGCTCGTGGCGTTGGGCCCTTGCCTCGCTTGCATCTCCGCCTTGACGCGATAGTTGTACTCGACGGGCCGGACCTTCTCATCCAGCGTCACGTGGAAGTCGTAGTTGAAATCGGTCCCGTAGGAGGAATACCACGCAATGCTCCAGCCCTTGCTGGCCTTGAACGCTTCCAGCTTCGCGAGCGGCGCGCGCGAGATCACGGCGAAGGTGGTATCGCGCTGCTCGAGCATCGACAGATCGCCCAGTGCATTGACGTAACCGGTGCAGCCTGGACAGCCCTTGTCCCAGCCCGGATCGAACATGAAGTGGTACACGACCAGTTGCCTGCGTCCCGCGAAGAGATCGAGCAGGGAGCGTCGGCCGCCGGGTGAGTCGAAGACGTAGTCCTTCTCGACCTTGACCATCGGCAGCCGCCGACGCTCGGCGCGCAGCCGGTCGAGCTCCTTCGTCAGCGCCTTCTCGCGCGCCAGGTGTGCCTTGCGGGCAGTCAGCCACTGCGCTTCGGCCACGATATTCGGGTGCGGGACGGCTCTTTCTGTCATGACGCTGGGCTCCTCAAAGGCGATCGACCTGCCCGATGGCTAGCAACGCAGGCGCGGAGCATGGGATCCATGCGAGGAGCGCCGCGCGTGCCTCGACCGGCCTTCGACCGCGGCAGGCACTTGCGGTCATTCTCATGAAATTCTTGATTTGCATGGGGATTCCTCCGGCTAGACTGCGACGCTTTGTCCAAGGTCACGAGCCGATCCTGAATGAAATTCACAGCAAGCATTCCACTCGCGGCTGGGGTCGCGCTGCTCGCCGTCTCCGGATCCCTCCGCGCGGCGGAGCCTGAGCTGAGCGAGGTGGTGGTGACGGCGACCCGCATCGGCGTGTCGTCCTTCAACGCGCCGGCGGCGATCAGCAGCGTCTCGGGCGATCAGCTGCGCAATGACGCCCTCGGCGTGAACCTGGCGGACGACGTGGCTGCGGTTCCGGGCCTGCTCGCCCGCAACCGCAACAACTACGCGCAGGATCAGCAGATCTCGATTCGCGGCATTGGCGCGAACTCGGCATTCGGGATTCGCGGTGTTCGCATCTACCAGGATGGCATCCCCGCGACCGGGCCGGATGGCCAGGGGCAGGTGTCGCAGTTCAATCTCGATTCCGCGCAGCGGGTCGAGATACTGCGCGGACCCTTCTCCGCGCTGTACGGCAACTCCTCCGGCGGCGTCATCCAGATCTTCACGGCCGACGGCAGGCAGCCGGCGCAGGTACGCAGCGCCGTCGCCTATGGCAGCTTCGAAAACTTCCGTGCAGGAGTGGACGCCACCGGCACCGCAGGTCCTGTCGGCTACAACATCGACATCACGCACTTCTCGGTCGATGGCTATCGCAATCACAGCAGTGCGCACAACGATTCCTTCAATACCAAGATCAACTACGACTTGAGCCACACGCAGCGTCTCGCCCTCGTCGCGAATGTCGTCTCCCGGCCCGACGCGCAGGATCCGCTGGGACTCACTCCCGCCGCGTTCGCTGCCAACCCGAACGGCACCGACCCGGCAGCGGTGATCTTCAACACCCGCAAGAGTCTGCAGCAGCAGCAAGGCGGATTGATCTACGACTGGGACATCAACGATCGCCAGTCCGTGCGCGTGTTGGGCTACTACGGGCACCGGACCGTGCAGCAGTTCCTGTCCATTCCCGCGGGCACGCAGGGTGCGCCGACCAGTTCGGGTGGCGTCGTGGATCTGAACCGCCGCTTCGGCGGCGCGGATGTGCGGTGGACCTGGCAGGGCACGCTGGCCGGTAAACCAGTATCCTGGGTGACGGGCGTGGCCTACGATCGTCAGAACGAGCTGCGTCGCGGCTACAACAATTTTCTCGGCCCTGTGCTCGGCGTGCAGGGACTGTTGCGCCGCAACGAGAACGATATCGTTCGGGACCTCGACGAATACACTCAGGGGGCCTGGGATTTCGCGTCCCTGTGGTCGTTGATGGTGGGCGTGCGCCACAGCGATGTGAATTTCAATTCAGAAGATCACTACATCACGGCAACGAACGGCAACGATAGCGGTGAGGTGACCTATGCGGCGACTTCGCCTGTTGCCGCGCTGAGCTTCAAGGCACAAACCTGGCTGCATCTGTACGCATCCTTCGGCCAGGGATTCCAGACACCGCTGGGCTCGGAGCTGGCGTATCGCCCCGACGGCCGCGCGGGTCTGAATTTCGCTCTGCAACCGGCGCGCAGCAACAATGCAGAGCTCGGCGCGAAGCTGCAGATGAGCCGCGATCTGACCGCGGAGGCGGCGATCTTCCAGACGCTGACCCGCAACGAGATCGTGGTGGACACGAACATCGGTGGCCGCTCCACCTACCAGAACAGCGGACGCACTCGACGCAACGGCGCGGAGCTGTCGCTCGACTATCATCTGCCAGATGCATGGCATTTGCAGTTTGCATACACGTACGTCGAAGCGACCTACCGCGATTCGTATCTCACGTGTGTTGCCGCCCCATGCGCGACACCGACTGTGCGCGTCCCTGCGGGGTCGCGGCTGCCCGGCGTCCCGAAGAACAATCTCTACGCGAGCGTGCGCTGGGGTGGCGATCTCGGTTGGCGCGCCGGCGCGAATGCACAGTACGTAAGCGGCGTTCCGGTGAACGATGGCAATTCCGTCATCGCGTCGTCGTACTCGATTGTCGGCTTGGACGGTGGCTACGCAGTGGAGCTCCGCAGCTTTCGTGTAAGTGGCTTCGTCCGCATCAACAACCTGCTCAACCGGCGTTACGTCGGCTCGGTCATCGTCGACGACGGCAACAGCCGTTATTTCGAGCCTGCCCCCGGGTTCAATCTCCTCGGCGGCGTCACTGTCACGGTGAGATAGCATCCGCGCGCATCGCGCCAGGATGAGGGCCGTCCTGTCGGCGCACGTATACTGCCGCGACGGGATCACGAACGGAGAGGCCCATGAGACTGCAGAACAAGACGGCACTCATCACCGGCGGCAACAGCGGGATTGGACTGGCCACGGCCCGCCTGTTCGTGAAGGAGGGCGCAAACGTCGTCATCACCGGGCGGAACCGGGGGACGCTGGACGCAGCGGTGACGGAGCTGGGCTCGAACGCACTGGCCGTTGAAGCCGATGTCACCGATCCGCAGGCGCTGGAGCGCGCGGTAGCAACCGCGATCAAACGCTTCGGCAGGCTCGACATCGTCTTCGCGAATGCCGGCATCGGCGCCACGACTCCCCTCGGCCAGACGACGTTCGAGGCTTTCAACCGGATTGTGCAAACGAACCTGACTTCAGTGTTCTTCACTGTGCAGGCCGCTGTCGCGCATTTGAAGTCGGGCGCTGCGGTGATTTTGAACGGCTCGGTGCACGCAACCCTCGGAGCCCCGGGCTATTCGGCGTATGCCTCCACGAAGGCAGGCGTCCGAGCCATGACCCGCGTGCTGGCGGGCGAGCTGGCGCCGAAGGGGATTCGGGTCAACGTCGTCGTGCCCGGTGCAACGCGCACACCGATCTGGTCACCCGCCGCGCCCACTCCAGAGGAGCTGAGCGCGCTCGAGTCCAGAATATCCCGAGGAATTCCCCTCGGTCGCTTTGGTGAGGCCGAGGAAATCGCGAAGGCGGTCCTGTACCTGGCATCCGACGATGCCGCAAACGTCACAGCTGCTGAAATAGTCGTGGACGGGGGATTGACTGGCGCACCGATGGCGGCGCCGATCTACCGCGCGTAACGCTCTCGAATAAGACGTGTGGAGACGGACCCGCGGATACCCGCCGCCGAGCTCGCCTCAAATCATCGACCTCGTGGTGGAGCCCGGTGCATCGATCTGCCGGTCCCGTGACCGGTGGTCGATATACTCACCGGCGGCACACGGTCTCGTGCCGGCCCGCGGCGAAGTCTCGAGGGGGGAGTCATGATCGAGCGCAAGTTCGTGATGTCGATGGGTCCGCTGCTCAGCGCCCTCGCGGCGTCCGGCCTGGTCGTCGGATCGGCGGCCTTTGCCAAGCCCGGTGCAGGCGCGTGCGCCAAGCTATTGTCCGCGACGTTCCCCAACACAACCATCTCTTCAGCAAAGGAAGTCGCGGCGAGCGACAGCGCGAAGACGCCGGCGTACTGCGAGGTGATGGGAGTCGTGTCACCTGTGAAGGACTCTCATATCGGAGTCGTCTATCGCCTTCCCGACAGCTGGAACGGAAAGCTGTTGGGTCTCGGCGGCGGCGGCTGGGCGGGAAATGTAAAGATCGAGCCGGCGGAGCCAGGTCTGGCGAAGGGCTACGCGACAGCGCAGACCGATGGCGGTCATCCCTCGCCGAGCCTGTGGGACACTTCATGGGCCGCGAGTCCTGCTGCCGCGGAAGACTTCGCGCACCGCGCGATTCACCTCATGACGACGACGGGGAAAGCCGTCGTCGCCAAGTACTACGACCAGCCGCAGGAGCAGGCGTACTTTCAGGGCTGCTCGACCGGTGGCAGACAGGGGCTGATGGAGGTGCAGCGCTATCCGGATGACTACAACGGAGTCATCTCCGGGGCGCCTGTTTACTCGCTGGCGACGCAGACCACGGGGCTGCTGCGCAGTCTGGCGTTTGCGAGTCCCGGAGCGAGCATGACTTCAGCACAGCTCTCGCGCCTGAGCGAAGCGGCACTGGCGGCGTGCGATGATCAGGATGGGCTCAAGGACGGCATCATCACCGACCCCCGGGCCTGCAATTTCGATCCCGCCGTCATCCAGTGCAAGGCGGGTGAGCCGGGCGAGAGCTGCCTGAGCCCGGCTCAGGTCGCTGCAGTGCGGGCGGTTTACGCGGGAGTGAAAGCGCAGGGCGGACAGTTCGCTTCCTATCCGCTGTCGCGGGGCAGCGAGCTCGCTTGGGACCGGTTCATCGCCACGGACAAGCCTGCCGACGGTGCTGCGCTCGCGACCAGCGCCGCCGGCGCGGGGCTGGGCGGATTGCGCGCTGCGCTGTTCGGCAAGGCGGACTTCGATCTCACGCGATTCAGTGCGGATCGCGACTACAAGCCGTTACGCACCAGCGCCTTCGCAAAGCTCTACGAAGCCAAGGATCCGAACATCGTTGCGTTCGTGAGCAAGGGCGGCAAGCTCATTCTGTGGCACGGCTTTGAGGATCCGGGCCCGAGCCCGCTCGCCACGATCGACTACTACAAAGACGTGCAGCGAGTCACCGGCAGCAAGGCTGGACCGCTCGATGCCGGCGTCCGGTTCTTCATCGCGCCCGGCGTCTACCACTGCCGCGGTGGCCCAGGTGCCGACACGTTCGACACACTCGGCGCGCTGGACAAGTGGGTGCAGAAGGGCCACGCGCCGGAAACACTGCTCGCCACTCGCCAGGACGGCAAGCTCTCCCGGCCACTGTGCCGGTACCCGGCACTGCCGCGCTACAAAGGGGCGGGGGACCCGAATTCGGCGGATAGCTTCGCGTGCAAGGGATAGGGAATCGCCGCACGCGAAGGACGCAGGAGCGGTCGACCTCGAGGCCTCGGCCCGCAGCATGACGCCGCCGCCGGCAGCCGTTGCCCCGGCATGCCGCGCTTGCCAGGGTCACACCCGGTCTATGCCGTCCCGGAGGCACCTGTGGTAGGATTCGCGCCCCGCGATATGTCCGGGGGGCGGATCAGTGCCCCTTGGGGCCTTAAGGACCTCGCTCGAGGCCTCGCGCAGCGCGCCTGTAGCTCAGTTGGATAGAGTACTTGGCTACGAACCAAGGGGTCGGGAGTTCGAATCTCTCCAGGCGCGCCATATTTTTCGTCCCACTACGGATCGCTCGTCGGCGCGAGCCGCACGTCGCTGCATCGATTCGAACTCCCGACCATGAACGAGTGAGTTCGACAACCCGGCGCGCTCCTGCGCGACGGGTTGGACGCCGGCGCGCTTGGGCGCTGGCGGTCCTGAAGCCTTCGGCGAGGGACGAGCGGGCGCAGCCCGCGAGCAATCTCTCCAGGCGCGCCATTTTCACCGTAGAAATACGGCTTTGCCACTCAACCGCCTGGGCTCTTGCCTCTTGTCCCATGGCGTACTCCTTTCTGCCGCGCGGCGTCCATTGCGGAACTCATAGTCATCCGCAGCGGCCCCATCTCAAACGGTCAAAGCGCGACCCGTACGGTACGGTCGATGACGGATCAGCCGCGGACGGGTAGCTCCTCGCTCGCGGGAGTTGCCTGCTCCACACATCCCAAACCCATACGTCCAACTAGATCGACGCTTGAGGGATTCAGTCGAAGTGCAAGGGTCAGCGCCTCTTGAGCCTCTGTGTCCCGATTGAGGGCTTGATATGCGCAGAACTGAACGGTCGCGCGATCGCCGAGCTCAGAAGGTTTCGCCGACTCGTAAAGCGGATATTCCATCAACTCGAGTGCCTTCAGCGGCTCGCCGCAGACGAGAAACACCAGGGCATGGGCGGAACGAAACTCGAGCGAGCACGGAAATGCGGCGAAGGCGTCGGCGGATAAGCGAATAATCTCCGCCATCTCCGGGTCATCTCGGCGTGCGCCCTCACGAAGCGTGAGCCGTGCCAGAACGTTAGAGACTTGAATGGACGCACGCGTCGATGGAGCCAGGTCAGCCAGGGCTTGCAAGGGCTCCAGAGTCCTCAGCGCCGCTGGGTAGTCCTTGAGCTGGAAGTGACATGCAGCGAGCATGATCCCGAGACCCTCGTTACTCGGTTTCCGAAGGAGCCCTTCCTCGGACACCCGGCGCGCACCTGCGTAGTCGCCTGCTTCGTATCGCAACACAGCGCGCATCGAGAGTGCCGCGATTGCGTACACGGCAGGATTGAAGTGCCGAGTCCAAATGCGAATCAGCGACCATCCATCACTGTAACGCGCCGTGTTGGGCTGATTGCTCTGCATGGGTACCATTGCACTAACGCCCATGACGAAATTAACGTAGCCCCAAGCGACCCAGGTGGCGTCACTGTATGTCCCGAAGTGCATCTGCCAAGCGCGCAGGCTCAGCCAGACCATTGCTGCATTCGCAAGCGGACCGGCGAGCGTAGTGAGCCAGACGCGCGCCCTCAGTGCCTCCGCGTAGCGAGAGCCAAGAAACACGCGTGCCGTCAAAGGCCACACATTTAGGACTACGGGGATACCCCACAGCTCCCGGCTACACAGTCTTCGCCCGAGTCCAATTGATAACCCGCCCACCTCAAGACCGGTCAAGCGTGCTGTGAATAGATGGCCGAGTTCGTGAACCAAGAGGGCGAGCGGATTCAAGAGCAAAACGAGCACCAAGGCGAGCCCGGCGTCGATGGCCCAGTGGCTCGGACGCAGGACGAAAAGCAGGATGGGGCCCCACAGAACGAATTGGTAGGTGAAAAACCGCAGGGGAATCCGGCTCGCGTGCCACGCCTGCTCGCAGGTCACACACCGGACATCATGGGGCGGCTTGCCATGGGCGGGCGGTATCACAAAGCATGTGCGTTCGGCGGATTCGATCCCGCAACGAGCGCACCGCCATCGGTTGTCGCCTGCCGGCAAGGGGGTGGAATTGGCTTCCGTGTCCATCACCGCGAGATTTTCCCACGGCGAACGACTCGAATTCCGCGATCCGTGCTCAATTTCTGGGACGAGACGCGGGACATGCGGTCGGCCAATTCGGGGTCCGCGACACCCTTACTCGGTCCCCTAACGAGGCCGCCGTTACCGAGGTGTAGTGCATTTCATATAGCAGCCCGGCACTGTCGGATCGGGCCAACCGAGGGGACTGACGCGTTTCTTGCGCGAGTTTTGCGCCTTCGGGCCTAGAATCGCCGGCAACAGCGCCAACCTTGCGGAGAAGACGATGGAACGATCGGAACAGGCCTCTATTGCCTTCAGGCATGCTGCAGACGAAATCCGATTCTTCAAGACGCAGCAATGGAGTCTGACGAACTACGCAATTGGCGCACAGGTCGGGGTCGTGGCAGCGGTGACGCATCTGAGCGGCCGCTTCATGATCGGTACGCTGTCCTCCGCGTTCGTCATGGTGTTTGCCCTGGTGTTGCTCGCGCTGCTGCAGGCCGGAATTGCGAAAGAGAGGCAGCGGATGTCCGCCGCCCGAGAGGACCTGCCGCGTTTGGCCGAAATTCACCAGATTCCGCTTGGCTGGGGCGCACGCGATGCGTCCTGGTTCATTCTGGCCCTGGTGAATGTCGTCTCGTTTGCCTTGGCCGTCCTGCTCATCCACTAGCCTCCCTCCCAAGCCGGAGAGGTGCTAGCGGATCCTCGAGGCGCTCCCAATCCTTTAGTTCGCCACGGCCGCCAGGTCTGCTTGCAGTTGAGCGAAATCGAAACCTGGAGAGAAGTCTGACGCCTTCGCCGACTGCGGCAGCAGTGCGTAGGCCTCGTCGACGCACTCATCCCACCAGCCCCAGGTTGCCTTTTGCGTGTTGCCCCACGTAAGGACCGTAAGACCTGGCGCATCGTAGCCAACGGCGTACACCGCGTGACCTTCCTGAGTCAATGGACCGGGTGTCCACGGTTTGCCGGCGTCGAATTCCTGCACGCAGTTCGCCTGAACCTGGAAGCCCAGGTACACACCGCCGAACAAGTGGATTGCCTGTTGGACGTGCTGGTGATTCTTGGTGTCGATCTTCACGAAGGCGAGGATCTTCTCGCCCGAAAAGCCGGTCTTGCGCCAATAGTTCAGCACATCGAGCTCGTTGAGTCCGGAATCGATGCCGCCTGTCAGGTGCATGTACAGCTTGGTGACCGCGGCCTGCTTGGGAACGGTCTGTTTGCCGATCAGCCCGTGATACACGGTGATCGCATGGGCGAGCGCCGCAATCGTGCAATCCCCCAGTGTGTCGTTGCCGTCCATTGGGAACAGTGTTTTCGGATTGGACGCCTTCAATTTCGCGTAGACCTGAGCCAGCACGTCCCACGAGGGGGGTGGCGGCGGCAGTGTAGGTCCGAGATAGGGGCTCAGCCGCAGTGTTCTGTAGTCCTGCTTGGGAGGATGCTTTCCAAAACGGTAGTTGGCCATGACCACGTACTCCTAGTGATAGTCCCTGTCGGCTGCCAGTCTGAACGCCTCGTTCCGCTGACTTTGATATTCCAAAGACGCGTTTCCGCGTCCGACAATACGCAAAGCGCGCGCAAGCTGCACTGTTGCAGCGCAGCGGACCGGAGCCACCGCCGTTGCAATCCCTTTAGTGCAGGGCTATCAGGGGCGACTTGAATTCGGTACCCATGGCCGCGCGCCACGCTTCCTTGCCGGCTTGCAACTGTTCGCGCGACTTCACCGTCCTGCCGGCACTCTGCGACAGCTCGGATTTCATCAGCAGCAGTTCGGCGTGGCCGACGTGATCGCGCGGCAGCGTGGCAGCGAATACTGCCGCAGCGTGCTCGAATCGTTCGGTCGCTGCTACATCGGACACCGCTTGTAGCGCCTGCAACCAGGCGAGGTGCGCGGCGCAACGCAGGGTGGCGGGATTATCCTTGCCAAGAGCATTTCCATAGATGCTCAATGCCTGGCCCAGAAGCATCAGGCTACGTTCGGCATCGCCCCGGCCCACCCGCAGCCGCAGCGCCATGGCCTGAGCCTGAAGAATGTCCGCATAGGCTGTGTTTTGTGCGTAGTTGTCAATGTGAGTGGCGTTCGCTGCTGCCGTGTCAAACTCCACCAGCGCTGCGTCGGTCTGGCCGTCCTCCTGCAGCAGCTCACCTAGCACACGCCGGGCAACATCGCGAACCCAGTAGGGTTCGGGATGTTTCGCATCCAATGAGGCCAGCCCTTCCCGTACCAGCGGCAGCCCGGCGCGCGGCAGGAAGGACATCTTCAGGAGTTTGGCGAGCGTGAGCTTCTGCAGGCTGACGATATCGTCATCGGCAGCAGGTCGCGATTGCGCGTAGCGCAGATTCTGCCGTTCAACCTCCACAGCCTGAGGGAATTGGCCCAGCTCTGCGAGCGTCTGCGCCCACAAGGATCGCGCCTTGATGGTGCGGTCGTGCCCGGTGCCCAGCTGACGATCCATGGCGGGCAGCAACTGTGTCAGTTCCACGTTGGTCTGCGAGAACTCGCGCAGGTTGAAGCGTGCGCGTGCCAGGTTGTAGCGATCCACGAGCAGATCGGTGAGTTCGTAGTCGCGTATATCCGGCGCGTCGCTCACGACTTGTGCGAACACATCCCGTGCATGCTCGAGCTGACCCAGTTCGAGATAGGCGTTGCCAAGAGCGCTGCGCGACCGGAGAGTCCACTTGCCGACGCGCGGATCATTGCGCCGGGCCTCGTCCAGCGCCTGGACGATCATGTCCGCAGCCGCCTGCGGATGAGTGTCCAACATCATCCAGGCCAGTCGGGTGCGCAGCGGCAGCCGCCAACGATTGCGCGGCCCAAAGTTTCGGTCCGCGAGCTCGAGGGTGTGCACAGCAACCTTGTGGGCGACGTCGTATTGCAACTCCTCTTCCAGAGATTCCCCCAGCTCGGAGCTCGCATCGATGGCATCCTCACTGCCGCTCTGGCCCATCTGTTCATAGAGCCGCAGGGAGCGCTCCAGATGGGGACGCGCCGCCACATTGTCGCCAAGCTGGATGTACAGGCCTCCGATCTCGTGCTGCAGCCGTGCGAGCACAAGCGGCTGATTCTGCAGCTCGGTATCCAGGCGTTGAGCGCCACGCGCCAGCAGCTCCCTCGCGCTGACGTCGCGACCCTGTGCCTGTTGGGGGTCGTTGGCTTCGAACAGGCTGCTGAGAAAGGCCTGCACTGACTGCGCGAGACGGGCCTCCTGCCGTGCACGCTCGGCTTGCCAGAGCGCGATCCCCAGTCCTGCGCACAACGCGAGAGTCGCTGCGCTGCCAGCGAAGACAGCGATCCGATTGCGGAGGATGAAGCGACCGACTCGATAGCTGAAGGTTGCGCGGCGCGCCGCGACCGGAACCTGCCTGCACCAGCGGTCGAGGTCGGCGCTCATGGCCTCGGCGCTGTCATATCGTTCGGCAGCGCGCTTGCGAAGTGCCTTGTCGCAGATGGCTTCCAGGTCGCCGGCGAGTGCGCGGCGCAGGTTGCGCACATGGGTGCCGCGGGTCGAGGCAGCCAGCTCATCGAAGCTCGCCTGGCTCAGCGGCGTGACTGGCGTGGCAACCAGCGTATCGTGCAGCGCCTGCGCGCTGCGGTCGCCATCCGGTGTGTCGAGGCGGTAGGGCCGCTGCCCAGCGAGCAACTCATATAGAACGACCCCCAGCGAATACACATCCGTAGGCGTACCCAATGGCTCACCGGCCAGTTGCTCCGGCGATGCGGTTTCGGGTGTCATGGCCCGAGTGCCGGCGGATGAATCGGTATCTCTGGCGGCACGCTCATCGCCTAGCAGCGCTGCGATTCCGAAGTCCAGTAGTTTCACCTCACCGCCGGCCGTGACCAGTATGTTCGATGGCTTCAGATCGCGATGGATGACGAGACGTGCATGCGCGAAGCGAACCGCCCGCAGCACCTGTTGGAACAGGTGCACCCGCTGCGCCACGTCGAGCCGATGCTCATCGGCATAGCGCGTGATGGGGACGCCGTCGATCCATTCGATGGCCAGATAGGGCTGCTGATCGGCACTGATGTTGGCGTCATACAGGCGCGCAATGTGTGGATGTTCGAGGCTGGCGAGCAGATCGCGCTCATGGATGAAGCGCGCGGCGGTGACGGCCGGCTCCTCGAGCCTCGAGTGCGGAATCTTCAGCGCCACGCGACGCAGCACATTCACCGTCTGCTCGGCGAGCCAGACGGAGGCCATCCCGCCTTCGCCGATCGACTCGATCAGGCGATAAGGTCCGAGCATCTGCCCCGGGGCAAGGCCGCTGGCCTGCTGGGAGGAGTGACTGGACAATGCGGCAACCAGCAGCTCTGCGGGCGGACCCTTCAGGGGGTCGCCGCTGGAGGGGCGATCATGCGCTTCGAGCAGGCGGCGAAGCTGCTCCGCCAAGTCCGGGCGCCTGCCTGACAGGCGCGCCAGCCATTCCAGGCGCTCCGCAGACCCGAGATTCAAAGCTTCATCGAGCAGCTGTGAAATCTCGGGCCAGAGTTTTGGAGGAACATTCATGGGGTGGGATTCGAGTGCCCGCTCTGGCGCCTTTTAGGACTTCAGCTGCGCCAGGATGAAGGCCCGGGCCTTGTCCCAGTGCCGGCGCACCGTACGGTCCGTGATGCCCAGGGCGGCGGCAATCTGCACATCGCTGTAACCGCCGAAATAGCGCATCTCCACCACCCTGGCGAGGGTCGGGTCCAGCCCTTCCAGCTCCTGCAACGCGCCGTCGACGTCAAGCACCGACGCGGTGTCATGAACTGCGTCCGGCAGGTTTGTCTGCAAAGTGACGTGCGCATCACCGCTGCCGCGTCGCTCGGCTTGCCGGCGACGAGCAAAGTCGATCACGATATTGCGCATGACCTTCGCCGCGTACGCGAAGAAATGGTGGCGGTCAGTAACGCCCAGTTTGTCCGCCGAGACGAACCGCATGAAACTCTCATGCACCAGCGCCTCCGTATTGAGCAGCGTGTTGGGCTGATGAGCGCGCAGTCGCGCGCGGGCAATCTTGACGAGCTCGGGATACAGCGCGGCGTATGCTCGGTTGGCGGCGTCCCGATCGCCGGCATGAGCGGCGCGCAGTGAGATTGTGAGAGATTCATCCGGCATGCACGCATTCTGCCACTGCATGCCGGATGAAAACGCGCGATTGTTACCTAATGGTAGCGAATGGCCAGGATCGAGCCACCGAAACTCCAGGCGACCATGGCATCGCCCGTGTTGTCCAGGGCGAGCACGGGGAGATCCCCCGCCGCCACTGGCACACCCCACACGCCCGTCCCGGCGTCGTAACGGCGGACGCTGCCGGCCACCAGCAGGAACGCGTTGCCGCCGGCATCCATTTGCAGGCTCACAGGCAGGCCGTTGTCTGCCGCCATCTGTGAGGCGGTGCTGAACACACCCGTCGTGGCATTCAACTTAACTGCCATCAGCGTGGTGCGCGAATTGAACACGATCATGCCATTGCCGGCGCCATCCACCCCGGCCACCGGCAGCGGTTTGACGTTGCTGTAGTCCCCAGAATCCGTGTACACCACTTGGCGCGCCTGCCAGGCACCACCGATGAATCGCTGGGCGTAGACAGTGACGCCGAGCAGATCATCCGCAAGGACCGACCACGTCGTGAGCGCGTCACCGTTGGCCGCAATGGTAGTGCTCGCCTTGCTGACTCCCACGCGGAAGATACCGCGCGACAACGGGTTTTCCCCCAGCAGGTCCTCGGTGTACAGAATGATCGAGGCGCCGGTTGCAGCGCTCGTGTGCATGGCGAGTCCCGTCGTCGTCAACCTGTTGAGCCCGGGACTCCCGTCGGCCAGGACCACCGGAACCTGTTCGGTGGTGCGGAACGAGGACGCGAAGTGCCCTGCGAGGGTCGAT
>FTEN01000327.1_pt1 | contig 19091 bp, 17 predicted proteins | sample 1640221 | NCBI WGS metagenome assembly FTEN01 (sample SAMEA3914816, study PRJEB12502) | metagenome | biome: forest; material: soil | place: USA | collected 2011-09-16 | depth 0.3 m | reverse complement strand
TGTGCAAATCCAATCTCATCGATACGCAATCTGTTAGCTCGCGCAGCCCGGCTTCTTTAGCGCAAAAAAAAGCCGATCGGCGGTGCGCGTCCGCCCGCGTAGCCGTCAGATGCCTTCGAGCCGGCCGGTGCTGTCGCCGAAACGGTCCACGCCCACCTTGAACTTGTCCAGGATGCTCAGCAGCAGGTTCCCCGTCGGCACCGAGCGGCTCGCATACGTCAGCTGACGATCGCCTTGCAGCTGCCCGGACGCGCCGCCCACCAGCACGTGAGGCACATCATAGTGCAGGTGCTGTTTGGAGTTGCCCATGTTGGATCCGTACAGGATCAGCGAGTGATCCAGCAGTGAGCCCTCGCCTTCCGTGATGTCCGACAGTTTCTTGCGCAGGTACGTCAACATCTGCACGTGATATCGCTCGCGGGCGTCCACTTTTGCCCCTTGCGCCAGCAGCAGCTTCATGATGGGCACTCGGCCCGTGCGCGCCGCCATCATCAACGGTGTCTCGCCGTTCCTCAGCGCTTGGTTGGCGTCGGCGCGGGCCTTCAGCAGCAGCTTCACCACATCTGTACTGCCCGCTTCGCAAGCCAATGCCAATGGCGTCATTCCCGTGTCGCTGCTGGCGCCGGGATTGGCACCGGCACCCAGGAGTACCGTGGTGGCACGCGCGTCACCATGGTAGGCGGCCCACAGTGCAGAGCGGTGCTCCCATCCGGCTGCGCGGCGTTCACATTTGCCGCGGCTTTGAGCAGATGTGTCCACCGGGTCGCGTCCTGCCGCATCACGGCATCGGCAACGTCGGCAGCCGCCATCGCGGCGCACTGGTAGAACGCGAGCGCCACGGCTAGCAGCACAATGTGCATCCTGGTGCGGACCGAGCGTACGTTTGCCATGCCGATTGATCGTAGCGTCGTCGCGCATGCGGTGAAGCGGGATGTGCGATGCGCTCCAGCAGGTGAATGTCAGTCGGGCCCGGCTCCCGCTCCCGGTTACAATACTGTTGTAAATCATAACATTAGACACGAAGCGACCAAACGGGATTAGAATGATCCAGAAGTGACGAGGGTCAAGCGGCCGAACGCCGGTCAGGCGGCCGGGCGATCGGACGGCCCCGTGAGGGGCGATGACCGGGTGGGATAGGAGCAGCAGATGGCGACGGGTTGGGCTGGCGACGGCGCGGTTCAGGATCAAATCGATGCGACGGTGAAAGATGGCATTCAGCGCGCCCAGAGCAGGCTGCCGAGCGGTCCTGGCGCCACTCATTGCGCTGACTGCGGCGCTCCGATTCCGGATGCACGGCGCCACGCGATTCCCGGGGTCCGGCTGTGCGTGTCGTGTCAGGAGGCCGAAGATCGCGATGCCGGGCAGTTCACCGGGTACAACCGGCGGGGCAGCAAGGACAGTCAGCTGCGCTGACGAGTGCGCACCCCCCTTCTCATTGTGTTTGCGGTCGCAACGCTGTGGTCGTTTGCCGCAGCTGCTACCGCAGATGTATCCGCTGGTGCCAATCCCGTGAGTGCCGATCACTCGGAAAGGCGGCCCGACCCCGCCAACGTCCGCACTGACCACGCGGATGTGCTGACGTTCATCGAGACGCGCGCCGATGCGGCCGAGCACGGCAACGCGGTCCTGAGGCGATATGCGTCGGCTCTGCGCCGGGACGGACGGTCGCAGCCGAGCGTCGAGCTCTTGCAGGAAGTAGCGCGCCCCGAAAGATTTGTCCTGATCGAGTCGTCAGAGACAGTCGAACCCGGCAGTGACACGCGGCGCTCACCGAATCTCGAAGAGCTGAGCGACGTGCTGACAGCGCCGCCGGACCGTCGATCGCACCGCGAATTCGGCGACAGCGCTGCGGCAAACGTGGCTGCCCCGGGCAAGCGCGCGACGCTATACGTCATTACACATGTCGATATCGGCCCACCGGACCGGCCGAGAGGTGAGGCGGCGCTACGGCGCTGGGCCGTCGAGGCCCGCCAAAGCCCGGGCATCCGGAGTTTCAGAATCTGGCAACAGACTGACCGCGTCAATCACTTCAACATCATTGCAGTCTGGAACGCCCGCGAGAGCTTCGATGCCTTCGCCGCCAGCCCGGCCGCGCGCGAATTTCGCCAAGCCGTGGGCTCCTTGCTGGGGTCTCTGTACGACGAGCGGCTGTACAAGCTGGTCGAGTAGTTCTCCCGGCGCATCGTCTCAATGCGTACCCAGGGCATCGCTCACCTGGCGAGCTCCCTTGCGCACGAGGGCTGCCGCGATTTCCCGGTGATTGGCTGCAAGTGCGGCCTGCAGAGGAGTCGTGCCTGAGGCATCGGCAGCGTTTGGATCGGCTCCACGGGCCAGCAGCGCATCGACTTCATCGGCGTGGCCATTCTGCGTCGCAAGCATCAGGGCGGTGCGCCCGCGAGCATCGCGCGACTCGATGTCGAGCCGACCTTTGAGGAGAGCTCGCAATGCCGCTGTATCACCGTTTTCGGCAACACGCCGCAACGCGGAGTCCGGAGTTTCCGCGCGCGCCTCCTCCAGCGTGGTGGTCTCAGATTCCAAAGCGGAACGTGCGCCGGCAGAAGCGCTACCGCGGGGTGCGCGTCGAAATAGAGCCTCATCGGCGTTGCTCAATGCCCGCGATGACGCCGCCGCGGCCGGCTCGGCAGGCCGCGGCGCCTGCGCGCGTGCAGGAGCCGCAGATGGGGACGCCGCGACGCTTGCCTCGTCAAGGGATGGCGCTGCTTCCGGAGCGATGGGTGCCACTGAGAGCGGAGCCGACGCCACGAAAGGCGTCTGTGCGGATGGAGTGTGCGGAGCGACTCGAGTTGCAGAGTCGGCCGCAGCTCCCTTGGCGGCGGTAGGCGGGGGCACCGGCGCACCCTCGGGTGGCGGTGCGGATGCAGGCGGCGCTTCAGACGACTGTCCAGGTGCGGCAGCAGATGTCGCAGCACTTGGCGCCGGAGACGAGGTGATGGGAGGCAACAATCTCGGCACCACCATGAGACCGGCGACAGCAGCCGCGGCGAGCGTGCCGAACATCGCGGGCCGCCGCCACGACCGATGTACCGTCGGTCGTGCCGCGGCAATCCTCCTGGCGCCATCGTCTGAAACGCGCTTCGCGGCCAACTGTGCTGCATGATCGAGCACGGCACGGCGCAGGCTCTCGCTCGGCCGGTCAGAATCGAGAGCCGACGCGCGTCTGTACAGAGCGTCGACGTCGTCCGATTCGTCCTGGTTCGGGGGTGTTTCGTTCATGCGTACTCGCTGAGAAGCTCGCGCAACCTCGTGCGCGCATAACGCAATCGGCTCTTGGTCGTCTCGAAACTGGAATGGGTGATCGTCGCGATCTCCTCAACGCTGAGGGAGCCCTCCATCTGCAGTAGAAACGCGTCGCGCTGCTCCGGCGGCAATTGCTCGACCGCACTGTTGAGCGCCGTTGCTTGATCCCGCGCCAAGGCAGCCGCGAGCGGGCCGGTGGCCGGATCAGCGGTGAGTTGCTGGACTACGGATTCAGCCTCGTACCCCACTGTCTCGAGGCTGGTCTGAGGTCGACTCGTGCGAATCGAGTCGATCATCCGGTTTCGTGCGATCGTGAACAGCCACGTGGTGAATCGAGCGGCAGGCTCGTAGCGCGTGGCGTCCCGGGCGACGGCGAACCAGACTTCCTGCATCAACTCATCAGCCGTCGCCCGATTGCCCACATTGCGCTGCAGATAGCGCCAGATGCGCATCTCGTGCCGCCGATACAACATCTCGAACGCCGCAACATCGCCACGGGCATAGCGCGCAATCAGAGCCTCGTCACTCTCGGCGGCGTCCGTCATTCACTGCATTATGACAGCTACGCTTCACTTTATCCCGGGGGATCCGCAACGTAGTGCTGCTCCGGGGAGGCAGGAAACGGATTGGCCACCGCTGCGGCGGGGCGGGGGCCTCTGACGATGCCCATCGCAATGAGATTGGCCAGACTGTCGTAGTGAATGCGGATGACCTCGTTCGGCTCAGTCTGCGTCCTCGCGAACTCTGTGTGACTCACGTACGAGTATTCACGCGCTCCGTGGCCGGTACCGAGTTTTGCCGTGGGTTGCTCGGCAGACGCAACGGAAGGCGACGGCATCGCGCGCGAAGGTGTCGAGGGTGTGTTCGACGTAGACGGAGCCGCGGACGAAGATCTGGCCTCGTCCACAGTGGCACCCGCAGCGGAGGACCCCTTGGCCAACGGGCTGGCAATCGGGTCGTCCGGCGCCGGCTCCTGGACTCGCGGTCTGTAAACGGGTGGCGTGTATACAGGCTGCGGGACACGCTCGCGGAATAACGCAACGCCGATCACCCCGACGTTTGCGGGCCGGCCGGTGCGCTCGGCGTAGGAATTCGGAGATTCCGTGAATGTGAATGCAGCCACTTCAGCGTCGGATTTTCGCCACCCCGCTATTTCATAGCGCTCGCCAGGGTCGAAGACGTAACCCGTCTGATCCCAGCCAGCGGTCGCGCCCGAGAGAACATTGACGCCATCGACGGACGTCACGGCGAGCAGCCGGCCGCCGATGCAGTTGCGGATCTCGATCGAGTAACGGGCGCCCGGCGAGCCGGCCACCCAGTACTCGCCGCGGTAGTAGTGGGGTGTCAGCGTGACGCCAGTCTCCCGGTCGATGATGGCGACTCTGGCGATTGCACCCACGGCCAGCGCATCGCCGCTCACTGCGAGTGCGGCGAGTGCCGCGCAATGGAACAGGTATCTCATGTCGGCTCCAGATTGAGGGACTCAATGACTGAAGCGACGCAGGCGCCCGGATGGGGTTGAGGGCCCTGCAAACCCTGCAAACCCGGCAAACCCGGCAAACCCGGCGAACCTGCTCGTCGTTCTGCCGAATCGCAAGCTGCGATGAGCCGCGTGGCCACCCGTTCCCCGGGTATCCCCCCGCCGGGTAAGCGCCCTAGTCCCCTGCGGTCGTCTGGGCCGCGATCCGGTCAGCGGCCACCGGAACGGCACCCCCCTCGCCTTCCCACTGATCGAGGTCCGCCTTGGTCGCGGGCCGCTGCCGTTGCCGACGGTCCAACGCAGCTCCGGCGCCTATGAGGCCCAGTGCGAGCAGTGCAATCACAAGTCGGCTCATGGGGTGTGCTCCACTTCGACAGGCTCGAATGTGCAGCAAGGCGTGAGCCTGCCTGACAAGGGGTTTGCGAGGTCGCCGAATCCCCCAGCCGCGCGAGCGGCCAAGGAAGCCCGCCGCCAGCCGCAACGTGCTGCATCACTCCGCCGGCCCACCCGCGAGCCAGGTACGCCCGCGGGCGTACAGAGCTTCCACCTCGGGGCCCTTGAGCCCGGGCATGTCCCGCTTCACGTCGTAGCCGATCCCGGTCTGCAGATAAGCGAGGTGGCGATACCCTTCTGGAAACTGCTGCAGGAGCTGCGGATCGAGGTGCAGCACCGCCGCGGGATCGACCGGGTCCATCCTGTCCTTCTCATAGATCGGCTGCCGCAGCACGAAACCCCAGCGTCCCGAGCGCTTCTCGAGAAAATCGTAGAAGCGGCCGGTGCACACGACATCGACCGCCACCTCGTGAACCGTGGCCCGCTGACTGATCGTCATCTTGGTCTGCGCAATGGCGCGCTGACCCGCGATGTCGGCACTGTGTCCGCCGAGAAAATGCAGAATGCTCACTCCACGGGCCCAGCCGGCCTTGCTTGCCTCGATGAAACCGTCGGCGCTTGCCTGGCACCACGTGGCCATCATGCGTCCATCGTCGTGCCACACCGTGCGGAAGCGCTCCCAGTCTCCGGCATCCCGCCACAGGATCCAGTTCTCGATCAATTGGCGGATCTGCAGTTGATCCTGCGTGCGCTCCTGCAGGTGAACGTTCATCGTAAGTCCCAAGGTCGGCGTCTCAAAGGTGAGCTGCTGCCATTGTGACTCCTTGCCTGCCGGGGAAGCCACCCCCGGCCGCAGTCACACGGGAGGTGCCGACGCGCTGCCTTGACAGGGCCGTTTATTCGCGAGCAAGCTCGGCCTGTAAGAAGCATGCTTTGCATATGCAACGTCTGCTTCTTTTTCCACGGCGTCGTAAACGCCGCGTCGAACGGGATCTTGCGACGCGTTAGGACGCTCGCGAAACCCGGGCGCGGCGCGGCGGTGCACTGCGTAGCGAAGCGCCAGGCCCTGAAAAGCAATGACAACATGATTTGGATAGGATGCCGGCCATGTCGTTGACCCACACCACTCTCGCGCCATCCTTCGTGGCTGAAGTCGCGGGGGTGGACTTCACCAGGCCAATCGATGCCGGCACGTTGCGCCAGATCATCGCGGCGATGGATGCCTATGCCGTCTGTGTCTACCGCAACACGGGGCTCGATGACGCCTCGCACATAGCCTTCAGCCGCCTGCTGGGTAAGCTCGAGACCGCCCCGGCACTGTTCGGCAACCGCGGCAAGCGTTTCGCCTATCCTGAGCTGTTCGATGCCGGAAACCTGGACGCAAACAGCAACATCCTGATCGATGAGCGCCGGCGTCTTTACAACAAGGGTAACGCGCTGTGGCACACCGATTCTTCCTTCAATGCACACCGCTCGGCGTACTCACTGTTGCTCGCGCATGAGGTTCCTCCCGTCGGCGGCGACACGCAATTTGCAGACATGCGCGCCGCGTACGATGCCCTGCCGGGGGAATTGCAGGAAAGTATCGAGGATCTGGTGGCCGAGCACTGGCTCTGGCACTCGCGCATGCTCGCCGGGTATCCGCAGCCGAGCGCAGAAGAGAAGCTTGCGAAGCCCCCGTCACAGCACCGCCTGGTCCAGGTGCATCCCGGCTCGCACCGCAAGACCCTGTACCTTGCCGCCCACGCCTCCGGCATCGTCGGCTGGTCTGCCGATGCCGGGCGGAAGCTCATCTGCGAGCTGATCGAGTTCGCCACGCAGCCGCAGTTCTGTCGCGCAGTCGCCTGGCGGCAGCCGGGAGATCTTGTGATCTGGGACAACCGCTGTACGATGCATCGCGCGACCCCGTTCGAGGACACGGTTTACCGCCGGGACATGCGCCGTACCACCGTCTACGAAACCATCCCTTGAGCCGCTCCGGCGCTCACGCCTGACCGACCGGTCATTACGAATCCGGTGCCGTGAACTTCCGCCTCGAATCCGGATCCCCCAGCCGCGACAGCGCGGCGTACGACGCCCGGCCGCTCGCCGCCTCGATCATCCGCCTGGTGCTCGTGTGCTGGCTCGTCACCTTCTTCGACGGCTTCGACCTCAACGTCATCGCGTTTGCCGCCCCCTATCTCTCCAGCGCGTACGATCTGGACAAGCACATGCTGGCCAACGTGTTCAGCAGCGGCATCGCCGGCACGCTCCTCGGCGGGATTCTGTTCGGCAGCCTGGGCGATCGCATCGGTCGCCGCCGCTCGATCATTCTGTCCACCTCGATGTTCGGGCTCCTGACGCTCGCCTTTGCGCTGGCGGAAGGCTACCGGTCGCTCCTGGGTCTGCGCTTTGTGAGCGGCCTCGCCCTGGGCGGCGCGCTCCCGATGGTGTGGGCGCTCAGCGTGGAATCCGCGCCGCGCCGTTACCGTGCCACGATCGTCACGATCATCATGTTGGGATATGGTTTCGGCATCTTCGCCGCCGGTCCCGTCTCGATCGGTCTGATCCCCCGTTTCGGCTGGCAGGCCGTCTTCATCTTCGGCGGCAGCGCCTCCCTGCTCGCAGCGCTGCTGCTCTACATTGCGCTGCCCGAGTCACTGCGCTTCATCGCAGTCCGCGACGGAGCCAACGCCGCAGCGATGCGCGCGTTCCCCGACGACACCCGCACCGCTCTCGCACTCCCGCGACCGGAGCCGACGGGCCTTGCCGGCGTACTCCTGCTGTTCCGAGAGAACCTGCGCTGGCTGACACCGCTTCTGTGGATCGCCTATGCAGCGAGCTCCATCAATACGTTCTTCTTCGCCACCTGGGGTCCGCTCCTGTTCGAAGAGATGGGCTTGAGCCGCAGTACGGCCGCATGGACGTCGTCCCTGAATTCAGTGGCGGGCGCCGCCGGTGCGCTGCTGCTCATGCGTTTCACGGACCGCATCGGCGCAATCAGCATCTCCCTGCTGCCTGCGATCGCCGTGCCTTTCCTGCTCATCATCGGCTTCGTTCCGATGAGCCATACCGTGTTTCTTACGATGATGGCCTCGCTGTACGTGTTCCTCGGAGGCAGCCACTACGGCATCATCAGTATCGCTGGAATCTTCTACCCGACGGCCTATAGGGGGTTGGGCACGGGGTGGGCGGCGGCCGTCGGCAAGCTCGGCTCCGTTGCCGGGCCCTGGGTCGGCGGCTGGCTCATGGCAGGAAGGCTACCCCCCCAACGAACCTTCGTCGCGCTCGCCGTCTGTCCGGCGATTTTCTTCCTGTGCATGCTGGCCATCGGATTGATGGAGCGAGGAGCCCACGTGCGTGCGCAAGACTGAGGCTTCCCGGCGGCCAGACATTCGCCGGCATCGTCTGCCGACGGATCCTTACCATGCGCACCAGCCGTTCGCTGCGAGCGCCGCTTCAGTGCTGATCCATATTCGAGAGGATCTTGGCGAACACCGCCATGCACATGGCCAGATCCTTCGCGCCAATGCCGCGCAGGAGCCGTGCGCGCACGGTTTCCTGAATGCCGTTGATCTCCCGCAGCAGCGGCTTGGCGGCCTCGGTCATGCGGATGAGCTTGGCGCGCCGGTCGCCGTCGCCTGAGGAGCGGGTGATGAGGCCCTCGGCCTCGAGGTCGCGCAGGACCCGACCCAGCGTCTGCTGTTCGACGCCGATGCGCTCGGCGAGCTCGGTCTGATTCACCGTATCGCCAAACACCGTGATCCAGTAGAGGGTCCCCCAGCGCGCCTGGCTCTGCCCGAGGGCACGAAGCTCCTCGTTCATGAGATTGCGCCAGCGTCGCGCAAGAAAAGTCAGCCCCTGCGAGAACGGATACTTCATGTCCTCGGATGCGCCCGCCTCGGGCACTTCACTGCGGCGCAGGAACAACTCGCCGGACGGCGAGACATCGGGCATCCAGCGGACGGCGCCTCTCTTGCGAGCAGATGCCTTCACCGCGGAGCGTTTCACGCGCCGGGTCTTTCTTCTTTGCCGCTGCAGCATGCGCCCGGTCTCTTGCACCAAGAATGTACGCTAGTATCGCACGCTGGCTCCTTCGCAACATAGCGCTGTCAAATCGCCGCAGAGATCGCGATATCCGACAGTCTTTGGAACGGCTCGATGTTCTCGTTGTTATCCATCACGCCGCTCGAGATGCATACGAAGGTAACATCCCGTTCGGGATCGACCAGTAGCGTCGTTCCCGCACCGTCGTTGCCGCAGGTTTGCGATGAAGTGAGTGCGCCGGGCAGCTGATGGCGGGCGGCGGTGCTGCGCAGAGAAAATCCGCGTGCCATGCAGGGAGCCGGGGCGGCGGAGCATCTTCCGCCTCCGCGTCCGCCCTTCCCAGTGGCCGCGTGCCAATGGCTGCGTGCGGCCCACGACACGGCCGCAGTCGACCGTGATGACCGCACCGTGGTAGCGGTGCTTGGAAATGTCCGCCCGAATCACCTCCTGCGGGCGCTGCAGACACTCTGGATCCAGCTTCGGGTCGGTCGCGGACCCTCTCCAGGATTCTTTTGGCTCACTTGAGTGACTGCGGTGGCTGCCGGACTTGACCCTTGCCGCCGGCGCGGGTCAGGCTCAATTGCAACCCTAAACCCCCCACGCCTACAATGAAAGCATGCTTCGCATATCGGCATCGGTGCTGCGCGTGAGCCCCACGCCGCGCATTGGCGCCCGGGTAGTGGGCCCGCTGCCGCGGGCGCTCGCACTGCTCAGCTGCTCAACCTGTCTCGCAGCCCCGGTGGTCGCGGTGCCCACACCGCAGACGGCAGCAGCAGATGGCGTTGCCGCCGGAGCACAGGGCGGCCCACCGCCCCAGTGGGGCCTGCTCGAGAAGCGTTGCTCGAAGTGCCACAACAGCGAGGATTGGGCCGGTGGAGTCGCCTTCGACACGATGTCGTCGGACGACATTGCCACCGACGCCGCTACCTGGGAGAAGGCGGTACGCAAACTGCGCGGGCGGCTCATGCCGCCGCCGGGGCAGACGCAGCCGGATCAGCAGACGATCGACGCGTTCGTATCATGGATGGAGGGCGAGCTCGACCACGCCGCATCCGCCCGGCCTTCGCCCGGTTACGTGGGGCTGCATCGGTTGAACCGTACCGAGTACGCCCGCGAGATCAATGCCCTCCTTGGGCTGGATGTCGACGTCAAAACCCTCCTGCCGCGGGACGTCTCGAGTGACGGTTTTGACAACGTGGCCGCGGTGCTGCGCATCTCACCGAGCTTCCTCGATCAGTACATCACCGCGGCGCGCAACATCAGCCGGCAGGCCATAGGGCGTGCGACTGCCAAGCCCAGCAGCCGCGAGTATCGTGCGAACGCTGCCGGCCAGTTCGAGCACATCGACGGCCTGCCGCTCGGAACGCGGGGCGGCATGCTCGTGGAGCACTACTTTCCGGCCGACGGCGAATACGAATTCAACATCAGAAACTTCTTCTTCGGAGGCGCCGGCTACATCACGCGTGTCGATTCGCCGCATCGGGTCATCATGACGATCGACGACGTGCGCGTGTTCCAGGCGGACGTCGGCGGCCGGGATGACCTGGCGGCCGTCGACCAGCGGCAGGCAACGGCGGCGGACGAGCTGCAGGCACGGTTCAATCACATTCGCGTCAGAATCCAGGCGGGGCCCCATCGCGTTGGCGTCGCGTTCGTGCAGCGTTCCTTCGCGCAGTCGGACTCTCCCTTGCAACCCATCGCCGAGCTGCCGGAAATGGAGCGTTATCCGACCATTCCGGGAGTCGATATCTCCGGACCGTTCAATGTGACCGGCATCAGCGAGACCGAAAGCCGCCGCCGGGTGTTCATCTGCCGGCCCGCATCGGCCGCCGAGGAGTTACCGTGTGCGAGGCGCATCCTCGCGCAACTCGCGGCGAGCGCGTTTCGCCGCCCGGTGAACGACGCGGACCTGCAGGCGCCGCTGGCCTTTTACACGATGGGCCGCGAGTCCGGGGATTTCGACGCCGGCATCGAAGGCGGACTCACGGCAATCCTCTCGAGCACCAAGTTCCTGTTTCGCGCTGAGCCTGCGCCCGCCGGCGCAGCGAGCGGCTCGGTGCACGCGCTGGGTGATCTCGCTCTGGCATCCCGGCTATCCTTTCTGCTGTGGAGCGAGGGCCCCGATCGGACCCTGATCGATCTGGCCGCGAGCGGGCGCCTGCACGATGCGCAGCGACTCAGCGCGCAGGTACGCCGGATGCTGGCCGATCCCCGTTCGGAGTCGCTCGTCACGAACTTCGCGTTCCAGTGGCTCAACGTCAACAAGATCGACAGCATCGAGCCGACACCGGTTCTCTATCCGGATTTCGACCCGGACCTGCGGGCGGGCTTCCGGGAAGAGATGCGCCTCTTCCTGGACGGCGTGCTCAGGTCGGATCGCAGCGTGGTGGCTCTGTTGAGCGCGCCGGAAACCTACCTCAACGAGCGGCTCGCCCTGCACTACGGCGTGCCGAATATCCGCGGGGCGCAGTTCCGCAAGGTCCGGTTGGCCGACCCCAATCGCTGGGGGCTGCTCGGCAAGGGCGCGATCCTCATGGGGACCTCCTATGGAAATCGCACGGCGCCGGTGCTCCGGGGGGCTTGGATCCTGGAGAACATCACCGGCACTCCGCCCAATTCGCCGCCTCCGGGTGTCCAGGCGCTGAAGGAATCCGAGCCCGGCAAGCCGGCCGAGACGGTCCGGCAGCGCCTCGAGCGGCATCGCGCCAATCCCTCGTGCAACGCCTGCCACGGCATCATGGATCCGCTGGGTTTTGCGCTCGAGAATTTCGATGTTGTCGGGGGTTGGCGCGACCGGGACCGGGATGCGGGCTCGGCGATAGACTCGCGCGGACGGCTCTCTGACGGCACCGAAATCGCAAGCCCGGAGCAACTGCGCAACGCCCTGCTGCGGCGTCCGGAGCAGTTCGTGCAAACGCTGACCGAAAAGCTGATGGTGTTCGCACTGGGGCGCAGTCTGCGCTACCAGGACATGCCGATGATCCGCGCCATCGTGCGCGACGCCGCCCGCCAGGGGTATACGTTCGAAGCTCTGCTGAACGGCGTCGTTGCAAGCCCGGCATTCCAGTTGCAGGAAGTGTCCCAGCCTCCATCGCCCCCCACCCAGCAGGCCGCCCTGTCGCCGCTGGACTCCCGGAGGTAGCAGCCATGTTCCTCACGAAGAAGCACCTGTCGCGCCGCACCGTGCTGCGCGGTATGGGAGCTGCAGTCAGTCTGCCGCTGCTGGATGCGATGGTTCCGGCTGCCACGGCCCTGGCGGCTACCGCCGCTGCGCCGAAGACGCGGCTGGGATTCTTCTACTTCCCGCACGGCGCCATCATGGAAAAGTGGACCCCGGCGGTCACGGGTACCGATTTCCAGATGAGCCCGATCCTCGAGCCGCTGGCACCGTTTCGCAAGCAGGTGACCGTCGTGAGCAACCTCGGCAACAAGCCGGGTGAAAGCCGTGCGGTTCATGCCTTGGTGCCGGCAACGTGGTTGTCGTGCGTTCATCCCCAGGAGAGCATGACGCCATCGATGGCTCCGACCGTCGATCAGATCGCGGCGCTGCAGATCGGCCAGGACACCCCGTACCCGTCGATCGAGGTCGCGACGGCACAAGGCCACGGTGTCGGCAGCGCGTGCGAGCGCGGGTACGGTTGCAGCTACTCAGGCACCCTGTCCTTCCGCACCGCCTCCACGCCGCTCCCCGTGGAGAGCAATCCGCGCCAGTTGTTCCTGCGCCTGTTCGGACAGGGCGACACGCCTGAGGAACGGCAATTCCTGACTCGCCAGACGACCAGTCTGCTGGACATGATCGCCGGCGAGGCCAACACGTTGAGCCGCACCCTCGGGCCCACTGACCGCGCAACCCTGAACGACTACCTGGAGAGCGTGCGGGAGATCGAGAGGCGAGTGCACAGCTCGGCTCATGGAGATCTCTCGCGGCTGCAGCTCCCCGAGGTTCCCGGGGCCACCTCGGAGAGCTTCGACGAGCATCTGAACCTGATGTTCGACCTGATCGCGCTGGCGTACCAGGGCAACCTGACCCGGATCCAGAGCTTCATGATTGCCCCGGAAGTCAGCGAGCAGACCTACAATCACATCGGAGTGCCCGACGCTTTCCACGCCCTCTCCCACCACGCCAACGATGAGGCGAAGAAGGCGCGGCTCGTCAAGATCCAGCGCTATCACACCGACGTGTTTGCGAAGTTCGTCGCCAAGCTGGCCGGCATGCCCGACGGCGACGGCAGCATGCTCGATCACTCGATCCTGCTGTACGGCAGCAACATGAGCAACAGCAACCTGCACAATCAGTACCCGCTGCCCACGGCCCTGATCGGCACCGGATGCGGCAGAATCAAGGGCGGACAACACATCAACTTCGGTGAGCGCACACCGCTTGCCAACGTCTTGCTCACGCTCATGCAACGCGCCGGCGTCTCCATCGACAAGGTGGGTGACAGCACGGGCCCTATCGCGCAGATCTAGTTCCGTGCGGCGCCACAGTCACTCGGTTTGCACAGGGCGCATGCTGCAACTGTTGGCCCTGACCGGCCTTGGATTTGCTCAGGCCTCCGGGGCCACCGCTACGGCCGTGGAGCCTGTCGAGCGGCCTGCGCCGCTGGTGCTTGCTGCAAAGTCAGACGATGCTGACAGCGCCATCCGTCTCCTGTCCGCGCAACCCCGCCCGGACGTGAACCAGCGCACGTCTGACGGCACGAGCGCCCTGCACTGGGCCGTCTATCACGACGATGTGAAGCTGGTCGATGCACTGCTGAGCGCCGGTGCGATGGTCAACACCAGGAATGACTACGGAGCAACTCCGCTTTCCGAGGCCGCAGTGGTCGGAAACGCCGAGGTGCTGCGCAAGCTGATCAGCGCCGGCGCCGACATCGAGTCCGCAAACGGCGACGGACAGACGGCCCTCATGATCATTGCGCGAACCAGCAACGTGGAGGCCGCTCGCATGCTGATTGCGCACGGAGCCAACGTCAACGCCCGCGAGCATTGGCGCGAGCAGACGCCGCTCATGTGGGCGGCGGCGGAGAATCAGCCCGCGATGGTCGACCTGCTCGTGAGGCATCGCGCGGTCCTTGATGCACGCTCGCAGATCAACGAGTGGGAACGGCAAGTCAGCTCCGAACCACGCGCACAGGCTCGGCCGTCAGGCGGCTTCACACCGCTGCTGTACGCAGCACGCAGGGGTTGCCTGGAGTGCGTCCGTATTCTCGCCAAGGCGGGCGCCGACGTGAATCTGAAGGATCCCGATGGCGTCAGCCCCATCCTGATGGCCACCCTCAATTTCAATTTCGATATCGCCGCGTTTCTCATCCAGCGCCATGCCGATGTGGACAAGTGGGATCTGTGGGGCCGATCCCCGCTCTACGCGGCGGTCGATATGAACACGCTGCCCGTCGGCGGCCGCGCCGACCGGCCTTCCCTGGATCACACCACTGCGCTGCAGCTGGTCGAGCTGTTGCTGGCGGCCGGCGCCAATCCCAATCTGCAACTGAAGCTGTTTCCTCCGTATCGCTCGCTGCGGGACGATCGCGGCGCCGACGGATTGCTGACCGTCGGGACGACGCCCCTGGTGCGCGCAGCCAAGGCCGGCGATCTGCCGGCGATTCGCCTGCTGCTCGCTCACGGCGCCAACCCCGAGTTGCCGACCGCGAACGGCATCACCGCGCTCATGGCCGCGGCTGGTAACGCGTCTTCGAGCCTGGATACGCGCGGACGCTACAAGAACGAGGCGCAAGCGATCGAATCCGTCAAGGCGCTGCTCGCGGCGGGGGCGAACGTCAACGCGCGCGACAACGGCGGTCAAACCGCATTGCATGGGGCAGCGTCCTGGGGCTGGAACGATCTCGTGCGTACGCTCGCTGCAAACAGAGTGGACCTGAAAGCGAAGGATGCTCGCGGACGCACCGCTGCGGACATCGCTGCGGGCAGCCCTGGAAGCTCCGGGCGCTCAACTTCAGAGCCGCATCCGGAGACGGCAGCGCTCCTGCGACAGCTGATGGCAGACTCATCGGCTCCCGTGGCGGGAAACATAGAATGAACCGACGTTCGTTCCTTGGAGACGTCACGGCGGTCATCGGCGCGAGCCTGTGCCGGCCCCGGGCGGCTCCCGCCAGAGCGGTGCCGGCAGCTGGAGACGTTACGGCGACACCCCTCGCGGATCGGCTCCTGCTCATCTCGGGGGGCGGCGGGAATGTCCTCTGTTTTCGATCGGACGAGGGAGTCCTGCTGGTCGATGGCGGCTCCCCGACATACTCTGCGCATGTGCTGACTCTCGTGCACCGCTGGGCCCGGTCCAGTCGCGTCCATACGCTGTTCAACACTCACTGGCACTGGGATCAGACGGGGTCGAATCGCACTCTGGGGCCTGCCGGCACCCGTATCATCGCCCACGAGAACACCCGGCTGTGGCTGAGCACCGAAGTCGACTCCAAATGGCAGCACAGAGTGTTCAAGCCCTTGCCGCGCGAAGCGCGCCCCAACCAGACCTTCTACACGACCGGCAGCCTCGCGTTCGGTGCAGAGCAGATCGACTACGGCTACCTACCGCAGGCGCACACGGACGGCGACCTCTACGTTCACTTCCGCAAGGCGAACGTGCTGGTCGCTGGCGATGTTGTCTCTGTGGGCTCGTATCCGATCCTCGACTACTCCACCAACGGCTGGATCGGTGGAATGGCGACTGCAACCCAGACGTTGCTCGGCCTGTGCGATTCCGACACCCGGATCATTCCCGGCACGGGCCCCGTGAGCTCGCGCGTGGACCTCGAGGCGGAGCATGCGATGCTCGTGACGCTGAAAGAGCGTCTCTCGAAACTGCTGGCGCAGGGAATGAGTGCACAGGATATGCTAGCCGTCGCGCCGACTCGGGAATTCGACGGAAAATGGGGGGATCCCACGTTGTTCGTGACCAATGCCTGGCCGGGACTCGTGCAGCGCGCGCGTGAGCTCGGAGTTGCGATTGTTTGAATTCCGCCGGCTGCGGCGGCCCCCCCCGCGCATCGCGTGCCTCATCGGCGCCGCCGCGCTCTCGGTACCGGCCCTGGTTCTCGGGCAAGCACCCGGTGAGCACAGCGCCGTCCTGGCCACGGACTGCGACCGATCGTGCCTGATCGAGACAACGCGCCACTATCTTGACGCCCTGGTGCACAAGGATCGCTCGCGCGCTCCGTTCGCGAGCTCCGTGCGAGTGACCGAAAACGACGTGCAGATCCCGCTGGGAGAGCGCGGGTTGTGGAAATCGGCGACGGCCGTTTCGTCCCCGGGGCTCGAGCTTGCCGACGTCAGCAGTGGCAACGGCGCGTGGTTCGGCACGGTGCAGGAGACCGATCAACTCAGTTTTCTTACAGTCCGGGTCCGGGTGGCCCATCGGCAGATCATCGAGGTCGAGACCCTCGTGATTCGCAAGGGACGCTTGCCGACGGCGTTCGGCGATCCAGAAAAGCTGGCACACGATGCGGCGTTCTCGGAAGCTCTCACGCCCGTGGAGCGCCGCTCCCGCGAGCGCCTCGTTGCCGTAGCGAACGGCTATTTCAGCACGGTCGAGCTCAACGACGGCGCCGTGTTCACGCAATTCGACCCGGGTTGCCAGCGCAACGAGAATGGGATCAGCACGACCCAGGGCAGCTTTGGGGCCGCGGGCGATGCGCAAGGATGCGAAGCCCAATTCAAGCTCGGCCTGTACCGCATCAACAAGCGGGTGCGCGAGCGTCGTTTTCCGCTGGTCGATGAGGAGCGCGGCATCGTACTCGCGACGGGCTTTTTCGACCACGCGAATACCTTCGATACCTACGTCACCAACGACGGAAAATCCCACCGCACTTTGCTCAAGTGGCCCAACTCCATCTCGTTGATGGAGGCCTTCAAGATCCGCAATGGCCTGATCTATCGCATCGAGGCAACGTTCACCTACGTGCCGTACTTCATGCATTCACCGTGGGCGAGCGCCGAGCAGGACTCCGCGCTGCAGGGGCGGGATGCGTTCGCCACGCCCTCCCGCGCCGCTGGACCGCGTTCCTCCGGGCGTCCCGCGCAATGCGAGTCCTCGTGTCTGATCGCGCTTGCTGATGGATACGTGAGCTCGCTCGCGAATCACGACTATTCGCGCCTCCCCTGGTCTGATCGGGTCAGATTCAAGGAGAACGGCGTCTCGATGATGATAGGCGACGGCCTGTGGGGCTCCGTCACCTCGGCCGGCGCGGACCCGCTGCATGCCGCCGACCCTCAGTCGGGCAGCGTGGCATGGTTCGGAACGGTTGCAGAGCACGGCGAGCCCGCTTACTTCGGGCTACGGCTCAAGGTGGAATCCGGGCGGATTGCCGACGTCGAGACCCTCGTCGCTCGCAAGAACGATGTGGACCGCTTCGGCAATCCCGAGACACCGCCCGACGGCGCCGCTTTTGCCGCAGGGGCGGCCGGCGCACGGCTCTCGAGAAGGCAGCTTATTGCACTGGTCGACGGCTATTACGACAGCGCGCAGCAGGACGCGCGCGCCGGGATGTCCAACCGGATCGATTCGGGTTGCGTGCGCACGGAAAACGGTGTGGCAGCGACACCTGCCGCGAATCAGACGGCGACGCCCTTTTCCGCGTGCATGCCCGCTGTGACACGAGGCAAACATTCCGCGGTGACGTTCCGCTCCCGGATGTATCCAGTGGTCGATGAAGCCCATGGCATCGTCGTCGCCACGGGCTACCTCGATGTCGAACCGTTGCGACACGAGGTTTCCGCCCCCGGTGCCGACGCGCGCGCGGGAGGAGCCGTTGCCTATTCCCGCTCGGAGGGGTTCATGGATGCATTCAAAGTCAGAGGCGGCAAGATCCTGCGCATCGAGTCGGTCGCGACCGATGTGCCGTACTTCATGAGCTCGGACTGGACGCAGTAGCCGCAGCCGGGGTCGACAGCGCGGCGGCGTAACGCGAACGAGCCTCGCGGTATGACAACTGGCTCAACTATCGGGGGCGATGTGCAACGAAATGTGCGGCTTGTAGCGTTTGGCGCCTGCGCAATCCTGTTTGCCGTCCACTGCGGCGCTGCCCCGGAGGTGCGCGGCGCTGCGGCAGTCGACCAGCAGCGGCTCGAGGACGCGGATGCCCATCCCGGCGAATGGATGTCGCACGGCCGCACGTGGAGCGAGGAACGCTTCAGTCCGCTCAGGCAGCTGAATGACTCGAACATACAGCGGCTCGGGCTCGCCTGGTACGCAGGTCTGAATACGTACCGCGGCGTCGAGGCGACTCCGCTGGTCGTCGACGGAGTTCTCTACAACATCTCCGCCTGGGACGTGACCACCGCCTACGATGCCGTCTCGGGGAAGGTGCTCTGGACTTACGATCCGAGGATCGCACCCGAGTGGGCGCGCCTCGCCTGCTGCGGTCCCGTCAGTCGGGGCCTCGCGGCCTGGGAGGGCAAGATCATCGTCGCCGCCCTGGATGGACGCCTGATCGCCCTCGACGCCAGGAATGGCAAGCCCGTCTGGACGACGCAGACACTGGAGAAGGGGCAACCGCTGTCCGTGACCGGGGCGCCCCGCATCGCGGCCGGTCAGGTCGTGATCGGCAACGCCGGGGGCGACTTCGGCGCTCGTGGCTACATATCGGCGTACGACGCGCGCACCGGCAAGCCGACCTGGAAGTTCTATATCGTTCCGGGCGATCCCGCGAAGGGACCCGAAGGCGCCGCCTCCGATTCAGTGATGCCGATGGCGGCAAAAACCTGGACGGGGGAGTGGTGGAAAGTCGGGGGCGGAGGCAACGACTGGGACAGCCTCGCCTACGATCCTGCGCTCGACCTGGTGTATTTCGGCACCGGCAACGGCTCCCCGCACCCGCAGGCATTCCGCAGTCCCGCCGGCGGCGACAACCTGTTCCTGTGCTCGATCGTCGCAGTCGATGCACGCACGGGGCGCTATGCGTGGCACTACCAGGAGGTTCCCGCCGAGCAGTGGGACTACGACTGCACCGCGCCCCTGATGCTGGCCGATCTGCAGATCGGC
>FTEN01000143.1_pt1 | contig 19279 bp, 20 predicted proteins | sample 1640221 | NCBI WGS metagenome assembly FTEN01 (sample SAMEA3914816, study PRJEB12502) | metagenome | biome: forest; material: soil | place: USA | collected 2011-09-16 | depth 0.3 m | reverse complement strand
TTGTGCTCCTTGTTGACGCCTGACGCCCTGGATCCCCCACGCGCTCATGGAGCGCCGCTAGCTCACGGTACCCTCCGTACAGAGCCCGAGGATTTCTTCATTGAGGAGGAGCTCGGATTCGCGCCCTCCGGATCGGGTCAGCACGTTCTGCTCAGGGTGCGCAAGCGCGACTCCAACACGCAGTGGGTGGCGCGTGAGTTGGCCAGAGCGTGCGGGTGTCGTCCGCTGGACGTCGGCTACGCCGGACTCAAGGATCGCCGGGCGGTGGCGATTCAATGGTTCTCCGTCCCGCACTCGCCGGTCACCGTCGAAGCCTGGACGACTGTGAAGGGTGAGGGCTTTGAAGTCATCGAGGCGCACTCTCACTCGCGCAAGCTGCCTCGTGGGGCATTGGCGGGCAATCGCTTTTGCGTGCGGATCCTGGGAGTGGAGGTCGACGAGGGGGCCCTGAACGCACGGATCGCAGACATCGCGACGCGCGGAGTGCCGAACTACTTCGGTCCGCAGCGCTTCGGCCGAAACGGTGCGAATCTCAGTCGCCTGGCGGACGACCCACGCACGCTGCGGCCGCCAGAGAGGGGATTCGTGCTGTCAGCGGCGCGCAGCCTCGTCTTCAATTCAGTGGTCGCGGAGCGCGTGCGGGACGGTTCCTGGGCCCATCTCGAGGTGGGGGACGTTGCGAACCTCGATGCTCGTGGAAGTGTCTTTCCGGTCGACAGCCTCGATCAGGAGCTGCTCGATCGCAGCCGGCGCCTCGAAATCCACCCGTCCGGCCCCCTGTGGGGACGCGGGGCGCTAAGCTCGCGAGGGCGCATCCACACTCTGGAAGCAGACGTCGCTGCACGACTTCCCCAGGCCTGCGCGCTCACGGAGCAGGTCGGGATGGAGCAAGAGCGGCGCGCGCTCAGGCTCGCGGTCCGCAACCTGACGTGGCAACGGGAGGCAGCCGGCATCGTGATCGCCTTCCACCTCACACGCGGCAGTTTTGCGACGACGGTGCTGCGCGAGATACTGGAATTCGATTCCCTAGAGGGCGAGTAGCACGTAGACCGCGCCAGTTCCCCCATCGACCTGACGCGCAGAGACATAGGCGACCACCGCTGCGGTTCGGCGCAGCACTGCGCTCACCGCGCTCTTGAGCACCGGGCCGCGGTGGCCGGAGCGCAGCCCCTTCCCATGAATGATGCGCACACAGCGCAGCTGCCGATGCAACGAGTCAACGAGAAACTCGCGCAGGACCTGCTTGGCTTCGGCGACGTTCAGGCCGTGAAGGTCGAGCTCCGCCTGGACACGGTACTGGCCGCGCCGGAGCTTGCGGAGCACGGGGCTCTGAAGTCCCGCGCGGTGGAAGGCCAGCTCGTCTCCCGCCGCGAGCGTCGGGTCGTCCGTGCCTCCCGCCAGGCTTTCCTGCAGGACTGCCTGACGGTCGGCTCGAGTAAAGCGCGCACGAGGTTCCGGTGCGCGCGGCCGTGCGACCCGCCGTTCCTTCTCGATCGGCTTCACGTCCCGGACCGCCTCACGGAACAGCCGGGCGTCGTCGTTTTCGGGATCCGACTTCACGCTACCTCCGCCGAAACTCATTCAGTATAGTTACGCGCCCTCAAGAAGGCTCCAGCCTGGCAGCACCTCACTTAGTGAAGATTCTGGTCAGCAACGACGATGGTTTCCGTTCGGAGGGCATCCGCGCCCTGCGGGAAGCACTGTCTTCGCTGGCCGAAGTCACCGTGGTGGCGCCGGATCGCAACCGCAGCGGCGCGAGCAACTCCCTCACGCTGGATGTGCCGCTACGAGTTTTCAACGCCCCGGAGCCGAACGTGTACTTCGTGCCGGGCACCCCGACCGATTGTGTGCACCTGGCCATCTCGGGCCTGTTCGACTTCGAGCACGATATGGTGGTGTCCGGAGTGAACGACGGCCCCAACCTCGGCGACGACGTGCTTTATTCCGGAACGGTGGCGGCCGCCATCGAGGGGCGGTTCCTCGGCCTGCCGACGATCGCGATGTCGTTGTGCACGGCGGCCCAGAGCGGCCGCCACTTCGACACCGGAGCGGAGGTTGCGCGCCGGCTGGTCGCACAGCTGCTGCAGAAACCCCTGGAGCGAACCCTGATCCTGAACGTCAACGTGCCCGATGTCCCTGTCGGGGCGCTGCGCGGGTTCCGCAGTACACGGCTCGGCTACCGGCACCGGGCCGAGCGCATCATCCCCGCCAAGGACCCCCGCGGCCGCGCCGTTTACTGGGTGGGACCGGCCGGATCCGAGCGGGATGCCGGTCCGGGCACCGATTTCGACGCCGTAGGAGCCGGATACGTCTCGGTCACGCCGCTGCAGATCGATTTCACCCGGCACGCCGCGTTGCCCGTCGTGCACAACTGGCTGGAAGGAATAGATGGCTGACGTGCGGCTGACTGGAATTGGCATGACGTCGGCGCGCACACGCGACCGGCTCGTGCAGCGCCTGCGCGAGCAGGGGATTGCCAACCTCACCGTTCTCGATCGAATTCGGAATGTGCCGCGCCACATTTTCGTGGACGAGGCGCTCGGCAGTCGCGCTTACGAGGACACGGCGCTGCCGATCGGGTTCGGGCAGACGATCTCGCAGCCCTACATCGTCGCACGCATGACGGAAGCGCTCCTCGAGGGCACGCCCCTGCGCAATGTCCTCGAGGTAGGAACGGGGTGCGGCTACCAGACCGCTGTCCTCGCGCCGCTCGTGGAGAAGCTGCACACGATCGAGCGCATCGAGCCGCTGCTCACACGGGCGAAGGAGCGGATCAAGGAGCTTGGTCTGCGCAACGTTCGCTTCCGTCACGGGGACGGCACTCTCGGCTGGAAGACCCAGGCCCCGTTCGACGGCATTCTCGTGGCTGCCGCCCCGCTCACTGTGCCTGAGGCACTGATCAAGCAGCTCAATCTGGGCGGCCGCCTGCTGGTACCGGTGGGCCCCGAGGGCGAGCAGGAGCTGATCCGGTTCACCCGCCGCGAGCAGCGCGTCGAGCGGGAGTCACTCGGCGCCGTCGCCTTCGTGCCTATGCTCGGCGGCATGGCCTGACGCGTGTGCCGACATCCTTTTCCGGGTTTCGGTCTAACTTCGATAGAACATTATAAAGACTATATAATAGTATGATTTTATTAGTTTAATATCTAAAGAAAACGGCATATTACGCACGCTCGTCGGCGAAACGCCGCAAATTACAGGGCCACGCGTGATCCTCGGCGGTGCACCCGGGGGCTTGCGGGAGCTGAAAATCTCGTGCGCCCTCAAAGGGCTTGCGTGGCTATCTCGGACGTGTTTAACATGTTCCCTGTCGCCTAACGACGACAGCCTTTGAGGGTGCGAGGGCTTGGAGGAAGACACAGGGAGGAGGGCGATGAGACAAAAGCAAAAACAGTCGGCGAGAAGAACAAAAAAAGAATCAATTGTTCGAGTCTGTCAGCTTCGAATGATTGTTTGATTGGTTGACCTTGACTCCCCCCTGTGTCTTCTTCCGGGCGCCACGCGCCCGGAGATTCTTTTTGTCCGGCAAACCCTGCAGCGTCGCTGCCAGCGCCCGCTCTTCACGAGAAGAACAGTGCGGCCGCGACCCGGCGGTCCTCCTGCACCAGAATGTTGAAGGTACGGCAGGCGGCCCCGAGATCCATCGCTTCCAGCCCGATATTCTGCGCCGCGCACGCAGCCCTGATCGGCGCGGGTGGGAATGACTGTCTGAGCCCCGTGCCGAGCAGAATCACTTCGGGGCGTAGCGCAAAGAGCCGTTCGAGGTGCGCGACCGTGAGGTCCGCCAGGCACGCGGGCTCCCAGTCCGAAATCACCCGCTCGGCGGTGACGATGCAGCTCGCGCGCAGGCTCTGCTCGCCGACGCGCAGCTCGTTCGCCGAATAGGCTCGGATCAGATTGACGCTCGAGCTTGCTTCGAGAGTGAACTTCATAGTCAGTACGATACCGGGCATGTCCGAGATCGTCATCGTGCTCGCCGATCTGTATCTCGCGGAACACGAGGCGTCGCGCTCCCCGGGTGTCGCGCTCCCCGGGCTGGACCGCATCGGCCGCTTCGCCGCACCCAGGACGCTGGAGCGTGGCTGGCGAGCCTGGCTGGCCGAATGGCTCGGCAGGAGCGATCTGGCGCAGGCGGCGCCTGCCAGCATCGCCGCGTCTGCGAGCGTCACTGCGGGCGACGCACCTTCCCCACCCCCCACTGCGGCGGGCAGGCCGATGTCTGAAGCGATTCCCTGGCTGGCGACGCCTCTGCATCTTGCTGCGGGACTCACCCCCCTTCATTTCGACCGCCGCAGCCTTCTCCGTCTGACCCGCGAACAATTGGTGGAGCTCGCACTCGACTTTCAGCGTCGGTTCTGCGACTCGGGTCTGCGGCTCGTGCCGCTCGAGTCGGCAGACCTTCTGCTGTTTCACCCACCCTTGCCTGCAGCGACGACGAGCGAGCCTGCACGGCTGGGTTGCGCGGACATTGCCGCGGCCTTGCCGCGAGGACCGGGCGCCGTGGCTCTGCGGCGTCTTGGAGGTGAGATTGAAATGTGGTTGCACGAGCACCCGATCAATCGCGCGCGCGCACGTCGAAGCGAGTTGCCGGTGAGCACACTGTGGCTCTGGGGCGGAGGCACACCCGAGGTGAAGGGAAATTCCCGCGAGGCGGCTACGCTGGCCGCGTTCGGGTCCGATTCCTACCTGCGCGGATTGTGGCGACTGTGTGGTGGCGAGACTCAATCATTGCCGGACCAGTCCGACGCGCCGTTCGGCTATCCTCCGGGTCGCAGCTCGGTCATCGTGGTGGAAGTGAGTCGGATGCTCAGTGCAAATTCTCAGGGGACCGAGCTTGATGCGCTGGCCGCGCTGGACCGTAGATTCATCGAGCCGGCCATTCGCGCGCTGAGCCGCAGCGACGTCGCCAAAGTCTCACTCCTCGCAAATGACCGACGACTCACGTTGAGCCCGGGCGATCGCCTCAGGTTGTGGCGGCGGCCCCGGCCGGGCCTCGAGGCTCTACGATGAACCTGAGAGTCGTACGGCGCGCGTGCTCCGGAGCTGAAGACACCCGGTTTGGGTCCGACGTGCATCCGGTCCTGCAGCGCATCTACGCAGCGCGGGGCATCCGCGCCCAGTCGGAGCTGGACCTTTCTCTCGAGCGCATGCTCCCGGTCGGCAGCCTCGAAGGGGTCGCGGACGCGGTCGATCTGCTGCTGCGCCATCGACTCGCAGGCCGCGTGCTCGTCGTGGGCGATTTCGATGCCGATGGGGCGACCAGCACCGCTCTCATGCTCAGGGCTTTGAGGGCCTGGGGCTTCACCGCCGTCGATTTCCTCGTGCCGAATCGGTTCGAGTTCGGATACGGTCTGACGCCCGAGATCGTCGCGCTCGCAGCGACCCGATCTCCGACCCTGATAGTGACCGTCGACAACGGCATTTCGAGCAACGCCGGCGTGGCGGACGCGCGGGCGCGTGGCATCGATGTGCTGATCACGGATCACCATCTTCCGGGCGCACAGCTGCCGGCCGCCAACGTGATCGTCAATCCCAACCTGCCGGACAGCCGCTTCGGCAGCCGGGCGCTTGCGGGCGTCGGCGTCGCTTTCTACGTCATGGCGGCGTTGAAGCGCCGTCTGGACGAGGAATTGCTGACACCCGCCGGCGCTCCCTCCGTCGCGGAATATCTCGACCTGGTGGCGCTCGGGACCGTCGCTGACGTCGTGCCGCTCGACAGCAACAACCGCGTGCTCGTCGCTCAGGGCTTGAAGCGGATTCGCGCCGGTCGGTGCGTGGCAGGCATCCGCGCGCTGCTGGAAGTCTCGAACCGCCGCATGGCCGAATTGACCGCGGGCGATCTGGGCTTCTCAGTGGGGCCGAGACTCAATGCGGCCGGCCGGATCGACGACATGAGCATCGGCATCCAGTGTCTGCTGGGCGATGAGCCGGCGGCGGTGCACGCCTTGGCCGGCCGCCTCGAGCAGTTCAATCAGGAGCGCAAGACCATCGAGGCGCGAATGCAGGCCGACGCCCAGGGCGCGGTGCGCATGCTCGCAGATCCGCAGCCGCAGGCTCTGCAGCGCAGCGGCGTCTGCCTGTTCGAAGCAACCTGGCATCAGGGGGTGGTCGGTCTGGTCGCGAGCCGGGTCAAGGATAAATTGCGCCGGCCAGTCATCGCCTTCGCACTTGCGGGTGAGGACGTGCTGCGCGGTTCGGCCCGCTCGGTTGCCGGCGTCCACATCCGGGACGTGCTCGATGCGATCGCGGCCCGTCACCCGGGTCTCATCACCCGATTCGGCGGCCACGCCATGGCGGCAGGCCTTACGCTCGATCGCGCCAGTCTCGACCGCTTCGCTGGTGCATTCGATGACGAAGTGGCGCGGTGGATGAGTCGCACTCCAGGTACGGACGCCGTGGAAACGGACGGCGAGCTCACCCTGGAGGAGATGGGTCTCGAGACCGCGCACGCCCTGCGTGCAGGCGGTCCCTGGGGCCAGGCATTCCCTGAGCCGTGCTTCGATGGTTTCTTTCAGATCCGCAGCTCCCGGGTCGTCGGCGAGCGGCATCTGAAGATGTGGGTCGAGGTGGCGCGCACGGGACGGTCGTTCGATGCGATTGCGTTCAACCTGATCGCCGAGCGCACCGAGTTCGTGCCGCCGCCAGGACCGGTGCGGCTCATCTACCGGCTCGACGTGAACGAATACCAGGGCGAGCGCCGTCTGCAGCTGCTGGTCGATCACATCCTGCCGGCGGAGCTCGGCCCCGGTGAGAGCGCGAAACGGACTTCCCCGGTGGAATTTGCCGCCCCTGCCGTTTAGGATTGCGCGCTCCATGGAACTCAATCAGCTCAAGCGGCAGCTCAAAGACCTCGGGGAGCGCATCGGCTCCTTACGGGGGTTTCTTTGAGTACGATCAAAAGAAGGAACGCCTCGAAGAGGTAGGCCGCGAGCTGGAAGATCCCGCCGTGTGGGCGAATCAGGAGCGCGCCCAGGTGCTCGGCCGCGAGCGCGCGCGGCTGACCGCGGACGTCGGCGAGATCGATCGCACTTCCAGGGAAATCGCCGCGGCAGTGGAGCTTCTCGAGCTTGCCGAAGGCGAGGGGGACGAGCCGACCGCCCGCGACATCGAAGGTGACGCCGGGCGACTCGAGAGCCTGGTGCGGCATCTCGAGCTGAAGCGGATGTTTCGCGGGGAGATGGATTCGCACAACGCGTTTCTGGACATCCAGGCGGGCGCCGGCGGCACGGAAGCTCAGGATTGGGCGCAGATGCTGCTGCGCATGTACCTGCGCTGGGCCGCGGCGCGCGGCTTCACCGCCGAGGTGATCGATTCGAATCCCGGTGAAGTCGCCGGAATGAAGAGCGCCACTGTGGAAATCAAGGGTGATTATGCTTACGGCTGGCTGCGTACCGAAACGGGGGTGCATCGCCTCGTGCGCAAGTCGCCGTTCGATTCGGGCAACCGTCGCCACACCTCCTTCGCGTCCGTGTTCGTGTCCCCCGAGGTGGACGACGACATCAATATCGAGATCAATCCGGCGGACCTGAAAACGGACGTGTACCGTTCCTCCGGTGCCGGCGGTCAGCACGTCAACAAGACGGAATCGGCCGTCCGCATCACCCACCTGCCCACCGGCATCGTCGCGGCCTGTCAGAACGAGCGCAGCCAGCACAAGAACCGCTCCACGGCGATGAAGATGCTCAAGGCCAAGCTCTATGAGCTCGAGGTCAACAAGCGCAACGCCGCCTCCAAGGTGCTCGAGGACTCCAAATCCGACGTGAGCTGGGGAAATCAGATCCGCTCGTACGTGCTGGACCAGTCGCGAATCAAGGATCTGCGTACCGGCGTCGAGGTGGGCAACACCGCGGCGGTGCTCGATGGCGACCTGGATCAGTTCATGGAGGCCTCGCTCAAGGCCGGAGTGTGAGCGCCACGCGCGCGAGAGATGCAATGAAAAATTCCAAGAACCCCCCAGCGCCCCCCGGCGGGCCGGGCGAGCCGCCCGAAGGCGATGAGAACAGGCTCATCGCGGAGCGGCGCGCGAAGCTTGCGCACCAACGTGCCGCGGGCAACGCCTTCCCCAACGATTACCGCCGCGATGCGCTCGCCGCGCAGCTGCACGCTGCGTTCGGCGATCGGCCGCACGAGTGGCTGGACGCAAATCCCGCGCGGGTGAACGTCGGCGGACGCATTCTTTTCAAGCGAGTGATGGGCAAGGCGAGCTTCGCCAAGATCTCCGATCGCACCGGACAGATTCAGCTGTTCCTGCAGCAGGAGGCGCTCGGGGCCGACTATGAGGCGTTCAAGAGCTGGGACGTCGGTGACATCGTCGGCGCCGGCGGCGTGCTCTTCAAGACGAAGACGGGCGAGCTGTCCGTCCGCGTGGACAACCTGCGCCTGCTGGTCAAATCGCTGCGGCCGCTGCCTGACAAGTGGCACGGGCTGGCCGACACGGAGACGCGCTACCGCCGGCGCTACGTCGATCTCATCGTCAACGAGACGAGCCGCAACGTGTTCCTCACCCGCACGCGTATCATCCGTTTCCTGCGGGACTTTCTCGATTCTCTCGACTTCATCGAGGTCGAGACGCCCATGATGCAGCCGATCCCGGGAGGCGCCACCGCGCGGCCGTTCGTAACGCATCACAACGCGCTCGACCTCGACATGTACCTGCGCATCGCTCCCGAGCTCTACCTCAATCGACTCGTCGTAGGGGGCTTCGAGCGCGTCTACGAGATCAACCGCAACTTCCGCAACGAGGGCCTCTCGACGCGGCACAACCCGGAATTCACGATGCTCGAGCTGTACCTCGCGTACGCCGACTATCGCGACCTGATGGACTGGATCGAGAAAGCCATCCGGGGTCTTGCGGACGCGCTGCACGGCAGGCAGCACATCACCTACCAGGGCCGGGACTACGACCTGAGCAAACCGTTCCGGCGGCTGACGGTGGAGCAGGCGATCATTGCGAACAATCCCGGGATCGATCCGCTCTCGCTGCGCGACGTGACGTACCTGCGCACGGTGTGCGAGCGGCTGGCAGTCCCCGTGTCGGCGCACGACGGGGCGGGGAAGCTGCAGCTGGATATCTTCGAGAAGTCTGCCGAGCACACGCTCCTCGACCCGACGTTCGTGCATGCCTATCCGGCGGAGGTGTCGCCGCTCGCCCGCGCCAACGATTCGGACCCCTTCCTGACCGACCGCTTCGAGTTCTTCCTGAGCGGGCGGGAGATCGCCAACGGCTTCTCCGAGCTGAACGATGCCGAGGATCAGGCGGCCCGATTCCGAGCCCAGGTGCTGCGCAAGGACAAGGGCGATGAGGAAGCAATGGTCTACGATGCGGACTACATCCGCGCGCTGGAGTACGGGATGCCGCCGGCCGCAGGGCTGGGAGTCGGCATCGATCGGCTCGTGATGTTCTTCACCGACTCCCCCTCGATCCGTGACGTCATTCTGTTTCCGCACCTGCGTCCGGAGGCCGATTGAGGGACCGGCCGATCGGAGTCTTCGATTCCGGCGTCGGCGGTTTGACGGTGCTCAAGGCGTTGTCAGCGGAGCTGCCGAACGAGAGCTTCGTCTACCTCGGCGACACCGCTAGGTTGCCCTACGGTACCAAGAGCCCGCAGACGGTCGCGCGGTACTCGCTGCAGGCTGCGGAAGCGCTTGCGGACTACGGTGTGAAGTGCCTCGTGATCGCGTGCAACACGGCCTCCTCGGTCGGCCTTCCCGGTATCCGTGAGCGGATCGAGAATGTGCCGGTCGTGGGAGTGATCGAGCCTGGAGCGGAAGCCGCGTGCAGAGCCTCCCGGTCCGGCCACATAGCCGTGATCGCAACGGAGGGGACGGTCAGGGGGGGCGCGTATCAGAATGCGATCCTGCGGCATCGAGGCGATGCCCGTGTGACGGCGCAGGCTGCGCCGCTGTTCGTGGCGCTCGCCGAGGAAGGCCTGTGCCGCGGGCCCATCGTCGAAAGCATCGCCAGGCACTATCTGGACGCACTGTTCGCAAACCGACTTTCAGCGCAAAGCCTCGATGCGTCGGTCCCCGACACCCTCGTGTTGGGGTGCACGCATTTCCCCATGCTCGCCGACACCATCCGCCATGTCGCGGGCTCAGGAGTCCGGATCGTGGATTCAGCTGCGACGACCGCGGAGTCGGTGCGTACGATTCTCGTAGCGATGCATCTCGCAAGAGAAAGCGTGGGTGTGGACGCTGTGGAAAGCGCGGGGTCGCGGGCAGGGGACAGCACAGGCGATCGTGTCTCGTGCGCATCGAGCGGCACGGTGCGCTTTCTTGCAACCGACTCCATCGAGCGTTTCGTGCGTGTCGGGAGCCGGTTCCTGGATCGCACCATTGCACCCTCAGAGGTCGAGCTGATCGACCTCTGAAGGGGCGCTTCCTCAGGTCCCGAGCGGTATCCAGATCTCGAACCCGCCCGTCCCGGATCGCGGATCGAACTCCTCTCCATAGCGCTCGAGCTCGGGCGCATCTGCGACCCGGTGTCCGGACGCGGGCAGCCACTGGTTGAAGATCGTGAACATCGTCGCGCGAATGGCGGATACGTGATCGCGATGGTGGAAAACGGCGTAGCGCTGTTCGGGAATGCGCAGCCGGGCCCAGTCGGCCGGCGCGCGACCGAAGTCCGCGACCTCGACTCCCGCGATGTAGTCGATGTGGCCGGCGCCATCGCTGTTGCAGATGACCCCGTACGCGACCCGGTCCACCTGTCCGGGCACATTGCCGAAATGCGGCAGGAACCGTTGCCATTGCGAGGCGATTCCCGCGAGGCTCTCGCAGTCGTAGCGCTCTCCGATTCCTGCGATGAGCAGCGGCCTGCCGGCTTCGAAGCGCGGCGCATCCAATTGCACGCGTTGCATCTTGTCCATTCTCAGTGGCTCCACGAGTGAGAGGTTGTCGAGTCGGCGCCGCGCGCGAACGGATTCGGGGGTGACGCCGAACTGGTCGCGAAACGCCCGCGTGAATGCCTCGTGAGAGCTGTAGCCGTAGTCGAGTGCGACCGAGAGAATATCGGTGGCACCGTTGGCGAGCACCCGCGCCGCCTCGGTCAGACGGCGGCCGCGGACGTATCGTGACACGGGCCGGCCGGTCGCCACGCCAAACACTCTGGACATGTGAAATCGGGAGACTCCGCTCACCTCCGCGACTTCATCGAGGGTCACCTCCGTCGCGAAGTGCGATTCGATATACCACAGAGCTCTGGCCACCGGATTCATACGCTCTTCCAAAAGGCACGTGGACGGTATACGTGCTTCCCCGGAGGCCCATTTGATCGGCCTTGCTGCGCGCGCCCGGGGTTTTCACTCCGGCAGAGAATAGGGCAGGGCGAGCTGCTCAGCTTCGATGCGCTCGCCGTCGCTGCTGTCCGCGGCTGCGGCGGAGATCGGCGCGACCGCGAGAAATTCGCAGCGGCCATCATCACGCTGCGCGGCCTCGATCACCTTGAAGGCGCGGCCGTCCTCGAGCGCACCTGAGCTTCCCGGCGCGAGCTCGGCTCTCCCCGCCGTCACGAGTCTCTGCAGTCGCCGCTTCACACGTCCGCGGTAGTGGGCGCGTGCGATCACTTCCTGTCCGGTGTAGCAGCCTTTGTCGAATGCAATCGCATCGAGCAGATCCAGATTCAACATCTGCGCCACGAACTCTTCCGAGGTCGCCGCATAGATCTGCGGTTGCCCCGCGGCAATGTCGAGCAGGCGCCACAGCTCCCGGCTTCCCGGCACCAGGCGCGGAGCGTCAGGCGATTCGTTCACAGGAGAGTCGGTTGGCGAGAGAGTCAGCCAACGCGATGGCGCGCTGCCAACGCGCACCAGGACCTGAGAGCCCTGTACGGTCTGACCGTTCAGGTTGGACGCCAAAGTGAGGCCGGAGGTCTGGACGATCGCACGCGGTTGGACATCCTCCGTGCTGTCCGGGCCGACGAGTCCGGCCGCTAGCCAGTGAGCGGACTGGTCTGCGATCTTCACCTTCGCACGCAACACGAACTTCGACAGCCGGACGGCGACTGCTGCGACGAGCTCGCGCGGCAGGACGGCCAGAAAATCCTCTGCGCCGAGCCAGACGAGCCTGAGCAGGGCGATCGCCCGCCCTTGCGGATTGTGATAGCCGGCGAGCAGGGAACGCTCCGAGCTGAGCCGTACGATGTCATTCGAGAGCTGGCCCTGCAGAAAACGTGTCGCATCCGGGCCTTGCACGCGCAGCATTCCCAGATCCTCGAGAGGAATCGACAGCCATTCGGTTCTCATGAGCTTGCGCGTTGTTTTTGAAAAGGTTTCCGGTGGTTCTGGAGCGCGGATTCTGGCAAACTGCTGTTCCGTATGCGAATCACTTCCGTTCCAGACGATGCGCGCTTGCCAGCCGATTCGCACCCCCAGTCTACGCCGTCCCTGCCTACCGGATCGCCGCGCGCAATGCCGGCCGCGTCGCCGTGCGCAGCGTCCGGCGCCGCATCAAGCGCAGCATCCGGTTCCGCACCCCCCGGCGAGCCTGCCACCGTTTCGCCGCCGCGCGTGACGGAGATCGGCGGTCCAGCCGGGCCGGAACCGACGCGCTACGGGGACTGGGAACGCAACGGCCGCTGCATCGACTTTTAGAATACTGATCAAGCATGGCTGAACGACCGCTGTCTCCTCACGCGACGGTGTACAGACTCAAGTACACCCTCACGACCTCGTTTCTGAACCGCCTCACGGGCATCGCCCTGTCGCTGGGTCTGATCGTGCTTGCGTACTGGCTCATGGCCGTGGCAGGCGGAGGACGCTCCTACGCTCGCGCTGCCGCGCTGCTGTCGATGGGAATCTTCAAGGCGCTGTACGCGGGACTGCTGATCTCCTTTGCGTATCATCTCATCGCCGGCATCCGCCATCTGGTCTGGGACACCGGGCGCTACATGGAGCGCGCACAGTCCAGGCGCAGCGCCGGCATCGTGGTCTGCGTCAGTATCGTGCTGACGGCCGTCCTGCTGTACTTCGCGTTTTTCGCGGGAGCGCACACTTCATGAGTCTGCGCAGTCCGCTTGGCCGCGTGCTCGGGTTGGGATCTGCAAAGGAGGGCGTGCATCACTGGTGGTCGCAGCGGCTCACCTCGATCGCACTCGTGCCGCTGGCCGTGTGGTTCGCCGTGTCGCTGCTGGCGCTGCCGTCCTTCGATCATGCCACCGTCGTGGCCTGGATGAGCCAGAGCTGGACGGCTCTGATGATGATTCTCCTGGTGCTGGTCGTCACCTGGCACTCACAGCTCGGTCTACGTGTCATCTTCGAGGACTACATCCACGCCCCCGGCACCAGAACCCTGGCGCTCGTGCTGAGCACCTTTGCCCACTGCCTGATCGCCGCCGCCGGAGTGTTCGCCGTCCTGAAGATCTCCTTCGCAGGCGCCTCGTGAGCGCCAGCGAATTCATCGACCATTCGTACGATGTCATCGTGGTGGGTGCCGGCGGGGCAGGCTTGCGGGCAACGCTGGGGCTTGCCGAGGCGGGTCTATCGACCGCCTGCATCTCCAAGCTGTTTCCCACGCGCAGCCACACGGTCGCCGCGCAGGGCGGCATCAGCGCCGCGCTCGGCAACATGGGCGAGGACGACTGGCGCTGGCACATGTACGACACCGTGAAGGGCTCCGACTGGCTGGGCGACCAGGATGCCATCGAGTTCATGTGCAAGGAGGCCCCGGCGGCCGTCATCGAGCTCGAGCACTACGGCCTGCCGTTCTCGCGCACCGAGGAAGGCCTGATCTACCAGCGCCCCTTCGGAGGCATGACGACGCATTTCGGCGAGGGCACGGCGCATCGCACCTGTGCCGCGGCGGACCGCACCGGGCATGCGATGCTGCACACGCTGTATCAGCAGTCGATCCGCCATGCGGCCACCTTTTTCGTCGAGTATTTCGCGATCGACCTGATCATGGAGAACGGGGCCTGCCGGGGCGTCGTGGCCCTCGACATGAACGAAGGCAAGCTGCATCGCTTCCGTGCGCACACGACAATCCTCGCGACCGGAGGATACGGACGCACGTATTTTTCGTGTACCTCGGCTCACTCTTGCACCGGTGACGGCAACGGCATGGTGCTGCGCGCCGGCTTGCCGCTGCAGGACATGGAGTTCGTGCAATTCCATCCGACCGGCATCTACGGTGCGGGCTGCCTCATCACCGAAGGGGCGCGCGGCGAGGGCGGCTATCTGACCAACTCGAAGGGCGAGCGCTTCATGGAGCGCTACGCGCCGAACGCGAAGGATCTGGCCTCACGCGATGTCGTGAGCAGGGCGATGACGCTGGAGATTCGCGAGGGCCGCGGTGTCGGACCCGAGCACGACTATATTCAGTTGCACCTCGAGCATCTGGGACCTGAGGTCATTCACGAACGTCTGCCTGGCATCGCGGAGACCGCGCGCATTTTCGCGGGCGTCGAGGTGACCAAGGAGCCCATCCCGGTGCAGCCCACTGTTCATTACAACATGGGCGGCATTCCGTGCAATTACCACGGGGAGGTCGTGCGGCCCAAGGACGGAGATCCCGACAGCGTCGTCCCGGGGCTCATGGCCGTCGGTGAGGCTGCCTGCGTCTCAGTGCATGGAGCGAACCGGCTCGGCTCCAACTCCCTGCTCGATCTGGTGGTGTTCGGCCGCGCGGCCGCTCACCGATGCCAGGCAATGCTGACCCCCGGAGCGGGCCACCGGCCGCTGGCAAAAGACGCCGGCGAGTTCGCGGTCGCGCGCCTGGATCGGCTGCGCCAGGCCAAGGGTTCCCGGCCGACGGCAGCGATCCGGCTCGAGATGCAGAAGACGATGCAAGCCGATGCCGCTGTGTTTCGGACCGGCTCGAGCCTGGAGGAGGGCATGCAGCGGCTCGCCGCCACTTTCAACTCGTTCGCCGATGTGCGCGTGTCGGACCGCTCCCTCATCTGGAACACGGACCTCATCGAGACGCTGGAGCTGGAGAATCTGCTTCTGCAGGCCACGGCGACGATCCACTCGGCACGCAACCGGACCGAGAGCCGCGGCGCGCATGCGCGCGAGGATCATCCGGAGCGCGACGATCAGAACTGGCTGAAGCACACGCTCGTCTGGGTCGAAGGCCCGGGAAAGACGCGCTTCGACTATCGCCCCGTGCATCTGTCGACGCTCACGGATGAGGTGGAGTCCATTCCGCCCAAAGCCAGGACGTACTGAAGGTATGGCGCAATATCTGCTCCCGCAGAACTCGAAGATCCGCCAGGGCGTCACGCACCGGGCGCCGGCGGGTGCGCGCGAGGTGCGCACGTTCCGCATCTACCGCTTCGATCCGGATTCCGGCGAAACCCCGCGAGTCGACACGTTCGAGCTCGATGTAAAGAGCTGCGGGCCGATGGTGCTGGATGCGCTGATCCAGATCAAAGGCACGATCGACTCGTCGGTGACCTTCCGGCGCTCCTGCCGCGAGGGCATCTGCGGGTCCTGCGCCATGAATATCAACGGCGTGAACCGCCTGGCCTGCACGACGTTCATGAAGGACATGGGGCGGCAGATCCGGGTCTATCCGCTCCCTGCGATGGCCGTCGTCAAGGATCTCGTCCCTGACCTCACGAATTTCTATGCACAGTACGCTTCCGTCAAGCCTTGGCTTCAGACCCGCACACCGCCGCCGCCGGATCGCGAGCGTCTGCAATCCAAGGACGAGCAGGAAAAGATCGATCGCCCCGGCGCCTGCATCCTGTGTGCGTGCTGCTCCACGGCCTGTCCGAGCTACTGGTGGAACAGCGACCGCTTCCTCGGTCCGGCGGCGCTGTTGGCGGCGTATCGCTGGATCGTGGATAGCCGCGATGAGGCGACCGGAGCACGGCTCGATGAGCTGCAGGATCCCTTCAGACTGTATCGCTGCCACACGATCATGAACTGCACCGACGCCTGCCCCAAGGATCTGAATCCGGCCAAGGCCATCGCGGAGCTCAAGAAGATGCTGGTCGAGCGGCAGTCCTGATGCGGGACCCGACCGCTGTTCCTCGAGCTCTGCCGAGTGGCGAGCTCGATTGCGAGGCGCGGCGTCTGCTGTGGCGATGCCGTCGCGGTATGCGGGAACTGGACGTTCTGCTGGAGCGCTTCGCGCGCAGCCACCTCGGGATCGTGGGTGCCGTGAACCGGGAAACGTTTGCACGGTTCCTGGAGCTACCCGATCCGCTCCTGGCGGACTACCTGCTGCGAGGGGCGGTCCCCGCGGAGCTGGAATTCGCCCGACTGACGAGTTCGATAATCGAACAGGCCGCCCAGGCATACAACTGTTAGACTCATCACGATTTCCCTCGCCGGGACCCGTCCCGGGCGCGCCGCCTGAACTTTCGATTCGGTTCAGGGTCTATTCACGCCGTGGCGCAGCGGCCTTCTGAAATGGGAGTAGAGGGCGCGATGAGCGCCGACGTGAGTGACTTGAGCTTGGTTCGCCGCGTACAGCGCGGCGACAAGGGGGCCTTTGATGCGCTGGTTCTCAAGTACCAGCACAAACTCGTGAAGCTGGTGATGCGGTATGTGCGCAATCCCGCGGAGGCCGAGGACATTGCCCAGGAGGCCTTCATCAAGGCGTACCGCGCCCTGCCGCAGTTCCGCGGTGACAGTGCCTTCTACACCTGGCTCTACCGCATAGCGATCAACTCCGCCAAGAACGCCGTCGTGTCCCGAGACCGCAGCCCGATCGATTACGACCTCGACCGCCACCATCCCGATGAGTCCTACGACATGCAAGGCCGGATGAAAGATTCGGAAACCCCGGAAGGACTCGTCCTGACGGATGAGATCCGCTCGACCGTGAATGCCGCGATCGAGGCGCTGCCCGAGGATCTGCGCACGGCCATCGTGCTGCGCGAGCTCGAAGGGCTATCCTACGAGGAAATCGCGGCGGCCATGGACTGCCCGGTAGGCACCGTCCGTTCCAGAATTTTCAGGGCTCGTGAAGCCATCGACCGCCGCCTGCGAGAAGTGTTCGAAGGCGGTCTCGGCCGCGCGGAGGAACTCGGATGAACGAGGAGCTCGATAGTCAGCTGTCCGCGATGTTCGATGGCGAGCTGCCGCCGGCCGAGTGCGAGCTGCTGGCACGGCGCCTGTCCCGTGACGACCAGCTCAAGGCCCGCTGGGGTCGGTATGCCGTCATCGGAGCGAGCATCCGCTCCGAAAGCGGCGTTCGTCTGAATGCCAATCTGGCGGGGCGCGTGAGCGTGGTGGTCTCCAAAGAGCCGAACATTGCCGCCAGGCACGTGGCCCGGCGTCCTGACCGCGCCGCCATGAAATGGCTCCGTCCCATCGCGGGGGTAGGGGTTGCCGCGGGCGTCGCGGCACTGTCCATCCTCTGGATGCGCTCCCAGTCGCCGGAAGAGACGGCTTTGGTGGCCCAGACGGTCGCGGCGACCGACTCCACTGCCGGCGAGCCCACGTCCGTGGCGACCACGAATGACTCCGACAGCTACGTGGTGCCCCGCTCCACCGGCCGTCGCTCGATCGTTCCGGGTACCCAGCTTGCCAACTACGTCGTCGCCCACAGTGAATTTTCTTCACCCGTCGCGCGGCGCAATCTGTTGTCGGCGCTGATGACGGGAGAGTCGGGAACCGCCGGCACATCCACAGGGTCGGAGGAGGGATCCGAGGACGTGTACGACGATGCGAAGAATCCGCAATAGCGAGTTTGGCTGGCTGGGCCTGTGGCTGGTGGTTGCGGCCGCTGCAGGGGCCGCTCACGCCGGACCGCCCACGCCTGCAGCCGCGCCCCTCGCAGAAGAGCCGGGCCAATGGCTCGATCGAATGAACAAAGCGCTGACCTCCCGCAACTATGACGGGACGTTCTCGCATTGGCACGGCGGCAGGGTCGAGACGCTGCGCATCATCCACCGGGTGCAGGACGGAGCGGTCTCGGAGAGGCTGGTTTCGCTCGACGGCTCGGGCCGCGAGTTCATCCGTACCGGTGGCGACCTTGCCTGCTACCTGCCCGACAAGCACACGGTACTGGTCGAGCACCGGCCGGCCGAAGAGTCGCTGTTTGGAAATTTTCCGGCCGTCAACGATCACACCGCCAGCTCTTACGACATCAGCGAAGTGGCGCGCACGCGGCTGAACAGGCGCGATACCCGGGTGATTCTCGTAGCTCCGAAAGACGAGTACCGGTACGGCTACCGCCTGTGGATCGATGAGGCGACGGCCATGCCCCTGAAGACCCAGCTGTGCGACGCGCATGGACACGTCATCGAGCAGATCGTGTTCGCGAGCCTGACCCTCTCCTCCCGCATACCCGACTCGGCGTTCAAGCCGGACGTCTCGACCGATGGATTCCAGTGGCTGCGCACGGAGTCGCCGGTTCCCAAGGAGCCCTCTGCCGCGGCCTCCCTGGTCTGGAACGCCTTGAAGCTGCCGCCCGGCTTCAAGATGACTGTGCGCTCGGCGCAGGTGATGCCCGGCTCGAACGATCCGGTCGATCACCTGGTGTTCACGGACGGGATGGCCTCAGTCTCCGTGTTCGTCGAGGCTCGACAGAAGGTCGCAGCGGGTCAACAGCCGGTGAACGAGGAGGAGTCCGCGACGGTCGGGTCGTCCTCGGCCTTCTCTACGGTCATCGACGGTCACAAAGTGACCGCGGTAGGCGAGGTCCCGCCTGCCACCGTGCGCTTCATCGCGAATTCGGTCAAAGCGCAGGGCACGACTCTCGTCCCGCCGCGCCACTGACGCCTTCCCTGGGCCCTTCCCCCCCCGCCGCCATGAGCCGTCTGACAATCGTGCATCGCCACGAATGCGGCCTGTGTGATGAGATGGTCGCCGAGGTTCGGGCGTTGGCGCGGACAGTCACTCTGCCGCCCCTGGAAATCGTGGACGTGGACACCGACCCGGAGCTTCTGCGTCGCTACGGCTTGAGCGTCCCGGTGCTGCTGCTCGATGGCACCGTCGTGTGCAAGCACCGCCTCGATACCGCGGAGCTGAGGCGCCTGCTGCGTGCAGGTGCCTGAAAAATCACGCGCTCGGCCGCCGGCAGCAGCCCCGGGCGAAAGCCACCTGCCGTGCCGGTGTCAAGCCGTATGGGCTCGAATGAGCCTCAAATCGCCGCGGGCGATTTCAGCCAATGAACGGGCAGCGGGGCAAAAAGCACGCTTTTTGCCCCGCGCGCAAAAAGCGCCGCAGGCGATTTTTGCAATCAACGTATAATCCGCGCGCCGCTACGGTACTGGCGCGGCGGACGCGACAGAAACGTAATTCATGCGGCTCATACGGAATTTCTCGATCATCGCCCACGTCGACCACGGCAAATCGACCCTGGCGGACCGGCTGATCCAGCTCTGCGGGGG
>FTEN01000297.1_pt1 | contig 19366 bp, 17 predicted proteins | sample 1640221 | NCBI WGS metagenome assembly FTEN01 (sample SAMEA3914816, study PRJEB12502) | metagenome | biome: forest; material: soil | place: USA | collected 2011-09-16 | depth 0.3 m | reverse complement strand
ATGGGATCGATTGCCGCGTTTGCGCCGTGGTCATAGCGCGTGGCGGCGAGCTCCGCCAATTCTCCTCCTGCGGAGAAACCCATCACGCCCACGCGATGCTTATCCAGGCGCCATTGCACAGACCGCCCGCGAACCAGGCGTATCGCGCGCTGTACATCCGCAAGGGAGTGACCCTCTATGGTGTAGGGAGAGCCCTGAGCGCGGGACAGCCGATACTTCAGAACGAATGCGGCGACGCCGTGGGATGCTAGGAAGGCCGCGACGCTGTAACCCTCGTGATCAATCCACAGCTCGGCGTGACCTCCACCTGGAATCACTACGACCGACGCTCCAGTCGCCGTGTCCGGGGTGGGCAGGTAGACAGCAACCGAGGGCGCGTGAACATTGGAGACGATGTGCTCCCCGCGCTCAGTGACCCGCACCGATTCCGCCGCGGTCTGGCCCTCCGATCCGGGTGCGCCGTGCGGCCACAACAAGAGTACTTCGGGCTCTGCGGACACGGCGACCGAGGCGCAAACGGGAAGCAGCGCGGAAATGAGGCACGCCGCGACCGCGACCGCATGCCGCCCCGGCATCTTCACTGACCTGCCTGGCGAGCGGGCGGCCAATCGAGGACCTCTTCGGCAGCCGCAAGCCCGGTCGGACTGCGCAGTGTCACGGTGAGCCGATAGAGCGGAGCGGAGGGATCAGGAGGTGTGGGGGCGGAAGTGAGCGTCGGGCCCGGTCGCGGCGGAGCCGGGGGAGTCGACGGTCCCGGCATCGGCTGCGGCATCGGCTGCGGCATCGCGGCCGATAACGACTCCGTCACGGACACCGGCTCAGTCAGGTCGGCAATCGCGCGGCCTCCGCGTGCCACCGTTGCTCCCCTGGCGTCGACGACTCGCCACTCGAGTCGGTAGTCGTGCAGCGGATAGAAGGGCAGGTTGCGTTCGGTGTGGCCCGTCACTGACAGGGCGAATCCCGTCGGGGCAGGTCCACTTGCACTCTGAGCGGCTGCACCCGAGCCGCCGGGGCGCGCTTGCCCTGTCGGGCCTGAGTCGTTGGCGAGAGTCCAGCGCGCGTCGATCGCGGCGGGGCGATTCAACTTCTTCCACGCCGCGTACGACGGCTTGCGCTGTCGCGCCTCATCTACGAGGCCATGCTCGACGAAACCTTCCGTCTCTCCAGGCCACAGGTTGCGCGGCGACTTGTAGTCCTGGTAGCACCACAGAATCGCGCCCGCGATCCAGTCGCGCGTCGCGAGCACCGGCATCTGCTCCTGCATCGTTCTGATACGCGCGGCATCCGCTTCTGCGGCGTTTCTCGCAAACACCCCGGCGAATCCCATTTCGGAAATGATCACCATTTTGCCGGGAAACAGCCGGTTGACCTGGTCGAGGGCGGGCTCGAGGGCTGCCGCGGGACCGTGCCAGGAACCGAAGTACTGATTCATCATGAGAAAGTCGGCGTCGTTGGCCGCCGACTGCTCCGCGCGCTCGAGCTTCGGCAGGTTGTCGTCCGCGAAGCTGACGGGACGTCTCGGATCGATCTGGCGGATCAGGGCGCGCATGGCGCGAAAATAGGCGATTCCACCCGGCGTCCCCGTCGCGCTCTCATTCGCCACACTCCAGCCGAAAATGCTCGGATGGTTGCCTGACTCCTCGATCATTTCCCTCATCTGCTGCTGCGCGAGCTGCAGCACCCGGGGATCCGACAGCTGCGCCTCGCTGAACTGCCACAGGGGGATCTCGGGAATGAGGAGAATGCCGTGTCGATCGGCGTAATCCAGGATGAAGGGATTCTGTGGGTAGTGCACCGGCCGCGACAGGGTGGTGTGCAGCGCCTTCATGTCCTCGAAATCATGGAGCATCGTCCCCGGTGTCTCCGCGAGACCCTCCCACGGAGAATCCTCGTGCCGTGCGATGCCTGTCAGTCGAACCCGTTCTCCGTTCAGCAGCAGGTGGCGATCGCGGATCTCCAGCGTGCGGATGCCGAACGTCGCGGTGTCCTCATCCAGGATGCGGCCGTTAGCGTCGCGCAGCTCGACTTCCATGCGGTACAGGTTCGGATGATCGATGTCCCAGAGCGCGGGCCGCGCAACATTGAGCGATACCGCAACCTCCGTCGCGCCCCGCACGAGTGGAACGACGCGTGTGTCCTTTGCCGCGGCGCGATTGTCGGGGCCGAATGCCGTGACACGTAGAGTGATCGGCGCCCGGTGCACGCGGTTGCTGCCGAGAAGAACGCGGTCATGAATCACCGCGCCACCGCCAGATCGTCCCTCGTTGGGTGCGCCGCTTCGCCCTGCCTCCGGCTCGGTGCGAATCTCCTGCCGCCTGACCCAGGCCGGGCCGCTCGTGGTCAGCCACACGTCCCGCACGATGCCACCGTATGTCCACCAGTCGTACCGGGCATCGGGACCGCCGCGTGCAGCGATCGCGGGAATGGTCGCGATCCCGGCCCGATTGTCGATCTGCACCGCGAGGACATTGGAATCGTGCAGACCGGAGGTGATGTCGAATGAGTAGGCAGTGAACCCGCCCTCGTGGGAGCCGAGCTCGACACCGTTCAGCCAGACACGGGCCTTGTAGAAGGTCGCGCCGAAATGCAGCTCGACGTGTGCGCCGGGAGGCAGACGGGGTCGCTCGAAGTGCCGGAAGTACCAGGCCACCCCGAGATAGTCGTGCAGCCGACCGATGTTCCAGGTATGCGGGAGCGTGACCGTTTCGGTGTCTGCCGGTATGGCGGACATCCATCCGGAGCTCTCACCGCTGCCATCGGGATCGGCGCGAAATTGCCAGTCCCGGTCGAAATCCGTCCGGGTCGCAGCGGCGGCCGTCGCGGCAACGAGCGCCAGCGCGGACGCGAGCAGCGCCGATGCGAGCAGCGCTCCCACCGCTGCGCGCACAACTCGCACGCCTCGCGCAACTCGCACGCCTCGCGCAACTCGCGCACCTGGCACGTCCCGGACGTCCCCGAGCAGTTTTCTGGGCACGATTCTCTACCCCCTCACGGCATCGCCTGGCCGCCATTCACGTGAATGTTCTGGCCGGTGATATACCCACTGAGCTGCTGCGACGCCAGGAACAGGAAGGCGCCGACGCAATCCTCCGGCGTACCGAGCCTTCCAAGGTGCACCGATTTTCGCATTGCTTCCATGCGCTCGGGAGGCGTGGTCGCGTGAAAAGCCGTGTCGACTACGCCGGGAGAGACCGTATTCACCCGGATGCTCCTGGCCGCCAGCTCGCGGGCAAGATGGCGCGTCAGATTGTGGACGAACGCCTTCGAGGAGCCGTAGATGCCGGTGCCCGAGCCGCCTCCGTCCAGTCCTGCAATCGAGCCCACGTTGATGATTGCGCCGCCCCCGCCGGCAACCATGCGCGGCACCGCGGCCTGGCATGTCCCGATCACCGCGCGCGCATTCAGGTTGAAAATCCGGTCCACGCAGGCCTCGTCCGCCTCGAGGATCGGCCGCCTGCTGATGAGCGCGCCGGCGTTGTTGATCAGAACGTCCAGGCCCCCGAAAGCGTCGGCGGCCTCTGCCACGATACGCTGCGCAACGCCGCTGCAGGTGAGATCGCCCTGCACCGGCACGGCCACGCCGCCTGCATCGCGAATCTCGCGCACCACCCGCTCGGCTGCGGCCGCATTCGAATTCCAGTGCACCGCGACGCGCGCCCGTTGCTGTGCGAAGGCGCGGCTGACCGCAGCTCCGATGCCGCTGCTCGCCCCCGTCACCAGCACTGACTTGTTCTGCAGGTCGCCGATGTGGATCATGGCGCGCTTGTCTATTAAATAGCATTAATAATATAATCTTTGGCAATTCGGGGTCAAGCGATCCGGGTGCGCGGACGGCGGTTCCGATCGGCGCCGGCGTGGTATATTGATCATATAAAATAGATTGCATGCGAGGGGCTTCGGTCTTCGCGAACGAACAATCCGTACGCCATGACAGCCGACAAAAAGAAACCCCTGCGCAGTACCCGCAGCTACGGCCCCCAGGACAAGGATGGCTTCATCCATCGCAGTTGGATGAAGAGCCAGGGCTTCCCCGCAGACGTGTTCGATGGCCGGCCGGTCATCGGCATCTGCAACACCTGGTCGGAGCTCACGCCCTGCAATGCCGGGCTGCGCGCCGTCGCGGAGCAGGTGAAGCGCGGAGTGTGGGAAGCAGGCGGCCTGCCGCTCGAATTTCCCGCCATGTCGCTCGGTGAGACGCAGATGCGCCCCACGGCGATGCTGTTTCGCAACCTGCTGGCGATGGAGGTCGAGGAGTCCATCCGCGGCAACCCCATCGACGCGGTGGTGTTGCTGGGCGGCTGCGACAAGACCACTCCGGGTCAGCTGATGGGAGCTGCGAGCGTGGACCTGCCGACGATCGTCGTGTCGACCGGCCCCATGCTCAATGGCAAGTTCCGCGGCCGGGACATCGGCTCCGGCACCGACGTGTGGAAATTCAGCGAGGCGGTCCGGGCGGGCTCGATGTCGCTCGATGAGTTCATGGCCGCGGAGTCGGGCATGTCGCGCACCCCCGGGACCTGCATGACCATGGGTAGTGCCTCGACGATGGCCTGCCTGATGGAAGCCATGGGCATCGCCCTCCCCTACAACGCCACCGCGCCGGCAGTCGATGCGCGGCGCGCGCGGATCGCTCAGGAAAGTGGCCGCCTGATCGTCAGCATGGCCCGAAGCGATCTGCGCCCATCGAAGCTCCTCACACGCGACGCGTTCGAGAACGCCATCCGCGTCCTCGCCGCCATCGGCGGCTCCACCAACGCCGTGCTGCATCTGCTCGCCTTCGCAGGCCGGCTCGGCGTGCCGCTGGAACTCGCGGACTTCGATCGCCTGTCGGCGGACGTGCCGCTGCTGGTGGACCTGCAGCCCTCCGGACGGTTCCTCATGGAGGACTTCCACTATGCGGGCGGCCTGCCGGCGGTCATGAAGGAGCTGGCGCCGCTGCTGCACGGACAGGCCCCCACCGTGTGGGGACAGACGCTCGCGGAAAGTTTCGCGCCGGCCGAATGCTACAACCGCGAGGTCATCCACACCCTGTCCGAGCCGGCCAACCCCGTGTCCGGGATCTGGGTGCTGCAGGGAAACCTGTGCCCCAACGGCGCGGTGATCAAACCGAGCGCGGCCAGCCGCTCGCTGTTCACCCATCGCGGCCGGGCCGTGGTGTTCGAATCGATCGAGGACCTGCGGCAGCGAATCGACGACCCCGCTCTTAAGGTCGACGAGCATTCGATCCTGGTCCTGAAGGGTTGCGGTCCCAAGGGTTATCCGGGGATGCCAGAGGTCGGTAACATGCCCCTGCCGCGCAAACTCCTCGAGAAGGGGGTCCGCGACATGCTGCGAATCTCCGATGCGCGCATGAGCGGCACGGCTTTCGGCACCGTCGTGTTGCACGTGGCGCCCGAGTCGGAGGCCGGCGGCCCGCTCGCAATGGTGCAGGACGGCGATGAAATTCTGTTCGATGGACCCAATCGCCGTCTGGAGCTTGCGGTCGGTCCGGAGGAGCTCGCCCGGCGCGCCGCGGCGTGGCAACGCAATCGGCCACCGCGGAAATATTCACGCGGCTACTATCAGCTCTACATCGAACACGTCATGCAGGCCGATCGCGGCTGCGATCTCGACTTTCTCACCGGATCCAGCGGCAGCACGGTCGAGCGGGAATCACATTGATGGCCGAGGCGAAGTTCGTCGCGGGCGACTGGGGCACGAGCCACCTGAGGCTGTTTCTGTGCGCTGCCGACGGAGCGGCCTTGGACTCGCTCAGCGGTCCGGGTGCAGCAGCGAGCAGCGGACGCTTCCCAGGTGTGTTCGCGTCGCTGACGGCGCCCTGGGAAGAGCGCCATGGCGCACTGCCTGCGGTGCTGTGTGGCATGGTGGGTTCGAGCATCGGCTGGACCGAGACTCCTTATGTTGCCTGCCCCGCGAAGCCCGAGGAGATCCTCGATGCCTGCGTGGAGCTGCGCGACGGCCGCATTCGGATAGTGCCGGGGCTGTCGTGCCGGAACCGTTTCAACGCGCCCGATTTTCTGCGCGGCGAGGAGACGCAGATTCTCGGCGCACTTGGCCTCGTGGCGACACTGCGGAACGGCCGTTGCGTGGCCTGTCTTCCCGGCACGCACACCAAATGGGTCGTGATGGAGGATGGCCGGGTCCGCGACTTCTTCACGGCGCCGACGGGCGAAGTGTTCGCACTGCTGCGCGATCACAGTGTGCTGGTGCGCGACCGCCATGAGGTCGACGATGGGACTGACGCCGAAGCCTTCCGCATGGGCCTGGTCCACTTCAATGAGTTTCCACAGGAGCAGGTGTTGCACCGGCTGTTTGAATCGCGTAGCCGCCAGCTCAACGGCGAATTCCCGCCGCGCTACGCGTCCGCCTATCTGTCGGGGCTGCTCATCGCAAGCGATGTCAGTGGGGCGCTGCGCGTGCTGTCGAACGACATCACCACCCGGACCGTGGTGTTGATCGGCTCCCCGCAGTTGACGCAGCTGTACGCAAACGCACTCAGTCTGCATGGTTACGCAGCGCTGCATGTGGAGGGCGTGGCAGCATCGCTCGCCGGTCTGTCCCAGGTGCACCGACAGAGCCCGGATCAGGTTGCGCATGGGCACTGAGATGCCGGCGGCAGAGATTGCGCTGATCGCGATTCTTCGCGGAATCACCCCGGAGCGGGTCGTTGACACGGCCAACGTGCTGTACGGCGCCGGCATCCGCATGCTCGAAGTGCCGCTGAACTCCCCCGATCCCTTCGCGAGCATCGCTGCGCTCGCGGCCTGCCGGCGGGAGGACTGGACGGTGGGTGCGGGCACCGTGCTGAACGTCGACCAGGTGCGCCGTACGCAGCAGGCCGGCGGGCGCCTCATCGTCGCCCCGAACTGCGACGAGGCGGTGATCCGCGAGGCGCTGCAGCTCAACCTGCAGGCGATCCCCGGCTTCGCGACGGCAACCGAGGCCTTCGGCGCAATACGCGCCGGCGCCGGGAACCTGAAGCTGTTTCCGGCGGTCACTTACGGTCCCCGTCACCTGCGGGCTTTGCGCGCAGTGCTGCCGCCTGCAATTGGCGTGTTCCCCGTGGGCGGCATCGGTGCGCAGGATATCCTCCCCTGGCTTGCGGCGGGAGCGACGGGCTTTGGCTTCGGGTCGGAGCTGTTCCGGCCCGAATACAGTCTCACGGACATCGGGCAGCGCGCAGCCGCTCTCGTACAAGCGGCCAGGGCGGCTCAGGCGGAACACCCCCGGGGGCGCCCGTAGTGACATTCCTGACGACACAACCATAAGAACCGGAAGAACTCGCCATGCTCGCGCACCTGCCTCCGCTGGACATCGCCATCGTCTGCATCTACGCCGTGTCGATCTTTGTACTCGCCCAGTGGGTGTCACGCGAAAAGGGCACGCATCAGAAAGACGCCCAGGACTATTTTCTCGCCAGCCGCGCGTTGCCCTGGTGGGCCATCGGCACTTCTCTCATCGCCGCCAACATTTCCGCCGAGCAGATCATCGGCATGTCCGGCTCCGGGTATGTGATCGGACTCGGCATTGCCTCCTACGAATGGATGTCGGCGCTCACGCTGATCATCGTCGGCAAGTACTTCCTGCCGATCTTCCTGAACAACAGCATCTACACGATGCCGGAATTCCTCGAGCGGCGCTTTGGTCCCCGGGTCCGCACCGTCATGGCGATCTTCTGGCTGGGCGTCTACGTCTTCGTCAACCTGACGGCCATCCTCTGGCTGGGCGCGACTGCGGTGCACACCGTCACCGGCGTCAACCTCGAGACCGCGTTGATCGCCCTGGGTGTCTTCGCCGGTGCGTACGCCTTGTACGGCGGCCTGAAGGCAGTGGCTCTCACCGACATCGTGCAGGTCTCGCTGCTGGTGCTGGGCGGGCTCATCATCAGCTACATCGCGCTCGAGAAGATCTCCGGGGGCGCCGGCATCGTCGCGGGCTTCCACGAGCTGACAGTGCGCTTTCCCAGCAAGTTTCAGATGATCCTGCCCGCCAGCAGCCCCAACTACAAGGATCTGCCCGGTCTGTCGGTGCTGCTCGGCGGCATGTGGGTGATGAACGTCTCCTACTGGGGATTCAATCAATACATCATCCAGCGGGCACTGGCCGCCCGTAACATCCGCACCGCGCAGCAGGGCATCGTGCTCGCCGCCTTCCTCAAGCTGCTGATGCCGGTCATCATCGTCCTGCCCGGCATTGCGGCCGTAGCGCTGGCCCCGAACCTTGCGCGCCCGGACGAGGCCTACCCGCACCTGATGTCGATGCTGCCGAGCGGATTGCTCGGCCTGGTGTTCGCGGCATTGATCGCGGCGATCGTGGCCTCGATGGGCTCGAAGATCAATTCCATCGCCACCATCTTCACGATGGACGTGTACCGGCCGCTGCGCCCGCAGACCTCGCAGCGGCAACTGGTTCTGATAGGCCGTATCGCGGCCGTCACCGCGCTCATCATCGCGATCCTGATGGCGAAGCCGCTGCTGGGCAGCTTCGACCAGGCCTTCCAGTACATCCAGGAGTTCACGGGTTTCTTCACTCCCGGCATCTGTGTCATTTTTCTGCTCGGCATGTTCTGGGAGCGTTGCACTGCGGCCGGCGCGCTGACGGCAGCGATCGGCTCGGTGGTCCTATCGTTCGTCATGCGGCTGGCATGGCCCTCCGTGCCGTTCATGGACCGCGTTGGGTACGTCTTCCTGGCTTGCTCAGGTATCGCCGTGATCCTGTCCCTGCTGCAGACACGCCGTGATCCAGCCGTCAAAGTCGAGCTCAAACAGATCGACTACTCGACGAGCACCGGCTTCAACATCGCCGCACTCGCGATCACCGCGATCCTGGCCGCCATCTACTGGACCTGGTGGTAAGGGGAAGAACGAGAGTGACTGCGCTTGCGCCCAGTGACATCTTCCGCGTCGGCAACATCCTCGGCGAGGGGATCCTGTGGGACTCGCGGCGCGGGGCCCTGTGGTGGACGGATATTCAGGGACGCCGGCTGCATCGCTACGACTGGTCGCGCGGCTCGCTGGAGAACCTCGACGCGCCGGAGCGCATCGGCTCGTTCGGACTGATCGCGGGCAGCGAGAACCTGATCGCAGCGTTTGCCAGCGGCATCGCCCTGTACGACGCCCGGCAAGCAACCGTCGAATGGCTGGCTCGACCCGAGGCGCCCGCGGGGGTGCGGTTCAATGACGGACGGGTCGACCGCAGCGGACGGTTCTGGGCCGGCACCATGATGGAGGGCGAGAATCACCCTCCGGTGGGCTGCCTGTATTCGGTCGACAGCACGCGCGAGGCCCGTTGCCAGTTGCGCGGCGTGGGTATTTCCAACGGACTGTGTGTCAGCCCGGACGGCAGGCGCTTGTATTTTGCCGATTCGCCGACGCGTACAATCAATGTTTACGAGTTGGACGAGCCCGACGGAGCTTTGGGGACACGCCGCACATTCGCGCAGACTCCCGAGGGCGCCCTCCCCGACGGCGCCACGGTCGACGTCGATGGCTGCGTATGGAGCGCGCATTGGGGCGCCGGGCAGGTCGTGCGGTATACGCCCGACGGACGGATCGACCGCACGATCCAGGTTCCGACCCGGCACTGCACCTGCGTCTGCTTCGCGGGCCCAAAGCTCGATGTTCTGTGCGTCACCAGCGCACGCGAGGGTCTCGACGAATCGACGTTGGATCCCCACGCCGGTGATGTATTCCTATACCGCACTGGCACGCAAGGTCTGCCTGAGTCAGAGTACCGTCCATGACTGCCCCCGTACGAGGCCAGAACCTCACCTACAGCATCGCCCACAAACTCGGTGTCGCCATCGTCACCGGCGTCTACTCGGCCGATAACCCCATCCCGATCGAAGCGGAGCTGTGCCGCCAGTACGCCGCCAGCCGCTCCGTCCTGCGCGAGGCGGTCAAGATGCTGACCGCGAAGGGCCTGCTCGGATCGCGCCCACGGCTCGGCACTTGGGTACAGCCCGAAGATAACTGGAACCTGATCGATCCGGATGTGCTCGGCTGGCTGCTCGAGCGGAAGTTCTCGCCGGCGCTGCTGATGGAGTTCATGGAGATCCGCCTGGCCGTGGAGCCTGGGGCAGCGACCCTTGCCGCCCGCGTGGCGGGACCCGCCGAAAAGGCGGCCATCCGGGGCGCGATCGAGCGGATGAAGGCGGCCGACAATGGCAACGACGACCCCCTCGAGTCCGACATCGCGTTTCACGTCGCGGTGCTGCGCGCCAGCCGCAACCGTTTCTACGCGCAGCTGACGGGATTCACCTCGACCGCGCTGCGGTTCAGCATCCGCACGACGAACCGCTACAAGGGAGTGCAGCTCGCGAGCGTGGCCGATCACAAGAAGATTGCCGATGCCATCATCGCCGGGCGGCCCGTCGCCGCCGGTGAGGCAATGCGCAAGCTGATCCAGGAAGCGATGGACCTGATCGCGAAGCAACAGGAGCTGCAGGCCGCGCAGCGCCTGGCGGCCACCGCCAGCCGCTAGAGCCGATGACCGCCATTGCAACCGCGATCGTCGGCCTGGGCAAGATCGCCCGCGACCAGCACGTTCCCTCGCTCGCCGCGAATCCCGCTTTCGAGCTGGTCGCAGTCGCCAGTCCCCGCAGCCGGCTCGATGGAGTGCGCAGTTTCGGCGATATCGCCACGCTGCTGCGGGAGGTGCCGGAGGTCGCAGCCATCGCGTTGTGCACGACCCCTCAGGTGCGCTACGAGACTGCGTGCTATGCGCTCGAGCAAGGACGGCACGTCCTGCTCGAAAAGCCCCCAGGAGTGACGGTCAGCGAGGTGCTCGCGCTCGTCGAGCTTGCCCGACGCAAGGGAGTGTCTCTGTTTGCCTCCTGGCACTCGCGTCATGCCCCAGCGGTCGAGCCGGCGCGCGCCTGGTTGACAGGGCGCACGCTCCTGGGGGCGCGGATTGCTTGGAAGGAAGACGTGCGCGTCTGGCATCCCGGCCAGCGCTGGATCTGGCAGGCTGGAGGCCTCGGTGTGTTCGATCCCGGCATCAACGCGCTTTCCATTCTGACCCGCCTCATTCCCGGGGTGGTGCTGAAGTCGGCGGAGCTGTCGTTTCCTGCGAACTGTGCGACACCGGTGGCCGCCAACCTGCTGCTGGAGTCGCGCGGCGCTGCGATTCACGTGGAGCTGGACTTCCTGCAGAGCGGACTCCAGACCTGGGACATCGCCATCGAAACCGATGCGGGTCGGCTGACGCTGTCGATGGGCGGGAAGAACATGGCGGTGGATGGACAGCCGGTAGCGACGGCGCAGACTGCGGAATACACAGCCCTGTACGAGCACTTTGCCGGGCTCGTGCGCGAGCGGCGAGTGGACGTCGACGTCGCCCCGTTACAACTGGTGGCCGACGCCTTTCTGTGTGGGAAGCGCCTCGAGGTGGAGGCGTTTGTCGAGTAGCCGGTGGCTCGAGGCCCACGCGCCCAAAGCCGGCGACAACACTGTCAGCGCCCGATCGAGCCGCCTTGCGAGCGGCTCGATCTCGATGAATCCAGTCCGAACGACCCGGCTTGCGCCCAGGCCGTTCAAGCACGCATCAGATACGCGGCTGATGTCGGCTGCGGAAATGTTTCAAGCCCGACAGCACCATCCACGCAATCACTGCGATGACGATGGCACTCCCGATCAGGATCTCCATGTCCGACAGCGCGAAGCCCCGTGACGATGCGACGGTGATAGTCTCCATTGCGACCTCCACACCCGCAAAGGATTTGCGGTAAGCCCGTATACATTTTCACGCCTCGTCCGTCTGGTGAAGCGCAGCGTCTCGGATCTGCGACGCGTTTCACCGGCGCCTCATCTTATGTTTGATTGACCGTGGCGTCGATGCGCTGTACCGCGGCGCCGATACCATTGACCGCAGCGCCGATGCTCGCCACACCCGGCTGCGGCGGCATTCCCTCGCCGCCGCAGCCCGCTGCGCTCAGCTGCTGCCAATCAGCGGCTCGCGAGCGCCTCATCACCCTTGCGCTCGATCCGGACGGTCACCCGCCGGTCGAACGCGTAGCCGTCCAGATCGCCCTCCTCGCTCGACGCATCCGACTTTCCATGTCCCTCGACAATGAGCCGGTCGGGCGTGATTCCGGCCTGGGTGAGCACGGCTGCCACCGCTTCAGCGCGCTGCAGCGACAGCTCCTGGTTGTAGGTCTTCGAGCCACGCGGGTCGGCGTAACCCTCTACATGCACCGTTACGTCCGGCATCGAGGCCGCGAGCGCTCCGATCTTCAACAGTGGCGGCATGGCGCTCGTGTTGATCGACGCATCGTTGGTGCGGAAACCGACATCGGTCTCGAGGCGGTCCGTGCGGCTCACGGTCTGATCCAGTCGCGCCGCTTTGCCCTCCGCCAGGGTGAGCGAGCCGTGCAGCTCCGCGACGTTGCGTGTCAGGTCGCTGCGCTCGGTTTCACTCTTCGACAGGTCGGTCGACAGGGCTGCGGTGCGGGTCGACTGCTTGTGGTAGCGGTCACCGAGCCAGGCGCCCGCCGCCGCGCCCACGACCGCACCGAACGGGCCACCGGCCACGGCACCGACGCTGAGCCCGGTGACGACTCCGATGTTTTCCTGCTTGGAGGCGGCTGGATGCTCCTGAGCATGCGCAGGCAGGGACGCAGCGCAGGCAGCCGCGAGGGTGAGCCCGAGAGTGCGGGCCCGTACTGTGTTCGTCAGCGTACTCATATGTCACTTCCTCTTAAAGCTTGCAGCTCGTATGTGCTCGGAACGACTCGTTCCAAGCTTGCATACAGTTCAGCTCAGCGGGGCGTGACAGCGATGGCGCAATTGCGGCAGGCTGCCGATGTGTTGTGATGAATTGTGGCGGCGCGTGCAGCGGACGCGGACAGGCAACCTTCGTAAAAGCTACGGCACCAATACCGTAATGCCGGCGAAAAGCCCGTAACGCGGCGCGCCCTGGTTCAACCCGAACAGCGCACCGGCATCGAGCACGATGGTCGGGCGCAAGGTGTACGCCAGTGCAGCGAGAAACTGCGTGGCCGCGGGAGCGCCCTGCTGCTCGGAACCCGACAGCTCGCCCGCGAGGCTCCACTGTCCGCCAACGGCGTGCGAGGCGGCGATTGCCCATCCCACGATACCGCGGCTGGTGCCCGGATCCGCAGCTCCCAGCTGCGTGTAGCTCAGATTGACGTCGACGTCGTAGCCGTGCGCTTCGGTACTGAAGATGCCGTTGATCGAGAAGTCCGTGTGGCCGGAGCCGAGATCCGCGGATGCCGTCGGCAGCTTGGCGCCCACTTCCAGACCCAGCGCGGTGGACTGCGCCAGGGAATGTCGGAGCTTCAACACGACCGACGTATCGCCCCAACCGCTGCTCGAGCCTAAGTCGGTGCGATCGCTGACCGGACCGTTACCCCCCAGCAGCACGCCGAAATCCTCGTTGAAGGCGTATTTCAACAGATAGGGGAGGCTGCGGACGCGCTCACCGGCGCGCTCATCGAGTGACAGCCCGCCGGCTTCCCACTCAAAATGCCCCGGCACGGGCAGGTCCGCGGGATTGGACACAGTGGGACGATACGGAGTTGCGCGTGGAGCGTCGCCGGCAGATTCGCCTTCTGCCGCGTGTGCTGCGGCGCACACGAGAGCCCCCGCGATGAGCACTGCCCGCAGAAGGCATGCGCAGGGCATGGGCCGCGGCGGCGACCGGAAATAGTTCGTGGACGACATGTCGGGGCGGGGGGCGGTTGCGCGGCGGGCGGCGATTATGAACTGGGCGATTCGAGCGGCACTGTGACCTGCGCCCCAGTTCGAAGGCTGCCGCCACGTATGCCCAAGAGCGCGCCGGAAGATCCCGCGGCTACTCGGGCGGCAACTTGCGCAGGCGCGCCGACTTGATGTGGGCGAACTTGCCGTCCCGGATCCGGTAGTGCACGAAGCTGACGATGCGGATGGATTCTCCCTTGCGCAACGGGCCCACGAGAAAATCGGGCCAGTCCTCGAGGGCATGGAATTCCGTGTAGATCTCGGCCGCGAGTCCTTCCTCGTCCGCGATGATCTGGTTGATCTGGAGCGTCTCACGGACCCGCGCCTTCACGACCCGGTAGAAATCCACGATTGCCTGCCTGCCGTGCAGCACCTTGCTCGGCAGCTCGAGGACGACGTCATCGGCGTAGCACTTCGAGAAACCTTCGAAGTCATTGCGGTTGAAACAGTCGATGTAGTCCCGGAACCGGCTCTTGTCCATGGCACACCCGCGTCAGTACGGTTGCGGCAGCCGGGGATGCCGCTTGAAGATGTCGCGCTCCTTCTTCAACTCATTGTACGGCCGATAAACCGTCGAGGGCTCGTCCGCTTTGACGGCGAGTGGTCCGCGCACGCTGCCGTGGTCCTGCGCCGCCGCCCAGCTCGACTCGTAACGGTTGCGGAACAACGGTGCGAGGTTGGTATGGGCGATTCGCCACGCGTCCCCCTCCTTCACATAGTCTACGTAACACGTACCCCAGATCCAGGATGCCGACGTATCGCTCCCCGCCGCTCCCGGGGACAGCCAGTGACTGCGCGCGGACCTGCCGTCGCCTGCGATCTCGATATAGGGATTGACCGTCATGTGAAGAATGAAGAAGCCCGGAATTCTCTTCGTGGCCTCGAAGGCCTCATAGAGCGCGCGCACGCTGTCCGCGCCCCGATACACCCCGCTGTCCGAGAATTCGACCGATACGTCGCGCAAGTCCCGCGCGAAGCACTCCGCGAAGATCCTGTCGAACTGCTGCGTGAAGAGATAGTGCGCGTACTTCGATTGCAGCTTCTGGATCTCGAGGGTGGCCTCGAGGCGCTGCACCCGTGCGAGCAGCTCCTGGATTGCGGCGGGCTCGCCGGCGGGGGTCGTTGACATCGAAAGTCTCCTGGAAATGCGTGCTTGCTGCCCGTGCCTTCACATGCGCAGAACGGCCTTGATCGTAGCGCCGCTCTCGCAGTCATGGAACGCGCGCCCGATGTCCTTGAACGGATAGAAGCGGACCAGCTTCTCCAGCGGCAGGCGTCCCTGGCGGAAATACTCGATCAGCAGTGGAATGAACAGCCGCGGTGAGCTGTCGCCGCCGAGTATTCCGCGCAGCGTCCGGCCGCCGCTGAGGATGTGAAACATTTCCGGCGTCCACGGATCGAGGGGAGCTGCGACGAATCCCGCGATGCCCCGCGGCGCAAGACACGCCATCGCCTGCGTGAAAATGGCGGCGGAGCGTGTCGTGTTGAACGTGAAATCGACGCCGTTGCCCGTGAGCTGCCTCACTGCGCGTCCCGCATCGCCGGACGCCGAGTCGATGGCGTCCGTGGCGCCCAGCTCTTTCGCAAGAACGAGACGCGCCGGAACGACGTCGATCGCGATGATGCGCGTGGCGCCGACAATCCGGGCGGCCATGACCGCGCTCAATCCAACCGCTCCGGTGCCGAAGATCGCGATCGAGTCTCCCGGGCGCACCGCGAGCGAGTTGATCACGGCTCCCGCGCCGGTCTGCACCCCGCAGCCGAGCGGAGCCAACAGCTCGAGCGGCAGATCCGCAGGCACCTTGACCGCGCTGCTCTCATCCGCCAGTGAATGAGTCGCGAACGACGACTGGCCGAAGAACCGCGCATGGATGGGCGCGCCGTCCTTCGCCAGCGGCGTACTGCCGTCCGGCCGCAGGCCGCCGAAGTTTCGCGGCAGCACTTCGTAGCAATAGCTGTGCTCGTTGCGCTGACAGCTCGGACAGCGGCCACAGAAGTTCACGCTGAGCACGACGGGGTCCCCGGGAGCGAGCCCGGTCACTGCCGATCCGATGCGCTCGACGATTCCCGCGCCCTCGTGCCCGAGTACGATGGGTTTGGGAGTCCGGTCGCGGACGTGGACATTGATGTCCGTGTGGCAGATTCCGGTTGCCACCATGCGCACCAGGATCTCGCCCGCGCGCGGCTCCTCCATCTCCAGCGTCTCGATGACCGGCGGACGCGCGGCATCGCGCGATACTGCGGCTTGGATTCTCATGCGGCGTACCGTCCCGACACGAGGGCTTGCTCCGGGACCCACATACCGTGGAAGGTCGAGCGCACCCGCAGGGGCAGGCGCAGGAGCGCAATCGGGCCGTCCGCGATCCGACGCGCGTCGAGGACTGCCAGGTCGCTGTGGTTGCGGCTCATCCGGTTCACGAGCGCGAGCAGGTAGCCTTCAGCCTCGGCAGCTCCCGGCCGCACGACGAAATTCGGCTCCTGTACTCCGCAGGACTCGCCGGGGGCCCAGGTGGTGAGTTGCCCCGCCTGGTGATCGAAGCCGCCGACGGCGCCCATGCCCATCTCCCCACTTTTCGCAGTCGGGGAGCGGCAGATGCCGTACCCGTATCGATATCGCTTGCCCATGTAGCGATCGTCGCACTTGGGCATCTCGCAGGGGACGGGCGACAGCCGCTGCGACTCATAACCGTCATGGCCGCCGGCAAGATCGAACGTCAGCCGAGTGAGTTGCGGCGGTGAGGGCTTGAACGGCGTGCCGTCGTAGCTGGGAAAGAAGTCGAAGCAGTTTCCCTGGTACAGACACAGGTCGAGATGCAGCTTCGAGCCGTCGTCGTAGGCGTTCATCATGTGCCCGGCGCTGACGGCCGGCCCATGAAACCAGCGGATGTCGCGCGCCGTACCGCGCCGCGGAAAGACTGCAAAGTGGCTGTGCTGATCCGGATGCCAGCGATAGAAGGGGCCGCCCTTGCGCAGCACTTCCAGATCGGTGATCAGAGGGAAGAACGGCACGATGACGTGCGTGTCGGTCACGGCGAAGTCATGCACCATGCCCGGGTAAGGCATGTCGAACCACATCTCGTGCACGATCCTGCCGCTTGCATCCGCGATATAGAAGGCGAAGTCGGTAGTGCAGTCGCCGCGCGCCTGGTACGAGAAAGTCAGCAGCTCGTTGCTGTGCAGATCGAGCTTGGGGTGGGCGCTGAGGCTCACCGCGCGCACCGCGCCACCGAAATTCCACTCCCCGCGCGTCTCCAGGGTGTCAGGATCCACCTCGATGGGCAGGGAATCCTCCTTCAGCACGAGCAGCTTGCGGCCGTGCCACACCACGTTGGTGTTGGCGGTGCCCATGCTCTTGCCCGCCACGCTGGGATCGTTCGTGTAGCGGTTGCGATAGCGCCCGAAGAGCGAACGGCGCGCTTGCTCCTGGAGCAGGAAGCGTTCGTTGCGCACCCAGCGGCTGCGGTAATCCACGTGTCCGTTCTCGAAACGGAACATGTGAACCATCCCTTCCCCGTCGATGAAGACGTCGTCCGTGGCCATCGAAGGGAATTGCCGGTCCGGGCCGCACCGGTACAACGTGCCGCTCAGGTTCCGGGGCACCTCGCCTTGCACGACCTCGAGATCCCGGACGTCGGATTCGACGCGCAGTGGCGCGCCCCAGCCGCGGTACAGAGGCACGTCCGCAAAAGGCTCGGTCATCGGCTCATCCCCCTCGATTCGCTCGCACGCTTAGGCTCATACTTGACCGGCTTCGATGATAAATCAATGAACGCAGCCATAGGAGCTGACCGTGAGCGCACCCGCCCCCTTGTCCGTCCGCAATCCGCGCACCGGTCAGATCGATCAGCAGATCACGCCGCTGTCCGCACCGCAGATAGCCGCCGCCTGCGCGCAACTGCGGGAGGCACAGCCGGCGTGGGGAGCCGCTCCGCTCGAGCACCGGATCGAAGTGATGCGTGCGTGGGCAGAACAGCTGCGCGCCTACCGATCGAAGCTCGTCGAAGCGGACAGTACCGACACCGGGTACGGCCAGATCTCCAGGGTCGCCCCGGACATGGTCATCGGCTCGATCATGCGCCACTGCTCGATCGCGCCCGGCGTCTTCGGTCAGGCGCGACGGGCGGGAGTCTCACCCGGCGCGCCCAACATCTCGTTCGACACCCTTCTGAAGCCCTATCCGCTCGCCGGCGTGATCGGCCCGTGGAATGCGCCGCTGATGCTCTCGACTCTGCACGCGATCCCCGCGCTGTTCGCGGGCTGTGCCGTCATCGTCAAGCCAAGCGAGGTCGCGCCCCGCTTCGTCGAGCCGATCATGGCATCGATCCGCGAGCTACCCGAGCTCGCCGCGATACTCAGATATGTAGTCGGCGACGGCCAGACGGGCGCGGCGATCGTTGACAACGTCGACGTGGTGAACTTCACGGGCAGCGTGCCGAACGGGCGCAAGGTTGCCGAAGCCTGCGCGCGGCGCTTCATTCCCTGCATGCTCGAGCTCGGTGGCAAGGACCCGGTGGTGATTACCCAGACGGCCGACCTCGACAGAGCCGCGAGCGCGGTGTTGCGCGGCGCCGTGACCAGCACGGGACAGGTTTGCTTCTCCATCGAGCGCATCTACGTGCATGAGTCCGTGCACGATGAGTTCGTCGAGCGACTCGCGTCGAAGGCGGAGCTCGTCGAGTTCAACTACCCGGACCCGCACGCCGGGCACATCGGTCCCTTCATCTTCGAGCGCCAGGCACAGATCGTGGACGGCCACATCGACGATGCCCTCGCCCGCGGCGCCAGGATCCGCAGCGGCGGCAAGAGCCGCAACCTGGGAGGCGGCCTGTACATGCGGCCGACGATCCTGACCGGTGTCACGCACGAGATGCAGATCATGCGCGACGAGACCTTCGGGCCCGTCATGCCGGTCATGAAATACCGCACCGAGGATGAGGCGGTGCGCCTTGCGAACGACACGTATTTCGGTCTCTCGGCCGCCGTCATCGCCGGCAGCGTCGCGGAGGCGCGCCGCATCGCGGACCGGATCGACGCCGGTGTGGTGAGCGTGCAGGACACCTTCCTGACATTCGCAGGCTTCGGCGCCGCCGAGTGGGAGTCGTTCAAGTTCTCGGGCCTGGGGGGCCGCGGCGGCATGCTGTCGTACGTCAAGAAGCAGGCCGTGCTCATCAACAGTGCGCCGCCGGCGTGCATGCTGACGGAGAATCTCAAAGCGGTGACGCACGAAACCCCCAGGGACGCTCTGATCAAGGGCGGCCGCTGACCCACAAGAGTGCGGGGCACCGCCGCCATCGCACTACCCTGGTGCGCAGGCGTTCCCGACGGACCCCGCGCACCCCCAACGCCTGCCATCGCGGCCGGGCGTGCCTGACTCACGGCGCTGCGAAAACCAAGCGTTTTCAGGCACTCGCCCGTCTCTCCTGCGCCCCGATCCGATCGGTTTTCCTCACGACCGGTGACCGCACCGGCGTGGCACGCTTGCTGCATTGATCCTCCGCGTTCGCAACACTGTTGTATTTCGTCTTCAAACCGTACGCGTTGCGGGATAGCCCAACAAATCGCGGCAAACGCCGCTGTAAGCACTGTCGATCTTTTGCCACGCTGGAGGGTTCAGAATGAGATTCTCAAGGGGTCTGTCGGTCATCGGT
>FTEN01000137.1_pt1 | contig 19533 bp, 20 predicted proteins | sample 1640221 | NCBI WGS metagenome assembly FTEN01 (sample SAMEA3914816, study PRJEB12502) | metagenome | biome: forest; material: soil | place: USA | collected 2011-09-16 | depth 0.3 m | reverse complement strand
GCTCCTCGAGATCAACCAGGCGGTGTTCTTCGACACCAACCCGATCCCTATCAAGTACATGATGCGGCGGCTCGGCATCCTGCCGACGAACGAGCATCGACTGCCCATGGTGGCGGCCACGCCGGAGTTGGAGCGTCGACTCGACGGGGTGCTCAAACGTGCGAACCTCCTCAAGGAGCACGCGGCTTGAGATTGCTCAACTTCCGTGTCGAGGGGCGCGAGTCCTTCGGCGCCCTGGGTCCGAAAGGAGTGGTGGATCTCGGTGTCCGCCTGCGCGGGACCGGTGTGGGTAACGGTGCAGGTGACGGTGCAGGCAACATCGTCTCGGCGCTGCGCGCCGGACTGACGGGACCGGTCAGCTCCATGGCCGCGCATCTGGCGCCGGACTATGCCCTGGAGGATGTGCACATCCTGAGCCCGGCAGGCAGAGGGCTACGCTATTTCTGCATCGGCGTGAACTATCCCGACCGCAACGAAGAGTACCGGGATGGGAGCGAAAGGCCCGCATATCCGAGCATCTTCACTCGCTCGCATACGTCGTTCTCGGCGCACGGGGAGCCCATCGTGCGACCGCGCGAATCCGTGCAGCTCGACTACGAGGGTGAGATCGCCATCGTGATGGGGAGTGGGGGCCGCCGGATCCCGCAGGAGCGGGCGATGTCTCATGTCTACGGGTACACCTGTGCGAACGAAGGCTCCGTGCGAGACTGGTTGCGCCACTCGAAATTCAATGTGACCCAAGGGAAGAACTTTGACCGGTCCGGGTCGCTCGGCCCGTTTCTCGTTTCGGCGGAGGAGGTCGGTTCCGCACCCCTGCGCGTGAGCACCCGCGTCAACGGCGAGCTTCGGCAGGATGACACGAGCGACCGGATGATTTTCCAGATGCCCTACCTCATTCACTATCTGTCGACGTTCTGCACCCTCGAGCCCGGAGACGTGATTCTCACGGGTACACCCAGCGGTGCAGGGGCACGCTTCGATCCGCCTCGGTATCTGAAGGCCGGCGACGTGGTCGAAGTGGAGATCTCGCGGGTTGGATTGTTGCGCAACGCGGTGGTGGACGATGACGAGTAGAGACGTCCCCATGCGTGCGTTCTCGAAGTCGCTGCCAATGGAGCTGCTGCGGGCCCGCGAGGCAGTGATGCGCCGGTTTCGCCCCGGACTGCGTGACGTGGGCGTTACCGAGCAGCAGTGGAGAATTCTCCGCGCGCTGGCGCGCGGTCCGCTGGAGGCCAGCCAGCTTGCCGAGGTCACCTGTCTGCTGGCGCCGAGCATTTCGCGCATCCTGCCCGACATGGAGCAGCGCCAGTTGATCAGCCGCAGGCAACCCGATTCGGATCTGCGCAGAAGCGTGATCAGCCTGGAGCGCAGGGGGTTGCGTCTCATCGCCGCACATGCCCCTTTTGCGGAAAGGATCTACGACGAGATCACCACAAGGTTCGGCGCCGAGCGGCTCGCGCAGCTTTTCACGCTGCTGCACCACCTGGAGGAGGCGGCCGAGGCGTCCCCGCAGGAAGTCGCCAAACGGGCAGGCGGCTCCCGCACGAGAGCCCGCTTGGCCCGCGGCAAACCGCCATGAGCCTGTATTCCGTTCAAAAGCTCATGTACCAGCTCAATCGCGACCCCGCGATGCGCCGCCGCCACGATCAGGATCTCGACGGCCTGCTCGCGGAGTACGCCCTCACGCAGGAGGAGTCGCGCGCCATGCGCGAGCCGGACATCGGGCTGCTGTATGTCATGGGAGTCAACGGCCAACTGCTCATGCACTATGCCGCGCTGCGCGGATTCGAGTGGAATGAGTACATCGAAGCGATGAAGGCCGGCGAGCGCAAGTACGGTCCCGTGCGCACCGGCCTGTATTCACGCGCGGATGGAAGATCGTGAGTCTGGTGTTCGCCGGCGTCTGCAGCCATGCTCCGGGCATCACGGGGCGCAGGGACCGAGCTGACCCGGCCGTGCGTGACGCTTTCTACGCCGGATATGACCGCATGCGGGTCGCGATCGAGGCACAACGGCCCGACGCCCTCATCGTCATCGGCGCCGAGCACTTCGCGAACTTCTTCATGGACAACATGCCCTCGATCTGTGTCGGCATGGGCGACGCCTATGAGGGCCCCATCGAGGATGAAGCCTGGCTCGGCATCCGGCGCTGCCGCGTTCCGGGTGTCCCCGGGCTGTCGCAGCGGCTCATCGAGGAGGTGATGCAGGATGTGGACCTGGCCTATGCCCAGGAGTGGAAGTTCGATCACGGCATCATGGTGCCGCTGAGCTTCCTCACCCCGCGGTACGACCTGCCCGTCATTCCCGTCAACATCAATTGCCAGGGACCGCCCCTCATCCCGCTCAAGCGCTGCTACGAGTTCGGGCGTGCGCTGCGGCGTGCGTGCGATCGCGCTCCGGAGCGGATCGCGCTGATCGGCACCGGCGGCATCTCCCATTGGCCGGCGACGCCGGATTCCGGAAAGATCAACGAGCCCTGGGACCGGGCGTTCCTGGAGCGCTTCCTCCACAACAAGCGCGAGGAGCTGCTGGCGTACCGCGACGATGAGACGTGGCGCGAAGCGGGGCAGGGCGGCTTCGAGATCCGCACCTTCATCGCCGTCGCAGGCGCCACCGAGGGGTGCACCGGTGAGCTCTGGTTCTACGCCCCCATTCCGATCTTCGCGGTCGGGTGCACGGTTGCAGTGATGAATCTCCAGCAAGGTAAGAGCGCATGACAAATCGAGTTGCAACTCCCAAGCCGCCGTTTCGAGCCGATCACGTGGGCAGCCTGCTCCGCCCGCCGGCTCTGAAGGAAGCACGCGACGCTCACAGGCAGGGACGTATTTCGTCAGCGCAACTGCGCGAAGCGGAAGACACGGCGATCCGTGACGTCGTGCGCCTGCAGGAGGACATCGGTCTGCAGGGCGTCACCGACGGTGAGTTTCGTCGTGGCTCCTGGCACATGGACTTTCTCTACCAGGTGGGCGGAGTGACGCGCGCCGAGGATACGCTCAAAGTCCGATTTCACAACGAGCAGGGCGACATAGAGTTCAACCCCTCGGCGCTGCGCGTGACGAGCCCTCTTACGATCGACAAGCCGATTTTCGGCGAGCACTTCTCGTTTCTGAAATCGCTCACGCGCCACACGCCGAAACTGACGATCCCCGCTCCGAGCATGATGCACTATCGCGGCGGCTCCGCCGTCGTCGATCCGGCCGTGTACCCGCAGATGAACCTGTTCTGGGACGATCTGAAGAAGGCCTATGCCGATGAGGTCGAGGGCCTCGGTAAGCTGGGCTGCACCTATCTGCAGCTGGATGACACGAGCCTGGCTTATCTCAACGATCCGACGCAGCGCGACTATGTCGCACAGCGTGGCGGGGACGGCGAGAACCAGCACCTCGTATACATCGATCTCATCAACGGAGCCCTGGCGAAGAAGCCGGCCGACATGACCGTCTGCACGCACCTGTGCCGTGGCAACTACCGCTCTTCATGGGTCGCCTCGGGCGGTTACGACTATGTCGCCGAGGCGCTGTTCAACGAGCTGCAGGTGAGCGGCTTCTTTCTGGAGTACGACGATGAGCGCTCGGGCGGATTCGAGCCGCTGCGGTTCGTGCCGAAGGGGAAATTCGTCGTGCTGGGATTCGTGACCTCAAAACGCCCAGCTCTCGAGAAGAAGGACGACCTGAAGCGTCGCATCGATGCGGCTGCGAAGTTCGTCCCGCTGGAGCAGATCTGCCTGAGTCCGCAATGCGGCTTCTCCTCGACGCACGAGGGCAACGCCGTCACGCTCGACGATCAGATTGCAAAGCTGCGGCTCATCGTCGAGACCGCGCGGGAGGTCTGGGGATAGCTTTCGGCTACGCGAGTGCTACGTTCAACACCTGGACGGTCGTGTACTCCTTCAGCCCGTCCACGTTGAACTCCACGCCAATGCCGGAGCATTTCACTCCCCCGAAAGGCGCCATGGGGTGCAGGCCGCCGTGCTGGTTGACCCACGCGGTGCCGCATTCGAGGCGGCCGGCGAGCCTGGTGGCTTCCTTGACGTCATCCCCCACACCGATCCGCCGAGACCGACTTCGAGGGAGTTGGCGCGCTCGATCGCATCCTCGACGCTGCGGTACTTGACGATCGGGATGACCGGCCCGAACTGCTCCTCGTTGACGACACGCATGTCGTCCGTCGCATCGGCGATCACTGTCAGGGGATAGAAGAACCCGGGACCGCGCGGACGCTCGCCGCCGATCACGATACGAGCGCCGTGGGCGCGTGCGTCGTCCACGTACGCCGCGACCTTGTCGAGTTGCATCCGGTTCGAGACCGGTCCGATGAGACTGTTCGGGTCGAGGCCGTTGCCGACCGGAATCTTCGAGCAATAGTCGGCGAACCGGCGCACGACATCCTCATACTGATCTTCGTGCACGTAGAGTCGTTTGAGGGCCGCGCACGTCTGGCCCGCATTGAGGAAGCAGCCCCAGAAGAGTTTCTCGAGCAAAGGCTCGATGTGCGTGCCGGGGAGCACGATGCCGGCATCGTTTCCTCCCAGCTCCAACGTTACGCGCTTCAGCGTCTGGGCCGCATTGCCCATGACCTTCTTACCGGTGGCAACCGAGCCGGTGAAGACGATCTTGTCGATCCCGGGGTGCGTGGCGAGGCGATTGCCGATTTCCGGCCCACCGGTGACGACGTTCACCACCCCTGGGGGAAGGACCTGGTTCATCAGCTCGACCAGCCGCAACGTCGACAGCGGGGTGAACGGGGACGGTTTGATCACCACCGCGCACCCGACCCGGATGGCCGGCGTGAGGTGCCAGACGGCAATCAGCAGGGGCCAGTTCCAGGGCGTAATGGATGCCACGACTCCGACCGGCTTGCGCCTGGCGATGATCCTGCCGCCCTTGTCGTCCTGGATGATCTCGTCGTCGAGCTTCAGGCTCGCGGTCACCCGCGTCCAGGCGGCGGCGCCGCCCAATTCCAGGTTGGCGCCGGGACCGCTCTGCGTCTTGCCCTGCTCCCGCGTGACCAGCTCCGCCAGCTCTTTGTGGTGCTCCTCGATCAGGTCGGCGATGGCGTTGAGTTTCGCGACGCGCTCGGCATCGGGGACCTGCGACCACGACCTGAAGGCCCTCCTGGCACTGGCCACCGCGGCGTCGACGTCCTCGATCGTGCCTTGCGGGCACGCGGCCACGACCGTCTCGTCTGCAGGGTTCAACACGTCGAAGGTGGTCTGGGTGGGGACGGCTTTTCCACCGATTGTCATCGCGAAGGCTGTCATGGGGACTCCTCGTGCCGTGCTTTTTAGCGTGACGGCGGACGGGCGGCTCTGGCAAGCTTGAGGACGATACTGGCGGCAGCCGAATTAATCCAGATGAAGCCCGTCGCACACATCGTTCAGGCAGCACTGGCGGCTTTGCTGCTGGAAACCTCGGTGCAGGCAGCCGAGCCGGGGAGTCCTGCTCCCAGGACGCAGGCCGCCAGGCCGGATGCGCTGCAGCCGGACCCGCTCGGCGCGGTCGCCTCGCTCCCCGCAACGGCTTCGCCGCACTGGGTGTGGGTCAATGATTTCGTCTTTCCCCATATCGTCGACGGGCAGGTCCTGCTGATCGACGGTGACAGCGGCCGTTTCCTCGGAATGCTCAGCACCGGCTTCGGGTTCGCGCGCATCGTGCTGGCGCACGATGGCAAGACGATCTACTCGCCGGAGACCTATTTCTCGAGGGGCACGCGTGGCACGCGCACCGACGTGGTCACCCTGTACGACCCGGTACACCTGGCACCCGTGGGGGAGATCGCCATTCCTCCGAAGCGCTCCTCGAACATGCCGATGATGGCGAATGCGGAGTTGACAGACGACGGGCGCTTTCTCCTCATCTACAACTTCAATCCGGCTCAGTCGGTTACCGTGGTCGATGCGCGAACCCGCACGCTCGCAGGCGAGATAGAAACTGCCGGTTGCGCGCTCGTCTATCCCACCGGCGCACGCTCCTTCTTCAGCATCTGCGGCGATGGCACGCTCCTGGAAGTCCGCCTCGATGACACGGGTAAGGCTGCGGGTCGCGCGCGCACTGCGCGGATGTTCGATGTAGCGGCGGACCCGGTAACCGAAAAAGCGGTGCGCGTCGGCGCTACCTGGCAGTTCGTTTCCTACGGCGGGACGATGTATCCCGTCGTGATCACAGGCGATGGGCTGAAAGCCGGCATGCCGTGGCCGCTGCTCACGGCCGCCGACAAAGCGCAGAAGTGGCGCCCGGGTGGCCTGCAGCAGCTCGCCGCGCACAGCGGCTTGAACCGGCTCTACTCGATCATGCACCAGGGCGGCCCTGAGACGCACAAGGATCCAGGCATGCAGGTGTGGGTCTACGATCTCGCGAAACACGCCCGCATCCAGCGCATGATGATGAGGAACGCGGCCGGCTCCATCCAAGTGACGCATGACGGCAAGCCCCTGCTGTTCTCCGCATTCATCGGCAGCACGACACTGGATGTCTACGATGCCGCGACCGGTGGGTATCTGCGCTCGGTGCAGAATGTGGGCACCACGCCGACTGTCCTGGTGACGCCATGAGATGGCTCGACTCCCTGGCAGAGCGGTCGACGCGGGAGGTAGCCCGCCGCAGCTCGCGTCGCGGCTTCCTAGGGTCGCTCGGATCGTTACTCGTCGGCGGCGCAGGGGTGCTGCCGCTGTTGCCCGTGGCACGCGGCGCACGGGCCGCGGAGAAGCACGACGCGGGCGACAAGCCTGGCGCGAAGCCCGACGGCAAGCAGGATCCGGCGAGTTGCGACTACTGGCGTCATTGTGCGATCGATGGGTTCCTCTGCAGCTGCTGCGGCGGCTCGCAGAGCACCTGCCCCCCCGGGACCGAGCAATCCGCCGTGACCTGGGTAGGTACCTGTCACAATCCGGCTGACGGCAGGGACTACGTCATTTCCTACAACGACTGCTGCGGGAAGAGCACCTGCGGTCGCTGCCTGTGCAACCGCAACGAGCGTGATTCGCCGCTCTACCTCCCGTTCGAGTCGAACGACTACAACTGGTGCTCCGGCAGCAGCCAGGCCAACGTTCCATACAACTGCTCGACCGCGCGGCTGGTCGCGCTGGCCAAGTAGCAATCGCATGCGGTTCCGCGGGCCGGCAGTTGCGCATCGCATCCCCGCGCCGTACCTCGCCATCCTGCTCGCTTGCGCAGGTGCCCGGATGTCGGCGACCGCTGCGCTCGAGCCCAGGATCAACTACATGCTGCAGTGCATGGGTTGCCACACACCGGACGGCTCCGGTCAGCCGGACCGCGTGCCCTCGCTCAAAGCCACACTCGGCCCCTTCTCGAGCCTTCCCGAAGGGCGGCGCTTCCTCGTTCAGGTGCCCGGAGCCGCTCAGGCAGCGTTGACGGATGGCGAGTTGGCTGCGGTGCTCAACTGGATGGTCGAGAATCTGAGCGCGGCGAAGCCGGAGCGCTTCACCGCATTTACCGCGGCGGAAGTGGCGGTTTATCGCGGTACGCCCCTGATCGAAGTCCGGACCGTCCGCGAACGGCTGCTCCTGCTGCTGAAACAGCGTTGAGGTCCCGCATCCCGCGCCGGCCGGCTGCGGGCAGGCTTCGCCCGCGTTACGCGGAACGTTTCGCTTCCGCCTGCGTTACTTCGGGGGCGCTCCCAGCGGACGCATATCAGGGACACTCGTCGCATGAGTACTCCATCTGCCGGATTCGCACCGAACCCCTTCGTTCGCGCCGCCCATGCGTTCTCGCGCCGCAGGCGTGCGGAGCGCGCGGAGCTGTTTCGAATGGCCGTGCGGCTCGACGAACGCACCCGCATCCTCGACCTCGGCTCCGAAGACGGGTCGCACATTCACTCGGTCCTGGCCGGCACCGCGGTCCCCCCGGGCAACGTCTTCATCGCGGACAGCGACGCAGCCGCTGTGACGCGGGGCGCAACGCAGTTCGGCTACCAGCCTGTGGTGATCGGTGAGTTGAGCCGCCTGCCGTTCGACGACGGCCATTTCGATGTTGTCTACTGCTCCTCCGTCATCGAGCACGTGACGGTGCCGCAGAGTCAGGTCTGGTCGATCCGCTCAGGCACCGATTTCAGGCGCCTCGCCGCCGAGCGCCAAGCCGAGCTTGCCCGCGAGATCATGAGGGTGGGCAAGCAGTACTTCGTCCAGACCCCGCATCGGGGCTTCCCGGTCGAAAGCCACTGCTGGCTGCCGATGGGCGGCTACCTGCCGCGCAGGGTGCTGATGCCTCTGCTGGCGGTATCGAATCGAGCCTGGATCAAGCGCACGGCGCCGGACTGCCGGCTGCTCGATGAGGGGGAGATGGGCGCCTTGTTCACCGACGCGGTCATTCTGCGCGAGCGGTTCTGTGGACTGACCAAGTCGATCATTGCGGTGCGGCGCACGGACGGCGTTCCTCCGTGAGTCTCGCACCGTAACCTACGCTTTGAATTTGCCGCTGTGCGCTTCGTGAATGAACGGTAGCAGCCCGGCAAAATAAGCCGCCTGGTCGTCGTACATCGCCATGTGGCTTCCCTGCTCACACGTCGCTACCCGCGAATGCGGAATGAGCGTGCCCATGCGGGCGATTTGCTCTGGCGACATCTCATCGTGCCGCCCGCGGATCAGAAGCGTGGGAACGCGGATTTCGTGCAGGCGGTCCCAGATGTCCCAGTCACGGAAGTTGCCGATGATGTTGAATTCATCAGGACCCTGCATGGTGTTGTAGATCTTGTCGTTGATCAGGCGGAAGGAGCGCTCGATCGGTTCCGGCCATGGCTTCAGGCGACACACGTGTCGGCTGTAGACCTCCTCCATGAGGACTTTCTGGTACTCCGGCGCGTCGAAGTCGCCCTGCGCGCGGTGTTTCGCGATGATGGATTGCGCCGTCGCCGGCAAACGGCTCACCAGCACCGCCGCATACTTGACATACTCAGCGACGCTTGCCGTCATGTTGGAAACGACCAGGCCGGAGAGATGCTCGGGGTGGTGCAGCGCGTACTCCATGCCGAGCATGCCGCCCCAGGAATGCCCGTACAGCACGAAGCGCTCGAGCCCGAGAGCCTTGCGCACCTGCTCGACTTCCTCGCGATAGCGGTCAACCGTCCACAGCGACAGGTCCTGCGGGGAATCCGAGAAGCCACAGCCGAGCTGATCGTAATACCAGAAGCGGATGCCGGCCTGCGGCAGAAAATCCTCCAGGCACTCGAGGTAGAAGTGATTGAAGCCTGGCCCGCCGTGCAGCGTCAGCACCGGAATATCGCCGCTTCCCACCTGCTTCACCCAGACGTCGTACTTCCCGTCGATCCGTACCGTGCGCGAGCCCCCCGTATGCACCCGATCTGTTCGCGCCGCCGGCACTGTGCCCGAGGCGCAGCCCTTGGGTGCCGGCACAGTGGCGTCGCGAGTCGTGTCCGCGAGCGCATCCGCCTCGTGCGCAACTGCAATACTGGTACCGGTGGCGGCCAGAAAATCGCGACGGGACAACTGCTTCATGAGACATCCTCGGCGACGGCTGGGGGCGACGCCGGCGATTGTAGCGCGCGGCGTAAATCTCCGGGCTCGCTTGACGCGCCGGCGCAACTTTGTTCTGCTCAATCGGTAATCGGAGCGTAGGAGGAAGATGCTCGTCGTGGATCGCGTGCCGGGTCTGATCGCCGCGATTTCGCTGGCACTGCTGTTCGCAGTTGCCGGGTTGCACAAACTGCGGGCGTTCGGCGAGTTCGTGCGCACGCTGCAGGCCTATGAGGTGTTTCCCGCGGCGCTGACTCGTCCCATCGGCCTCGCCGTCGCAGCGCTGGAGCTGCTGGTCGCGATCGGGTTGCTCGGGTCCGCATGGCGGCAAGCCGCCTGCCTCGCGGGCGCAGGCCTGCTGGCGAGCTACGCATCGGCCATTGGAGTGAACCTGCGGCGTGGACGCCGGCAGATCGATTGTGGCTGTGCGGGATTCGGCAAGCGCCGCGGGATCTCGGGCTTGCTGATCTGGAGGAATTCAGCGCTGTGTGCCGCGCTGCTCGCCGTCGGGTGGTTTTCCTGGAGCTCACGGCCGCTCGCCTGGGTTGACATCGGTACTGTCGCTGGCGGCGTGTGTGCGGTGGTGCTGTTGTACCTGTCTTGCGACGGACTGCTGGAGCTCTCTCAGGCGGGCGCGGCGCGTTCCGTGCGGTCACGCGCATGATTGACGCTCTGATCGTCTCCAACGTCGTTCTGTGGGTGCTGCTGGTGGTGCTCGCAATTGTCGTGTTTGCCCTGGTGAGGCAGCTCGGCGTACTGCACGAGCGCATCACGCCGGTCGGGGCGCTGTTGCAGGCGCGTGGCCTGAACGTCGGCGAACCAGCGCCCGAGATGACGGTGACGGATCTGAGCGGCAGCGCGCACGTCGTGGGCGGGAAGTCCCAGAGCGGCAGGCACATGCTGTTGGTTTTCGTGTCTCCGGCGTGCCCGGTGTGCAAGGCCTTGCTGCCTGTCCTGAAGTCCACCCGGCTGAGCGATGCTCGCTGGCTGGACATCGTGCTGGCGAGCGACGGTCCGGAAGAAGAGCACAGGCGTTACGTGGTTGCGCAGTCGCTGCGCGATTTTCCCTATGTGCTGTCCGCCGAGCTGGGCAGGGCGTTCCAAGTAGGCAGCCTGCCGTTTGCCGCGATCGTGGATGCGGAAGGGGTTTTGCGGGCACGCGGGCTGATCAACTCGCGGGAGCACCTCGAGAGCCTGTTCGAGGCACAGCGTCGAGGCGTCGCCTCGCTGCAGGAATTCATGCAGAATCAGGGCGGCGCGCGGGCCTGAAGCCCGCGGTTGGGGGTGGCCGTGCAGGGTCTGGAGCCGATCGAGCGGGCGAGTTCCGACGAGCTCCGCAGTCTGCAGCTGACCCGGCTCAAGTGGTCGCTGCACCACGCCTATGAGCACGTCGAGCACTATCGCCGCAGCTTTGCTGCCTGCGGCGCGCACCCCGACGATCTGCGCTCTCTGGCAGACCTCGCGAAATTCCCCTTCCTCAGCAAGCAGGACTTTCGCGACAACTATCCATTCGGACTGTTTGCCGTCGAGCGGACGCGGATCGCACGGTTGCATGCCTCCAGCGGCACCACGGGAAAGCCCACTGTCGTCGGTTACACGGCAGACGATATCGCCACCTGGGCGACGCTCGTTGCCCGGTCCATTCACGCAGCGGGAGGGCGCTCCGGAGACATCGTTCACGTGGCCTACGGATACGGCCTGTTCACGGGAGGGCTCGGCGCCCACTACGGCGCGGAGCGCCTGGGATGCACCGTCGTACCCATGTCCGGTGGTCAAACTGAGAAGCAGGTGCAGCTCATCGAAGACTTCCGGCCCGACATCATCATGGTGACCCCCTCCTACATGCTCAATATCGCCGAGGAGTACGCGCGGCAGGGGTTGGATCCGCGCTCCAGCTCGCTGCGCATCGGGATCTTCGGCGCGGAACCCTGGACGGAAGCGATGCGTATGCAGATCGAGCAGCGCGTTGGCATCGACGCCCTCGACATCTATGGCTTGTCGGAAGTCATGGGCCCCGGGGTTGCGAGCGAGTGTGCCGAGACGAAGGATGGGCCCGTCGTCTGGGAGGATCATTTCTATCCGGAGATCATCGATCCGCAGACGGGCACTGCGCTGCCGGATGGCCAGGAGGGGGAGCTCGTGCTGACTTCACTGACCAAGCAGGCGCTGCCGGTCATCCGCTATCGCACCCGTGACCTCACCCGGCTGCTCCCGCCGACCGCCCGCTCCATGCGGCGCATGGCCCGGATCACCGGGCGCAGCGACGACATGCTCATCATCCGCGGCGTCAACGTCTTTCCTTCACAGATCGAGGAGCTCGTGCTGCGGACCGCCGGACTGGCTCCTCTCTATCAACTGGAAGTCACGCAAGACGGGCATCTCGATTGTCTGATCGTGCACGTGGAGTGCCTGGCGCACATAGCAGGCAATGATGCGGGCAGATCCAGCGCAGCTCGCGAGCTGGCTGGCGCCGTGAAATCCTACGTCGGTATCAGCGTCACCGTGACGATTCACGATCCAGGGGCGATCGAAAGATCGGCCGGGAAGGCGCGGCGAAGACGCTGACGCGCTCGGCCCCATGTCTCCCCCCGATCACTGCGAGCCTCGAGCTGCTACTTGACCGCCAGCCCGTTGTTCACGTCGACTACACCCTTGACGGCTCGCGCGTCCGTCTTACTCCTGCATGAAGGGAGCAGCAACGAAGCCAACGTGGGATCACACGCGAAGTTCCCCAACATGCCGTGGCCGCGGTGCAGCGACGGCGCGTGCCGCGGAACGGAACCGACACCCAAGCGTTCAATACAACACTTAAATTCAAACCGAGGACACCGTCATGGGTCGGGGAATACTGTTGTGGCTGCTGGGAGTGCCGATTCCGATCATCCTGCTGCTGGCCCTGATCTGGCACTGATGCGGGAGTGGATGTCATGAATACATCTGTCTACGAGCGCGCGCCACGGGTTACCGGTGTCTCCGAGGCGGCGGGCGCCGCGGACACCGTTGAATCGTCGAGGTCCGCAGTGTCATGGTCGGCGATCGCGGCAGGCGCCTTCGCAGCCGCCGCAGCATCGGTGGTGCTGGTGGCATTGGGTTCGGGGCTGGGATTCGCCACGGCCTCGCCCTGGGCGCGTAATGGCGCATCGCTGACTGCCTTCGCCGTGTCGACCGGAATCTGGCTCATCGTCGTGCAGTGGGTTGCCGCGGGATTGGGCGGTTACATCACAGGCAGGCTGCGCATCAAGTGGGTGGGCACGCACACACATGAGGTGTTCTTCAGGGACACCGCGCATGGCTTCGTTACATGGGCGGTTGCCACGGTGCTGGTTGCAGTCATCGTGTCGTCCGCAGCTTCATCGATGCTGGGAGCAGCAGCTCGGGTGGCCGGGACAGCCGCCGCCGAAGGGGCGCAGGCCGAAGGCGGTGCCGGTGCGGCCGCTGCGGGGACATCCGCGGTGAGCGCTTACGATATAGACCTGTTGTTTCGTTCGGACCGTTCCGGCGCGAACGCTGCGTCCGCTGCCGACACGCGTGGAGAGGCAACTCGAATCCTTCTTCGGGGTCTGGCGAACGGCGATGTCCCAGCGGCGGACCGGGCGTACCTCGCGCAAGCGGTGGCCGCACGCACTGGGATCTCGGAATCTGACGCGGAGACGCGGGTGAACGATGTCATCAGCCAGGTAAAGGCCGCTGCGACCCGGGTTCGTCAGGCGGCAGACACAGCGCGCAGGGCCGCGGCGGCGACGTCGATCTTCACCGCACTCTCGCTGCTGATTGGAGCCTTCATTGCGAGTGTCGCCGCCGCGATCGGCGGGCGCCAACGGGATCTGCACCCGTAAGCCGGGCTGCGCGGGCCCGTGTGAGTCACTTCTGAGTCACTTCGAGTGCCGGCGCGCAGTGATGTGCGAAGCCGGCACGTCGGCTTCCGATACGAGAGGAATGACGCTCCTCAGCAGCAGATCGGGCGGCTCACTGCTTTCGCGTGGCGCGCACACTGAGATCATGTGGGCCGATGACGCGCAGAACTGCCAGAAACGCCAGTCCTCCGGCGCGTCCTCAAGTCCCGGCCGAGCGGTCACATCGATGTGCTGCGGCTGTCGCAGGTCGAAGGCAAGCCGGTCGAGTGACAGCGACAAGCCCAAGCCCCGCGCCTTGATGTAAGCCTCCTTCAGGGTCCAATACTGGAAAAAGCACAGCGCCTGCTCCGTGAGCGGTAGGGCACGCAGCTGCGCGGCTTCTTCCGGCGCGAAATAGCGGTCCGCGATTTCCAGCGGCGCAGTCCGCGCATGGATATCTTCTGCGTCCACGCCAAGCGCCACGTCCTGCGCGACGCCGAGTACGACCAATCCGGTGGTGTGCGAGAGACTGAACGAGAGCCGGCGAGCGCACGGGTCATCGTTGGCAATCGCGGGCTTGCCGTAGGGATTCGTAGTGAACGTCCACAGCTGCGCAGGAGCGTCGACATAGCGCGAGAGCGTCGTCCGCAGCAGCGCGCGACTCACCAGGTATCGGTGCCTGTCGCGCGCAAAGTGGAATCTGCCTTCCTGCTTTCGTTCCTCTTCGCTCAGGAGTGCACGGTACCGCGCAAGCAGGTCGGTCTCGGTGATGGTGTCGCAGAAGCTCAGCCAGAGATGGATGTGGCGGGAATCGAGGCGGATTGTCATGCTGGCCCTTCGCATGCCACGTTACCACCTGGTGGCGACAGCCGCCAATGTCAGAAGAGCAGTTGCGGGGAAATCGGCGATACTCTGCGGATGCCCAAGCTCGTGATCCGGGTCGCATTGAGGCTGGCTGCGCCGTTGCTCCTGGTGCTCGCCTGCGGCGCGGCGACCGCGCATCACTCGTTCGCGGTCTTCTTCGACACCGAGAGCCAGCTTCGCAAGATCACCGGCGTCGTCAAGGAATTCCGGTTCTCGAACCCCCACGGTGTCCTGACTCTGGCGGTGAAGGCAGGCGGCCGCGAGATCATCTGGCGCGCCGAGACAAATTCACCTTCGCTCCTGCGCCGCCTGGGCTGGACTCAGGATAGCGTCCACGTCGGGGAAACGATCGCCATCGAAGGATGGCCCGCGCGGGACGGATCGAACTACATGCGCCTGCGCGTGGCGACGCGCGCCGATGGCACGCTGGTCGGCAGGCAACCGACGCAGAAGAAAGAATGAGTTTCCCCCAGAGCCTGCTCCGCTGCGCACGCCTTGGGTGGCTGGGCCTCGTCGCGACGGCTCTTGCGGCCTGCGCGCGGCCGCAACAGGCGCTCGCGCCGCCGCCGGCACATCCGGATTTCTCCGGTTTCTGGAACCTGGACATGCGCGCCCCGCGCGATTCCGGCCTCATGAGCCAGGTGGCGCCCAACACCGTGTTCATCGACGACACGGGTCCCAAGGAGCTGCCGGCGGGCGACTTCGGCGGGCTGAAGCTCAAGCCGGCGGCGCAGGAGGCCGCGCGCAAATGGAATCCCTACAGCCAGCTGACCAGCGAAAACGCCTGTAAGGCGCCTTCCATCGTGTACGCCATGCAGGGCCCGTTTCCCATCGAGATCTTCCAGAGCGCTGCGTTCATCGTCATCAAGCTCGAATACTACGACATGGTGCGGATGATCTTTCTCGACGGGCGGCGGGCCGAAAGCGACTATCCGGATTCCAAGGTCGGATTTTCTGCCGGTCACTGGGAAGGCTCGACGCTCGTCGTCGAGACTGCGCATCTGGAGGCAGCGACCCTCACCAACAACGGCCTGGATCACACGAGCAACGTGCGGGTGATAGAGCGGTTCAAACTGAGCCCCGATGGCCGGACGCTGTTGTCCACTCAGGAGTTCGCGGATCCGACGGTGCTGGAGAACCGGGGCGTGCGCTTCATCGCCTGGCGCAAGCAGCCGGGGCAGCATGTATTCCCGTATGAGTGCGATCCGGGCTTCGCCGGCAATTATTCGCAGCCCGGTGATACGCAAGCGGCCGCCTCGAAACCGGCTACGCCGCAGCCCTCGAAGCGTGCGGGCGCGACACGCACTCGGCCGGCCGACCAGCGTTAGACTGGTGCGACGCCGGATGCTCAGTATCCCGTGCGATGGCTACAGCTTCCTCCCGCGCACTGGCGTGGTCTCACGTCGGGCAGACCTCACGTCGGTCAGACCTCACGTCGGTCAGACCTCACGTCGGTCAGACCTCACGTCGGTCAGGCCTCACGTCGGGCAGACCTCATGTCGGGCAGACTCCGGGAGCTCCCGGGGCTCGCTCGAGCGCTTCCCGGTCCCAATGCCCGGACTCGGCGGCAGCCTCATAGGTGCTCTGCAGGAACGAAAGCAGCGCGGCGTCCGGATCCACGGCGCTGCGCACGACGTCATAGGGCAGAAGAAACTCTCCGAGCGCTTCGCTGAAGTACGCTCCCTCCGGTCTGACCGGGTAGCGGCGGAAGTCGGCGGGTGTCGGGTAGGCGTAGGAATAGAACGCGGCCTGATCGATTCCATTGCCGCCAGGCCAGAATCCCGCGCTGCTCACCTCGTGTGAATAGGCCTCCCGCATCACTGAGGCGGCAACGCCGGGGACCTTGCCCGAGAACGCAGGTGCCGTACGGCCGGAGAAGCGGGTGACGGCCAGATCGAAGCTTCCCCAGAAGAAATGCACGGGACTGCTTTTCCCGATGAAGCCGGTCCGGAACTGCTTCAGCAGGCGATCGCACTGGATGAGAACTTGCGAGAAGCGCTGGGCGTACCTTGCGTCGTAAGCAGCGTGATTGCGGTCCTTGCTGAACGGGATGGCTCCGGCGATCTCGCAGGGGAGGTCCCCGATGGCGACGGGGACGCGCAGCTCAGCGAGCGCCTGCATGACCTCGCCACGGAAGTCGGCCACCGTCCGCGGCAGCAAGGGGATTCGACGCCGCGTCCCGTCGCTGACGTCGATGCTCAGCACGTGATCTTCGAAGTCGAAGGCCATCTCAAAGGTGCGGGAGCCGTGGGGGATCGGAGAGCTCGTCAACCCCCGCGTCGTGACGTACAGGGCAACGTGCCAGCTGTGATTGAGCCACGGCGTTTGCGCCAGCCGGACCTTCCCGACAATCTGCGTCCACAGATGCAGCGTGCAGCACGTGTCCCGCCAGGCCGCATAGGGGAGCTCCGGCCAAGCCGGCGTCTGCGGATACTGCATGGTGAGCCTTCGGCAAAGCAGGCAACGGCCGCGATTATGCACCTTCGGGTCGGCGCATCGTCGGGGAGTGCGGTGTTCGTACGACAGGGCCGGAATCGACCGGCCGCTGTCGAGCTATACTCCCGCTCAAGGCTGACCGGGCGCATGACCTGTACACGCGGATACTCCGAAAACGAGGGGCGGCGATGAGCGAGCATTCGCACGAAGACGAGGCGACCCGTTACTCGCGCCGGGAGTTCATCAAGCGCGTCATTGCCTCCGGCGCGGTTGCCTCGGCGGCCACCTACGTCTACGGGGGACTCGCAGGCTGCGCCAAGCGCGGCAGCGTCTCGGGGGGCGTCGAGCGGCTCGTCTCCATCAATGTGAACGGCGAGCTGCGGCGAGTGGATGTGCTGCCGCAGGAAACGCTCGCGATGACCCTGCGCTACAAGCTGGGCCTCACTGGAACGAAGCTGGGTTGCGACCGGGGAGAGTGCGGGGCGTGCACCGTGATGCTGGACGACATCACTCACAACTCCTGCTCGGTGCTCACTCACAGTGTACGCGGACGCAAAGTCATCACAGTCGAGGGAGTGGGCGGCGCGGACGGCAAGCTGCATCCCGTGCAGCAGGCGTTCATCGACGAGCTGTCGCCGCAATGCGGATTCTGCACGCCGGGGCAGGTGGTTGCGGCGGTCGCGCTGTTGAAGCGCAATCCGAAGCCGACGCGGCAGGAGGCTCGCGCAGCGCTCGCCGGCAACCTCTGTCGCTGCGGCGCTTATGAGAACTATCTGAACGGTGTCATGCGCGCAGCGGGAGCGTCATCGACATGACATACAGGCTCCTCGGCAAGAACTTCACTCCGCCCGACGTCGTGGCCAAGGTCACCGGGCAGGCGAAATACGCGGAAGACTTCCGCGCGGACGGCATGGTCTTCTGCCGCCTGCTCACCAGTCCGATGCCGCACGCCCTGGTGAGAAGCATCGATGTCTCCGCGGCAATGAGCATGCCGGGGGTGGTGGGAGTGCTGTTGCCCGATGAAGTGACGCCGGTGCCACCGCCGAATCCGCCGATCCTCACCAAGGAACCGCAGTACGTGGGTCAGCCCATACTCGCCGTGGCCGCGGTGGATGAGACGACCGCGCAGGATGCAATCGAGAAGATCAAATTGGACCTCCAGCCCCTGCCGTTCACCGTCGACCCGCTGCAGAGCCTGCATCCCGATGGACCGGACGCGCGGCTCGACGGCAATGTCGGCGCTCAGGGAGTGAAGCTGCAGACCCTCAAATGGACGGCCGCGGATTTCGCGCACGCAGACGGGCGGATGCCCCTGGGGAAGTCCGCCGAGGACTGGGCCTATGGCGACATCGAAGCAGGGTTCGCAAAGTCCAAGGTCGTCTACGACGAGACCTTCGTCACCAGCAGCATCTCCCACCACAGCATGGAGCCGAGAACCTCCTTCGCCTACTGGCAGAATGGCAAGTGCTTCGTACACGGCTCGACGCAGAGCCAGTCGTTCATCGTGCCGCAGCTGGCCCAGTTGATCGGCATCAAGCCCGATGAGCTCAACTACATCGCCGAATTCTGTGGCGGCGGCTTTGGGTCGAAGGGCACTGCCTATCCGAGCATGGCGATTCCCGCGCTGCTGTCGCGGAAGCTGGGCAAGCCGGTGATGATGCGCATCAGCCGCGCCGAGGAGTATTACGTCGGCTGCGCGCGCAACGGATTCCAGGGGCGGGTGAAGCTCGGCTTCGGCGCAGACGGCAGACTGCTCGCGGCCGACATGTACATCGTCCAGGACGGCGGGGCACACAACGGGTTCTGGGATTTCCGCAATGCCGCCGACGCGCTCTCGGTCGTCTACCAGCCCGAGTCGATGCGCTGGCGCGGCGTACCGGTCTACACCAACACACCCACGCGCTCAGCGCAGCGCGGACCCGGCGAGAATCAGATCGCCTGCGTCCTCGAGCCCCTGATGGACAAGGCGGCACGCGACCTGAAGATCGATCGCCTGCAGCTGCGCAAGATCAATGCGCCTGCGACAGGCTCGAAGGTGGGTTCCGACCGTCGGCCCGTCACGAGCGCCTACCTCGGCGACGCGCTCGACAAGGGTGCTGCCCGCTTCAATTGGCAGGAGCGTCAGGAGCGTGCAGCGCGCAGCAGGCAAGAGCGCAAGGGGAGCAAGGTCACGGGCGTGGGAATCGGCCAGGCCTATCATCCGGCGGGTTTCAATGGATTCGACGGCCTGGTGCGCATCACGGCCGATGGCAAGCTGCACATTCACACCGGTGTCGGCAATCTCGGCACATTCTCGCACTCCGGCACGGCGCGCATTGCCGCCGAGGCGTTGCAGTACGATTGGGAGAACTGCGTGGTCGAGCGCGGCGACTCGCGCAAGCATCTGCCATGGAACATCGGGCAGTTCGGCAGCAACACCTCCTTCACCATGGCCCGTACCAACTACGTCGCGGCCATGGACGCCGTGCAGAAGATCAAGGAAATCGCTGCTCGCGAGCTGGGCGGCAAGCCAGACGACTACGACATCGGCGCTGAAAAGGTCTTCGCGAAGTCCCGTCCCGGGAAACATCTGACATACGCCGAGGTAGCGCGGCGCGCCATTGCGCTCGGCGGCCGCTACTCGGGACAGGAGCTGCCCGCGGACATCAATCCCATGACCCGTGCCTCGGCGACCGCGTTGGCGGGGTCGGGCCTGATCGGAGTCGCGAAAGACAATTTGCCCGTCGGGGGTGAGACCGCCGCCTTCGCCTGCGCCTTCGTCGAGATCGAGCTCGACGTGGAGACCGGGCAGCACCGCATCATCGAGCTGCTGAACGTCGGAGACTGCGGCACCGTGATCCACCCGATGGGGCTGGAAACGCAGCTCAAGGGCGCCTCCGTGCAAGGCATCGGCATGGCCACTCTCGAGCACCT